>JAEIGA010016348.1_pt1 | contig 11298 bp, 16 predicted proteins | sample 9270691 | NCBI WGS metagenome assembly JAEIGA01 (sample SAMN17057246, study PRJNA624740) | gut metagenome | biome: biome; isolation source: fecal sample | host: Bos grunniens | place: China: Xizang | collected 2019
GAATCTACGAAATTAATGAAGAATACTACATTTTGTAGTAGAGATAATTAACGTAATAGATTTGAGGTTTGAGTAATACTCATTTTTTACTCATAGTAAAAGTTATAGCTATCTATAAGGCTCTTTTATTAGTTTGAGTAATACTCATTTTTTACTCATAGTAAAAGTATTCACGAATCACCATTTGCTTTGTAGTTGTTTGAGTAATACTCATTTTTTACTCATAGTAAAAGATGTCCGAAGGAGCTCTTACCAAAAGAAAGTTTGAGTAATACTCATTTTTTACTCATAGTAAAAGGCAATTGTATCAATGTATACTTGCTTACCTGTTTGAGTAATACTCATTTTTTACTCATAGTAAAAGTAATTATAACGTAATTAAGGATGATTATTCGTTTGAGTAATACTCATTTTTTACTCATAGTAAAAGAGAAGTGACACTTCAACAATAGAGATGGACGTTTGAGTAATACTCATTTTTTACTCATAGTAAAAGCGAGACTGGTAATATAGACCAGGCTAATATATTTGAGTAATACTCATTATTTCTTATGGTGAAAGATTGATTATAGTTATTTAAATTGATGTATGTTTTGAATAATATTCAAGTTTTTTGATAATTTAATACTGAATATATGGGTGCGTTACACACCCTCTGTAAGGAAAAGGAATCTACGAAATTAGCGAATGCTATTATATTACATAATAGAGATAGCTAAGGTACTAGATTTGATGTTTGAGGATAACTCAAAAACTACAAGTTGTAAAAGATTGATGCTGGAATTGATACTTATGCTCCAGTTTGAGTAACACTCAAAAACTACAAGTTGTAAAAGTATTGATGATGGTCATACTCCAAGAGTAAGTTTGAGTAACACTCAAAAACTACAAGTTGTAAAAGTAAACCTGACGTTGAATGCATGGATATTAGTTTGAGTAACACTCAAAAACTACAAGTTGTAAAAGTAAGAGTTTTAAGGTGTTCTATGATGATGGTTTGAGTAACACTCTAATTTTACAAGTTATAAATGGAATAATGTGGGATATTTGAATTTTTTGTTTTTTGATAAATAAATACTGAATATATGGGTACGTTACATACCCTCCGATAGGAGAATTAATCTACGAAACTAGTGAACACTAACATCTTTGTGTTGGAAATAACTAATGTACTAGATTTGATGTTTGAGAATTACTCAATTTTTATATAATGTAAAAGGAGTTGTGCAATCAGGTTCTTGCCAATGATTTTGAGTAAAATTCAGATTTGACATAATGTAAAAGCTATTAGCTGCATTTTATTTATCTTTTAATTTTAACCTTTGATTCAATATATTATTCAAGATTTACATGGTGTCGTAAAATCATAAAGTTGAAAATAAAAGATATAAACATCATTGTAAAGGTGCTATTCTTTGGTAAATATTAGTATCAAATTTTTGGATTATTGTAAATTTATAATTGAATATTGATATATTTATAGGTGAGTTACACACCTTCCGAAAGGAAAAGGAATCTACGAAATTAGCGAATGCTATTATAGTACATAATAGAGATAGCTAAGGTACTAGATTTGATGTTTGAGGATAACTCAAATTTTACATAATGTAAAAGTAGCTATAAAACCTATTTGTGTGAATGCTGGTTTGAGGATAACTCAAATTTTACATAATGTAAAAGTATATGTTGATGATATGTAATTTATTGACTCTCTAATTGTAAAAGTAAACCCTCATCACATCAAATGAAAGGTATAATACTAATATAATATATAGGTGAGTTACCCACCTTGGGAGACCAGAACAATCTACAAAATTAGCAAATAGTATTGTTCTTTACAATAAAGTTAGCTAATGTACTAGATTAATTATTGAATCTACCCTTTTTACTAATATTTGGTAAAGGCTTCTGAGACAATGATATTGTAAAAGCTAGTAATAATGTAAATTTCTAACTATAATATCGAATGCAATTTACATAGTAAAAAGGACAAATGAATTGCAAAAAAAATGTAAAAGGGCTGTATAATATAACAATTATAGCCTTTATTTTTGAATTTAGAATTATTTAATGAAAGGTATTCATATGGCAGCTACATATTTACCACTCAGAAAAATGGAAGAACTTGAATAAAATATTAATCTTCTTGATTCAAATATCAAACAACTGTGTAAACATGGTTTTCCGATAGTCAAAAATTATGACGAATATATTGATACGATATTAAGATTGTATACGAAAGAAATGGATTTTGATAAAAATAAAAAAACAATAAAGTCGATTTTATCTGCTCATGGTGAATTCTTCAATACAATGGGCTTGTTTTCAGAAAAATACACGAATGCTCCTGGTCAAATGATGACAGAAATAATGGATATTATTTTTATGCCTTATTTGTTAAATATATGGAGAAAAAGCAAACAAGTTTATAAACCTGATGCTGATTTTTGTACTGCACTATTGAAAACAGAGAATTTAGTTTTAACAAAGGATATGATTTTGCATCTTCCATGTAAACATTTTTATATTGATTTGTCTGATTGTGATTTATTTCTTCCGATTTCAGGTATTGTTGTTAATGTATTTATTCTAGAAAATTCGGATAAGGTTTGCTTATCATTCTTTCTTCTATCAAATGATTTAACAACGTGGTCAAGTTATGATATTTTAAATTTTAACGATGAAAAAGAAATCAAAATATCTCAAAAATTCATGAAAGAATTAAGTAGAAATATTAATGGAGAATATGTTGAAGCTGACTATGATTATTTTTTTCTTGAAAAATTGATAAGTGGAAAAGAAAATCAATATATTGAAGGCAATTTGGACAGATATGAGGCTTCATTTTTTGTTTATCAGTTGTTAACATATATGGTCTCACATGAGCCTCAAATAGAAGATAGTCCAATTACAAAATCAACATATAGACCACCTAAAAGTGAAGCAGCTATAAAAAATAAATTCTCCGAAGTTCAAATTCGAGAAGTTGGAATTAAGTTTGGAAAATCTTTTAGACAACAAAAGAAAAAATATAACTGTACTACAATTTTGACTAAGCATTTAGAAAAGAAAAGAAAATCACCTATTCCTCATTTCAGGTGTGCTCACTGGCAAGGTTATTGGATAGGACGTGGAAGAACAGAACACATTGTTAAATGGATTGAACCAATTTTTGTTGGTGGTGAACAATCGAATGATGTTGTTATTCATAAAATATGAGGAGGGATGAAAAATGGAGTTGGAAAAATTATTTAAAACAAATGAGGAATTAGAATCTTTCGTAGAAAATACAAAATGTTCTATCTGCGAAAGAACAATAAAACAAACGTTTATAGGCATAGGATATGTCAAGACTGATAAATCTATTTTTGTTTGTTTTGATTGTTTTACAAAGAGTAATAATAACTACAGAAAAGAGAATATCGAAAGATTAATAGATAAAATAGAATCTGAAACTGGTTTAGACATTAGTGATGCACACAAATATCGATTAAAGAAAATATATGACCAATTCGGATTTTCTATTGTTGATGAAGGAATTAACAGAGGATTGTTTCGTTATTATCAATATAGGAACTTCGATTCTTTCAATGAGATGATGTATAAATTGGGTGGTATTTGTTATAACATATCTCAAGAACAATATTTAGATGATTCAGATATCGAAGAAGATATAGATGAAAACGATTAATATTATTACACCTTGAACTGAAAGGAAGAATTATAAAATGAAACCTAATAATGATTTAGTATTTAAAATCGTTACTAAATATTGTGGCTATAATCCAGGAGCTATATCTTTTTTTATGGATAGTATTAGCAAATACCCAGATATTGCATTAACAGCTTTTGATAGAATGTTAATCAACAATATTCGTGAAGACAAGCTTTATATACTCTGGAATGATTGTTGCGATAGAGATATAAAGAAATCCTTGGATATTATGCTGAGTAATTCTATTAGTGATATTATCGAACATATTGATTATGAAAATGGGAGAGGTATTAAATATGAGTGAATCTGAAGGTCTTTTGATAGACGAGGATGATATATTGAGTAGAGAAGAAATAAAAAAAGAAGCTATTGAACAAATGAAAATGCTTAATATATCAGAATCTATAATTAACGATTTCAAAAATAAAAATATCATTTCTTGCTCAGATATAAATATACTAAGGTCATTAACCAAAACTGAACAAGAAATGGTTAAACAATATGAAGAAGAATCAAGCTGTGTGGTATATCATGTTATTCATTGTTTATCCAATATAGGAGAAACTTATGAATTATGTCGAGCTTCTTGTTACATAGATGATTGGGAATATGAAAGATGGGATATTAAACAAGGATGTGTATTAGTTCATAGCATCAATGTTACTCATCCAGATTGGAGTGAATCAGGAAGTATTCTTGTAAATAATATAAATGGTATTATAAAACGTATTGGATAAGGGGGATAAGGAGGACGAATAGTTTTGGGAGCAGAAAAAAATAAAATAACAGAGCAAGAATTAGGCATTTCTAAAGATATTGTTAAGTGTAGTTTTTGTGGTAAAAAATATATGCAAGAAACACAAGACCAAACACCAGGATTTAGGGATATGGATTATGATGTTTGTCCTTATTGTAAAAAGATAAATGGTCGTAGTATGTCAGAAGAATATTTTAATTTCAAAATAAGTGATTAAGTCGGGAGAAGGATATGAAAATAACAGAAGGAATGTTAACTAATGATATAGAACTGAATGATTTTGAAGATGTTTTTAATGTATTAGTTAATGAAAAGGATAATTGTAAAGTCGCAATAACAATTAATCCAGATATTTCGAATACTATTCTAATGGTTTGCGCATCAAGATTAAATCGAATTATAGCTAAACATATCGATATGTCATACGAAGATTTTTTAGAAGGACTTAAAAGGGCTTATTTTTTTGATTGTAAGTATGGCAATCTTAATTTAACAGAAGAGCAGCTAGAGAAGATGATAAACAAAGATTTGAATAATCTTAAATAATTATTAGGGAGCAAAATTGATATGAAAAGACTTAAAACAATGGCTAATGATTTATTAGAATTAGCCGAAAATATAGAAGAATGGGATAAGTATATAGAAAAAATTAAGAAGCCAGAAGAGGATGAGAAGTTACAAGCGATAATTAATGACCGTAATGAACTTATAACTAAATTACTTCTTCTTGACTTAGATACAAGATTTCAATTTTCAGAGAGACCAATTTAAGCCCAAACTAAATGGTTTAAGGATAATTGGGGTATATCTGAAAGTACTTTGGATTTTTATAGAAATAGGAAAAATAAATCTATTTCTAAACAATATGATGAATTAGATAATAAAGCTAAAGAATTAACTAATGAAGATTATGCTGAAAGCTTTAATAATGATGAATCGATTCCAACAGAATGTAATTCCGATAATCCTATAGAGAATCAATCAGAAGAAATAAAAGAAGCAGATGAAGTTTTAGAACAATCAGAAGAAATAAAAGAAGCAGATGAAATTTTAGAACTAAAAAAATCGTCCAAATTATCTAATTTAGCAAATAATAGGTCAACAGAAGAAAGTCCTTGGGATAAGTGTTCTTTCGAAAACTTATGCTTGCTAGAACCATTTTGTCATAATCCTTATCAATATGGTGACATTATGGAAGATGGCAGAGTATTTGTTTGGAAAGGTAAATTTGTTGATAAAAAGACATTTTTCAAATCTTATTCTAAATCTAAACAATGGCTGGCTAAGAAAAGGAGACTTGGACTATCTATTACTGATATTTGCAAGAGGACAGGACTCTCAAAACCCGCAGTAAATAATGCATTATACTATCCTTATATCAAGAATACTGAGATGTTAGTCGAGCAATTTGAAAGAAAGTATGCAACAATTGAATAAAATGATTTGCGAAATATTAATGAATTTTTTGAAATTGAGGTATGTCATAATATGCACAATTATAAAAAGCTAGACGATATTTTAAACGATAATGCATTAGATTTGCTTATTGATAGGCCAGCAAGTATCAATATTATGGTTAAGAGTGGAAAACTAATTAGTTGTAACTATCAAGGGAATTTTGCAGATGTAATAGGTCTTTCTCTTGATATGATAAATGGGCTTGTTTCTCAATACGACTCTGATGGACAATCAGCTTTGTATATTTTATCAAGTATCAAAAATTGCGATTCTCTTATAAACACATTTTCGATTGACAAGAATAAAATTGAATCTTCTGTATATATAGATATTGCAGAAGACAGAAATATTAAATCATTATATACTGGAAATTTGATGGGGCATATAATGGCTTTTAATTGTTTTATCAAGAAGTTTTGTAATGATAATAATCTTGACCCTAAAGAGTATAATGAATTATTAAATGATTCTTATGTTAAGTTCATTAATAATAAATGCCCTGATAAAATGAATGTAATAGAATTATAATATTTACATTATCGCTTATTAATGTTAATATAAGCATACAAAATACCGTAAATGGTAACACCAAAAAGCATTATATTAAATGCAGATAATCAATTCAATAGAACTTCTAGCCGTGAGGTTGGATTCTATATATGCGTGGTCGTAGTGTATCAAACCACATTATCAATCTACATTTTGAGGAGGGATAACCCTCCTCATTTTTTTAATCTCATTATGGCAAATCTGCCTAAAATTCAAAATTGTCAAATAATTCGTCTATAGACGGTAAAAAGTATTAAAATTCATATTGATTTTTATAGTGTATTAAGATACAATTCTGATTAGTCACTAATATAATTAACAGATTCTTATTTTAGAGTATCAATTAAAATAGTGACGAAAGGGAGTCAAGTATATGAAAATCAAAAGATATAAAAATTTATTTTGTATGTGTGCCGTATCTGGTTGTCATCATATAGCTAATACTGCAATACAAGTTTCACTGCTAGAAAAAAATAAAAGAATAATCTTATATACTTGCCTGGATTGTTCTTTTAAAATACATGAATTTTATTACAACAATATATGATAGAAAGGAGGCGGTCTTATAAGATGACCAATGAAACAAAAAGAATAATAAAAGAAATTTATTCTTATGTTCCTATTGAGGTTCTTCTAAATCTCAAAAAAGAACATGAATAATGATTGTCACAGTAGGTATGATTTAGCAATAAAATTATTGATTATGGGGAAATCAGTAATACTTGCTAAAACAGATTTTTTATTGGGGGCAAGTTTATGGAAAAGTTTGAAAAAGAGAAACTACTTCATTTTTACTATGACAACGATAGTGCTGAATTAAAAAAGATTGTTTTAGGAGTTTTAAGGCGATTAAATTATGCTAATAGTAATGACCTAGAAGAATTTTATTCTATTGCTAATTATGAGTGTTGGCAAGCTATTGACAGATTTGAGCCTGATAATAAATGGGGTGCAACTTTTAAAACATTTATTTCCAGCATACTTATAAAAAAGTTCATTAGTGAGATTAACAAAAGAAACAAACGTAATAAAATCAATGGGAAAGACATTTTATCATTAGATGATGAAGCTAATGGACTAGAAGATGTTGCTCTAATTGATACAATATCTAGTGATGAACGAACAGAAGATGAAGCGGTTTTCAAATTATCTACTGACTTTGAGAGATACCTTGATTCATTATCTTTAAAACAAAGGAAAATAGCCGAATTAATAATGGAAGGTTATTCTCTTAATGATGCGCGTGAAAAACTAAAAATGAGTAAGCCAGATTTTGACAATCAGCTTAAATTCATGAGATGTCCAGAAAAGAAAAAAGTATTTGATAGTTGCGAGAGGGTAAATTTTACTATCAAGGGAGGCGAGTTAATGAAAAATAATACAACGATGGAGAAGAGTAAAAATACTCGATACAGTGTTAATGAGCTTGTTAAGAAAATGAATAATAAGACTCTAAATTTCTGCCATCCTTTACAAAGAAAAGCTGGCCAATGGTCAAACAAACAAAAATCCGATTTAATTTCTGATATTCTTCAAGGAAATCCAATTCCATCACTTATTTTTGCAGAGCAAATTATTGATGGAACTTGTATTACTTTCAATTTAGATGGTAAACAAAGATGTACCAATGTCAAAGAATACGTTGAGAATGATTACAAAATATCTAAAAACGTTTCAAGAAATATTATTTCATATCAGAGTTCGAAGAAAGATTCTGATGGTAAAATTATGGTAAATGAAAAGGGCTATCCATTATTTGAAAATGTAGAATTTGATATTACAAATAAAAAGTTCTTTCAATTACCAGAAGAGTTACAAGAAAAAATATTGGATTATAACTTTGATGCAATATTATTTCTTAATTGCTCAGATAATGATATCGCTTATCATTTACAACGTTATAATCAAGGAAAAGCTATGAATTCTGCTCAAAAAGGACTTACTTATTTAGGTGAAGATTTTGCGAGAGAAGTAAAAGCTATTGCTAGTCTTCCATTTTTTCAAGATAATGGATTTACTTTTAAACAGTATAATAATGGTACTTTTAATCGTATTGTTATTGAGGCTGTTATGGCTGTTAATTTTCTTGATGATTGGAAAAAAACACCAGAAGAGATTTCAATATTTTTAAATAAAAATGCTTCATTTAAAATGTTTGAAGACATTGAAGATTCTATTATTAGACTTCAAGAGCTGATAACTCCTGATATTAAAGATTTATTTGATGCAAAAAATACATTCTTATGGCTTACTCTTTTTGACCGTTTCAAGAAACTAGGTTTAAAAGATGAACAATTTATTGCATTTTTATCTGCATTCGACAAAGAATTGAAGTATCGAAAGATTAATGACGAAACCTTTATTTCGATTGACGAAGGCAAGAATACAAAAGATAAAAGTGTTCTTATAAAAAAAGTTGAACATTTAGAAGCATTAATGAATGTTTTTTTTTATAGAGCGGCTGCCTAATTTCTTTTTTTGAATACTTTTTTTTGATGAAATGAGAATATATTATTATCAAGCATAATTGGAGGATTCTCTATGTCAGCAAAAAAGTATAAAAGAATGCAAAAAAAGTGCGAAGATTATCGCCGTTCTGGTAGGAGAGAAATTAATAAGGCCGAAAAACAAAAAAGACATCTTGCTAGAATAGAACATTTTGCACTTCGAAAAGAAGAAGGAAAGTCATATGTTTATGTTCCACCTACTAATGGGAAAGAAAGAGCTTTAAGAACAACTAAAAACGTAGATAGAAGGACAAAAGTGGCTCAATTAGATTCTTGGTTTGGCAAATTGGAATATGAACTTAACAAAGAAAAAATTAGAGCAAAAGAAGCCGCAATGAAAAAAAGAAATAATAATAGAAATAAAAAAGAAAAAAGTTAAGAATATAATAGTGCAATAATTATTCTCCTACATTTTTCTTTTATTTATGTTTTAGTTAGTAATACTAAAACATTATCCCACTGGAATAACAAGCGAGTAAATTATGAGATTTTGCCTTTTCACATAATTTATGATGACCTTGTTATTCCAATATGGATGCATAGCTCAATGGTAGAGCACTCGGCTGTTAACCGAGTTGTTGTAGGTTCAAGCCCTACTGTATCCGTTAAGAGTTATAAGCGAGCGAAACATAGTCACAGTATGCCTGTTGACGACAAATGAACATGTTGCCACTTGTTTTTAGTTTTGCCATGACCTTATATCTCTAAAAACCATTACAAGTTTCTTGTTTCGTATCAAAGAGATATATGACTTTAGGTGTTTTTGATATTTTCTCCTTGTAATGCTACTACAAGTCTCTGGATTGATAATAACCTAAAGTCTAAACAAAAATATTTTTTATTTTGAGAATAAATATTTATAAAAATATTATTCGAGGAATAAAAAATGTTTAAAAATTTGATTTATGATAATTTAGGATATTTAAATTTTAAAATTGATGAGCAAGGTAATGTACTAAGAACGTTTATCTAGAAAAAAACTTGCTGAAATATATCATACTTCAAAGACAACAATTACAAATGTAATCAATGGTAAATATTATGATGGGTTATAGTTTAATGGCAGAACACTGGTCTTTGACATCAGGTGTGCTGGTTCGAATCCAGCTAGCCCAGTTGAGAATGAAACTTTCACCGAACGGCGAAACTGTGAAGTGCAGCTCGTGGGTGTTAAACGTTGCAACGGAGTGGATTTCTCAATATGTACTATTAGCTCAGTTGGTAGAGCACATGACTTTTAATCATGGGGTCGCAAGTTCAAGCCTTGTATAGTACACGCAAGATGTTCCTTACATCTTGTACTCCATAATGTTACACTTTATTACAAGTGAATTTAGAAATGAAAGATTAACAGTGTTATAGACTTTCACAAGTTTTTTTAGGGAGCAACGAGCGAAAGCAGTTGAGTAATTTTCAGGATAAAAGCTAATGAAAACTAATCTTTAGAGAGATAGCACATTTACAGATTAGAACGGAGTGGATGAATATTTTGTCTCATTGTTGTGTTGATAATATTTTAATTCCCTATATCCACTAATGGTGGTTCGACTCCACCACTAATCTATCGCATTTTTAAACTTCTCTAAATGCGAGATTTTCCATAACTCTTTGGGTAGTATCATTTGATACTACCCCGACCCTGGGAGAGTAGTTTAATTGGCAAAACAACGTGTTTCTTAAACCGTTTGATTTAGGTTCGAATCCTTTCCCTCCCATTGCTACTCTAAGCAAAACCATTTTTTCATAACTTTTGCGATAGATAATGTAACTATTAACAAAGAGTGGATACTTTGTTTTCACACATAATCTATCGCACTTGGGATAGTGGCTGAGTTTGGTCAAGCATCGTATTATAAATTACGATTACACTAGTTCAAATCTAGTCTATCCCATTACAAGAATCTTATTTGCTCTTGGTTCTTGTTGATAGTTATTGTTATGGCGGTATCCCCTTTCCTATAATCCATTTTTAAAAGATACCGCCACCTCCAGGATTTAACATCTTCTTTCGAGGTGTCAATCATATAACTTCTTTCTAAAAAAAGACTTGATAGAAATATCGAGTCTTTTTTTATTATGGTTTGAGAATAAAGAATTAGACACACCAAAATAATATTTTAAGGAGGATACTTTATGTCTCAACCAAGATTTAAGTTTGTTGGAAAACCTAAAATACCAAGCAGCGACTCTAAGAGACCATTTATTAAAGAAATCGAAAAAGATGGGAAAAAAATGGTTTCTCTTAATTTCGGTATTCAAGAGGGAAAAAATTCCATTGTTTTTGTCGAATGTTTTGGTTCAATTCAAAAACA
>JAEIGA010016349.1_pt1 | contig 11298 bp, 9 predicted proteins | sample 9270691 | NCBI WGS metagenome assembly JAEIGA01 (sample SAMN17057246, study PRJNA624740) | gut metagenome | biome: biome; isolation source: fecal sample | host: Bos grunniens | place: China: Xizang | collected 2019
CCATGAAGATATTCAACTCTTAAATTTGGAAATATTTGTTTTTTATATGTTTCATAAATCTCCATTACAGATTTTGCATCTATTTCTTCGTTTTCTTCTACTAATGGACATACAACATAGCATTGTCTACCTTCTTCAACATTCTTTACAATAAAATTATTTACTCTTTGTTCCATTCCTTTTGTTACTGCATAAGTCTCTATCTTCTTTCTATTTGGTGGAAGTTCATCTATTATTGAAATGTCCAAGTCTCCATATAGAATTAATGCTAAAGTCCTTGGAATCGGTGTTGCAGTCATTACTAAAACATCTGGATTATTTCCTTTTTCTACAATTACGCTTCTTTGTCTTACTCCAAATCTATGTTGCTCATCTGTTACTACTAACCCCAGGTTATTAAATTTTACATTTTCCTCTAAAACAGCATGCGTTCCAATTAAAATATCTATTTCGCCTTTTTCTAATCTTTCAAGCATTTCTGTTTTTTTCTTTTTACTAATACCGCTAATTAAAAGTTCACATCTTATTCCAGAATCTTTTAATATATCGTTAAATGTCTCTAAATGTTGACTAGCAAGTATTGCAGTCGGCGCCATTATAACAGCTTGATATCCTGATTTTACCGCTTTATAAGCGGCAATCAAAGCTACAACTGTTTTTCCAGAGCCTACATCTCCCTGAAGCAATCTATTCATTGGTTTATTAGATTCCATATCTCTATCGATTTCTTCTAAAACCCTGCGTTGTGCCCCAGTTGGTTTAAATGGTAGAATATCAATAACATCTGACATTTTTGCATCTTTAGAAAATTCAATACCAGGCTTTTTGATTTCATATTTATTTTTTAAACTTAAAAGTGCTAATTGCATTGAAAACAGTTCTTCAAATACCAATCTTTTTTTAGCCAAATTGAAATTAGCAAAATTATCTGGAAAATGAATTTGTCTTATCGCTGTATTATAGTCATACAAACCATATTTTTCTAATATATATTTAGGTAAAGTTTCTTCTAATTTTCCTTCAATTTCACCAAGACCATTTTCAATAATTTTTCTAATTGTATTTTGATTTAATTTATATGTAAGTGGATATATTGGAATAATTTTACCAGTATTTCTATTTGAAGTTTCAAGTTCATATACTGGCGATTGCATTTCTGCAGTTCCATATTTTTTAGATACTTTACCATAAAATTTATATCTTTGATTTGGTTTAAATGTATTTTTCAAATACGATTGATTATACCAAGTAATTTGACAAGTACCAGTTTCATCTCTAACTATTAATTTACACAAAGTCAAATTACCTCTTATTTTTATTTCGTTCATCCTTGCTACCGGATAAGCGCAAATAAGAGCTTCTTCTCCATCCTCAAGTTCATTGATGCCTTTTACTTTACCTCTATCTTCATGTTCTCTCGGAAAATATGTTATTAAATCTTTTAAATCAAATATCCCTAATTTGTTTAAAAGAGTAGCACGATTAGGTCCTACTCCTTTAATATATTTGATATCTTTGTTTAAATCTACCATAAATATCCTCTTTATTTTTAATTAGTTATATCTCATTGAACATTTCTTCTTTTGATTTTTCAACAATTTCAGCCTTTGCTATTATATTTTCTTTTTCATCAATTGTATAAGCTTTGGAATTTTCAACATCAAAATATTTAACTAACGCATTCGCCCAACCTGTATGAACTAATTTTTTTACCCCTTGCGTTTGTTTTTTGTTTAGCGCAACTAAAACTGATCTATTAATAATTCCATTATCAAGAATTTCTGATTTATTCTTATCAAATACATTTTCATCTAATATATAAGTTGCAGCCCCATATGCCGGCTTATTCTTTTTATCATATAATCTTTCTATAATATATTTACTTTTATTTGGTAAATAAAAAATTATATATCCATCTCTTAAATACTCTTGGCTATAATCTTTGTCTAAACTTAAAATTAAATTCCATCTAGCCCAAGGATCAGTTGTAGTTATAAGTTTTGGTTCTTGTTGTTCATCAGTTATATTTCTTTTTTCTCCAGTAGGTTCACTAGTATGTTCTTTTCTTTCTGGCATATATCCAATAAATTTATTCCTCTTCTTTGCATCATTTTCATCATTTGAAGAGAAAGAACTATAAATCAATATTAATTTTTGATTTTCATTTAATTCATCACTTTTGAAAATCTCTTCTAACATAGATTCAGTTAAAATCTTATCTTCTATAAGCCTTTTTACATCTATTGGTTTTAATTCTCCTGAAGCAAACAATTTACTTACAGCACTATAACCAACATAGTCTACAAGTGTATCTTTTGGTAATAACCCTTTATGATATAGGTCATACATATATTCGTCATCTAATAATACATCAGATTCATCTAATATTTTAATACCTATTGCTTTTCTTCTTGTTAATATCTTTCTTTCCAAATCTTTTATTGCTTTTGGATTATCTTTTTTATCAGCTCTTTCAAATTGTTCTTTTCGAGTTTCATCAACAACAAAAAGTTTATATAATTTTCTATATTTTTCAAATTCTTCTGCTTTTTCAGGATCTAAATATAACTCCACTAGTTTTTTAGGAGAAAATAATCTCGAAAAATCTTTATCTTCTACATTTAACTTAACATATGCTAAATTTTCTATAGTAATTTTACCATTATTATATAGTTCAACCGCTTTTTCTTCTTGTATTAATCCTTTACTTATATAATATAAAGCTTGTTCATCTGTAAACTTTCTTTTAAAGTCTAAAAATTCCTCAATTTCTTCTGCTTGTAACATATCGTTATCAATCAAATACTGAATTGCATCCTGATTATTTCTATCCAATATAGAAAGCTCTTCAGAGGTTAACTTTAATGTATTTAAATATTCCCTCTTTGAAATATTAGTTAATGGTATTAATCCATTTGTAATATCTTCAATCATTTGATTCAATTCTTCATATTCGTAATATTTTCCGTGTATAAAATGTTTATTCAATGATTCTACTGATTCAGAAATTAATTTAAATTTAATTTCTGAAACAAATCTTGGCGATGAAACCTTAGTTTTTTTTGTATCTATTATGCTTTCAATTTTCTTTGTAAAATCTTGTAGCTCTCCTGCTTCTTCTGCAGTAAATTGTTCAAATTCATTGCCATGTTTATTATAAAAAACAGCATTCGCAAGTAGTAGCATTTTATCCAAATCAATATAAACACTGTATTTTCTTATAGTTTCTTCAAATTCGTTCCAATCAAATACATTACCTTCTTCTAGTATTTCATCAGTTACAATATCTTCTTGATTTTGATTATTTTGACCATTTATTTTTTGTCCCTTTGCCAATTTTTTATCTTTATATAATCTTACTGCTAATATATTTCCCAAATTTGGATATTCACAAATATCAATCAAATCGCTTGGAGATAAATATTGTAGAACATTTGCTAATCCTAATTCACTATCAATTTGTTCTAATCTTTTTTCAGATTTTGCTTTTTTCTTTTTTAATGAAAAATTTTCTTCAGCAAATTCTTTTGATGTATATACTATAATTTCTTCTGTACTAGAATTAACACCTATATCAGCTACTCTTTCTGCTTTTAATAAATCTTTAGCTTCAACTAGACATCTTCTCAAATTAGATTTGGGATTTACTATTATAATTTGATTTTTTGGCAATTCGACTTTTTCCGCATTTTCTCCGACAAGTATTTTATGCCTTTTTTGATTTTCCAAATCTTTTTCTGCTAATCTCCCTAAATGTAATACATAAATACTTTTATCAAATATAGTTTCATATTGAAGAACTAATTGACGCACTTCGTTAAAACTTTTAGCTTTGGCTATTTTAGATTCAAATTCCATTGCCAAATGAACATCAACATTATATTTATATGCACTTCTTAATTCTTTTATATTAGATGGAAAACCTACTCTGACAATAAGTTTTTCCATGTTCATTTCTTCTATTTTTGACCCCATGTTTATTCCCTTTATTTTAAATAATTATATATTTTGCCAACTTCCTTTTTAAACGGATTTTCATTTACAAAAATTTCTTTATTTTTTATTTCATAAAAGAATTTTTCTTTATCTAAATCGCTTTTAGTTAGTAACACCGCAGTTGATTTTTGATCATCCATGTTTATTGCCTCGATAACTTCTTCTAAGCTATCATCATATATAATTTCAATTTCATATTCATTTTCATTTGCATAAATATAAATTGCTTCTTGTAATTTTTCTAAGTCTTCCGAGTTACAGTATAATGCAATATTATTATATGGATAAAAATTTATTTCATTTTCTCCATTTAACATTTGATATACTGTTGTATCTCCAACAACTATAACATCGTCATAAAAATTTTTAATTTTTTCGAAAGTTTGTTGTGAAAATTTTTCTATTCGATCAATCAAATTAGTAATTTTATATTTCTCTAACGCTTCATTTATAACATTTAATAGAACATCATTAACTTCAGGCATAAAACCTTCTTGCAATAGCATTACTTTTGTTCTTTGTGTTATAGCTTGCAAACAAATATGTAATGTTAAATATGGATCACCTTTATAGATAACAATTTTTCTTTCATCATCTTTTAAAATACAATCCTTTTTTCTATATTTTTCAATAATAGATATAAATTCTTTAACTTTAATTTGTTTTTTACTATGTTTTATATCCACTTTATTTGCATCCATTATTAAATTACTATTTTCTATAAAAAGATTTTTTAAACTATCTAGAAAATCATTTAATGAATTTTGTGTTAGAGTATATCTAGAAGCAGGTTCTTTTATAGCTTCTATATTCAAATTTTCCATACTATTAATCTGCACTTTTAGTACATACCTTTCTAAAAAATTTTCTCAAGGAAATTGTATCATTTATATTTCTTTTTTTCAATATAATAATTCTAAAAAAAATCTAATCTTTTTTGATTTCTAAATCAAAAAAAATTAGATTTTTTTCTTTTATTCTTCTTCTCCAAAATACTCCTCTATTTCATCAACTTTTTCTTCAAATTCATCTTCAGAAATTGGAGTTGTAGGAATATTTTTAATCTTTTTAGTTTTTATCTTAGGAGGAATTTTAGATTTTAGTTTTTTCTCATTATTTTCTAGTGATTTATCAACTATCTCATTTGCTTTTTCCATTAAATCTGGAACATAATCTATAAGTTTATCTATCGCAGATTCATGCTCTATTGGTATAACCTTTATTGTATCTTTTAGAACTATAACAAATGCAACTGGATTAATTGAAATTCCAGCCCCACTTCCACCACCAAAAGGCAATCTATATTGAACTTCTTCCTCTTTATCTTTTCGTTTATATTCGTTTATTGTCTCACCTTTAAATTCGCTACCACCAGCAGCGAAACCAAAACAAACTTTAGAGATTGGAATTATTATCATTCCATTTGAAGCTTCTATAGGATCCCCAATTATTGTATTCACATCTACCATTTCTTTTATGCTATTCATTGCAGTTTCCATCAAAATCTCAATTGGATGTTCATTACTCATAAAAAAACCTCTTTTCTTCTCACATATTTTTTATTTAGTATTCCACCTTTATAAAAAAATATGCAAGAAGAAAAGAGTTGTTTTAATAAACTTTTCTAAATAATTTTACAATATTTTTCTTAATATAAATATTGTACCCAACATTTATTAATGTCAAAATTATAAATACAACAAATAAAAATGTTTTTGATTCTGTAAAAATCAAACTAATTGCATAGAAAATTCCAGCTACAATTAATGAATAAAACAACTCATACATTACATTTGTATTTTGTTTCATCATAGTATATTCTGTATCCCAAACTAATTGAGGTTTCTTTAAATCTATTAATAACTTTAATTTTTCTCCCATTCTATTAATTAAATATAACATTATAAATATTACTACCGAAACATATAAGTTATTTGTACACATGTAATAAAACAATGTAACTAATATTGATGCAATCATATTAAAAAATGTTCCAAGAAATATTTTTAAATCAAATTGTTTCCTTAAATCAATAGGAATATATTTTGTTATCATTGCATTTTTACTTTCTCTTGATATAGAAATTATTGAAGTAAAATTCATCATATAAAAAATTTGTCCAACGGCTAATGTTATAGCAAGTCCAAATGGTTTTGTTGCTACATTTCTAATTTTCTCCCATAAATCTAACCCTACAAAGTTTGCAAATTCTGTCATGCCAATTATTGTAAAAAATATAAAAAACGGATATAAAACAGGAACTATAATACATTCTATAAAGAATATTGGGGTTCTAAGTATTGTTTTATATTCTTTAAAAATATATGTTCTATATTTATTTTTCTTTTTAAAATCTTTTAGCGTTAATTCGCTATTATCCTTTTTAGTATTCTTCTTACTATTTATTGTAGCGCCAATTGCTCCTTTTAAATATATTTTAGACATTATCCAAATAACAGCCAAGTAGCAAATTATATTTTCTACAATATAAGTCGTTAAATATTTCAAACCATTTACATTATCATAATTCAATAAAGTATTCATTATTGGTTTTATTAAAACAAAATAATCAGCTATAGTTTCAGCAACACCGTTAGCTTTTAAAATAACATTTTTCACACTTGATACCGAAAAATCTTGTTGTGAATTAAAACTTGAAGTAATCATACTAACAATTAAGGTTGTTAATATTAAAGTTATATAAATCACTTTGTTTTTATTCTTTATTTTGTTTGTAAATCTCATTATAACTGCAATTACTAATGAAGTTAAAAGTATAGGAATTACTGGTAAAATCAATAATATCGCAATCATATACACATAAAACAATATGCTTGCCTCTGTTAAAAATCCATAAACAACCATTGGAATTGCAAGCATTATTATTTCCATTTCATACTCTGAGACAATCATATTTAACATTTTTGAATGTAAAATATCTTTAGGTTTTATTGGCATTCTCAGTAATACTTTCAAATCTTTTGAAAAATACAAAACATTCAAACTTTCAAATACACTTTTGGCAAAAAGTATAAAAAAGTTCATTAACAATAATATATTAGTAAACGTATATGCTTGATTAATTTCTTGTAACTGCGTTGTCATCGAATAGCTAAACATCGCCATTGTAGCACCAATTGCTCCAAACACAATTAAAAAAGCAAGTACACCTAAAACACTTTCTTTTTTATTAGCTACTGTAATTCTCCTACGAGAACTTTTAAAAATTATACTTGTTAAACTTTTCATAAAAAACCTATCCTTCAATTATTTTTAAAAACGATTCTTCTAGCGATGAATTTGATTTTGATTTTTCTTTTATTTCATCACAAGTTCCAACAAAAATAATTTTTCCTTTATCTATAACTGCAATTTTATCACACAATTTCTCCGCTACTTCTAAAACATGGGTTGAGAAAAAAACCGTATTTCCTTTTGCTGCATGTTCTTTCATCAATTTTTTTAATGTATACGATGCTTTTGGGTCTAATCCAGTCATTGGCTCATCCAAAATCCAGTTTTTGGGATTGTGCAATAAAACACTTATTATTAACAGTTTCTGTCTCATTCCATGTGAATAACTTTGTATTCTATCTTTCAAGAATTTTGAAATCCCAAATTCTTCAGAAAGTGTTTTAACTTTTTCAAATCTAACTTTTTCAGGAACATCGTAAATATCTCCAATAAAATTCAAATATTCAAGTCCTGTTAATTTTTCAAAAACATCTGGTGTATCTGGAACAAATCCAAATTGTTTTTTTGCTTCTAAAGGATTTTTTGTGATACTTTTCCCATCAATTAAAATATCGCCTTTATCTATATTTAAAACTCCTGTAATCATTTCTATTGTTGTTGTTTTTCCTGCACCATTTGGTCCTATAAATCCAAAAACAGTTCCGTCTTCAACTTTAAAATTAATATTATCAATAACTTTTAAATCTTTAACATAAGATAAACTAACATTATTTATTTCAATCATCTAATTATTCGTATGAATGTTCATACTCTCCTTTCTTTATTAGATACTCAAATTATATCTATAATATTTTAATATTTCAATAAATTTATTTTCTTCTATGTTTAATTATAAAAATCAAAAAATTAATTACATTCACATATATGTTACTAGTAAACTTTAAAGAAAAATTATTCACATTAAAATAGTTAGGATTTACTTTTAGATAAAAATTTTCAGAGCATCTTGATATAGAATATTTAGAATATAAAAATGATATAAATGTTGATAAAACAGGAACTAAAAAAACTGTTATAATCATCTCTCTTGTCCCAAAAGATAAATTTAATTCAAACTCATTAATTCCTGGTCTTAATTCATCTAGATTCTTTAAGAGAAATATTGTCGAATTTTCATTTTTCTCTTTTGATAATTTTATCCCGTTAATATTAAATTTTATATTAAAAAGTTCACAGTATTCCTGATTTACTTTTACAGTTAAAATCTTAAATTTGCCAAAAGCAATTAAATCTACAAACAATTTCAGTTCTTTAATATTAAACTTATTAACAGCCTTTTCGTTAAATATAACCTCGCACTTTTCAAATCTAAAGTTTAAATCAAAATTAAACATCAAAATCCAAAATATAAAAATAATAATTAATATAGAAATAAAGATAAATATCATAAAACACCTTTCTTTTAATATATTATTTCCAAATATTTATTTTATATAAAAATGTTTAAGAGCCCTTGGTACACCAAAGGGCTCTCTTCAATATGAAATTGTATTTTGCAGGAAACTAGTCAAGAGTCAGTAAAAAACCTTCTACATCTAACATATTTCCAAATTCAACAAACAGTTCATTTCTTTCAAAATGTTTGTTGAAAAATTCTTCAAAGTCATCAGATAAATCCTTATCACTAACAATCCACTTCTTTTCAGCGAAATTGTAAATAAATTTTCTAATAACCAAACCTTCTGTCGCAAAACCTGCATAATTTCCAAGAAAGCATAATACTCTGCCTCTTACTTTTGCAGGCTCTCTTATTGCATCCAGTAAAGAAATTTTTTCATGTTCGATAATTAGTTGGTACTGTCTACTTCTTGTCTCGTTTTTTAATTGTGTTAACCTCATACTGTTCTCCTTGTTTCTTGCTAACAACAGTTACATCTTTTATATTTTAACATATTTACATAATATTTTCAAGCATATCTATTTACGCAAAAAATCGCCTATAATTTAGGCGATTTTTTATTCTATATTTTCTCTTTTTCTTTTTGATATTATAATATCTCCAAATGTTTCTTCTTGTTCTGCGCTAATTTTATTTCTTCTGCTCAATTCTAAAACACTAGAAAATGCTGTTACAACTTCAGCTTTTGGTTTTTCATTTAAAGAAAACAATTTATTAAACACAAATCTAGGTTTTCTCACTAATTCTCTAAAAATATCTTTTACTTTATCTGCAACAGAAAATGCATCGAAAACAGCTATTTTTTCTATGTTTTCTTTTTGTTCATTTTTCTTATTTTCATTTCTTTCTATAAGGTCTTTATATCTTTTTACAATATCATCCATTGTAAATTCTTTTTCTAACTCTTGTTTTGGAAGTTCTACTTTATCTGGCATTCGATAAAGTCTTTTCGAAAACACTTGTATTCTTTCTCTAAATGTTTTTGTTATTTCTTTATATTTTTTATATTCAATAATTCTTCTTAATAACTCTTCTTCTGTTAATTCTTCTTCATCTTCAACATCTTTTGGAAGTAATCCTTTAGATTTCACTAATAATAATGTGGATGCCATAACCAAGAATTCGCTAGCAATTTCTAAATTCAATTCTTCTTGCTCTTTTAAATATTGAAGATATTGATCTGTTATGTCTGATATACTAACTTTATATATATCCATCTTATTTTTATCAATCAAATAACAAAGTAGGTCCAATGGTCCTTCAAAGTTATCCAATCTTAATTCATATTTTTTTGATTCTAATGAAATTATTTTGTTGTTCATTTTTTCCCTACTTTTTAATCTAATTCATCAAAGGCTATGCTTATAGATTCGTTCATATAACCTTTTTTTAATAAGAAATCTTTAATTTCTTGCTTCTCTAAAGAATTTTGTTTTTTCAATATAATCGCTTTAGCAGAAGATATTTCATATTCTAACACAATTTCTTTGTTTTGGCAAATATAATCATCTACTAGATTTTTACTTATTCCTTTTTGACAAATTTTATATGCAAGTTCTTTTATAGACATTTTCTTTAAAGCCATATATTCTTTAACGGCTCTTTCAACATAATTACCATCATTTATATAATTTAACTCTTTGAAATAGTCTATTGCATCTTCCACCATATTTTCATCTTCTTCTGAAAACTTTTGGCGAATTTCTTGTTCACTTCTTTTTTTGTACACAATATATTTTAGCATTTTATTTCTTAATTTTTCAATTTTTTCTGCTTCTTCAAATTTTTCTTTGCTCATGTATTCCATTGTTCTTTACCTCTTTTCATATAATTTAATCCATATTTAAAAATTATTATCATATATAAGAATATTAGGTGACATTTAATGCCACCTAATATTGTATTAAGCTATAAATTTTATATATTAGGAAATCATAATAGTTTTTACTATATAGATTAAATATATTTTTCTATTCACCATCTTCGTTTGGTTCGATATCTTGTTCTTCATCAACATCATTTTCATCTGTCAAAGCATTTTCAAAAGCTTTATTGAAATTATCTCTAACCTTTTTCTCAACTTCAGCCATAAATTTTGGATCTTCTGCTAATAATTTTTTTACATTTTCACGACCTTGTCCAATTTTTTCTCCATTGTAACTAAACCACGAACCAGCTTTTTCAATTATGTCTAACGTTACAGCTAAGTCTAATACGCTTCCTTCTTTTGATATACCTTTTCCATATACTATATCAAATTCAGCCTCTCTAAATGGAGGAGCAACTTTATTTTTAACAACTTTAACTCTTGTTCTGTTACCAACAACTTCGCCATCTTGTTTAATTGCTTCAACTCTTCTAATATCCATTCTTACAGAAGCATAATATTTTAATGCTCTACCTCCAGCTGTTGTTTCTGGATTTCCAAACATTACTCCAACTTTTTCTCTTAATTGGTTAATAAATATTATTGTTGCATTTGTTTTATTAATTGTTCCTGCTAATTTTCTTAAAGCTTGTGACATAAGTCTTGCTTGTAAACCAACATGAGCATCTCCCATATCCCCATCAATTTCTGCTTTCGGTACTAATGCAGCAACAGAGTCTACTACAACTATATCTATTGCTCCACTTCTAATTAATGCTTC
>JAEIGA010016350.1_pt1 | contig 11297 bp, 9 predicted proteins | sample 9270691 | NCBI WGS metagenome assembly JAEIGA01 (sample SAMN17057246, study PRJNA624740) | gut metagenome | biome: biome; isolation source: fecal sample | host: Bos grunniens | place: China: Xizang | collected 2019
TAATAACCCCCATAAAAACGATAATATATTATACCATCAGTTATAAAAAAGTCAACTAAAGACATTTAATTAATCATATTATATATAACAAAAAAAAGCCCCACTGGAGCTTTTTATACTTAGTGGTGCGGGTGAAGGGACTTGAACCCCCACGGATAAATCCACTAGATCCTAAGTCTAGCGCGTCTGCCAATTTCGCCACACCCGCAAATATAAAAAAATAAGTGGTGGACCCTGTAGGACTCGAACCTACGACCGACCGGTTATGAGCCGGTTGCTCTAACCAACTGAGCTAAGGGTCCAACTAGCACTTGCTTAATTAATATAACATAATATTTAAAGTTTAGCAATAATATTTTGAAAAAAAATCAAAAAAACGATGATTAATCACCGTTTTGTAACATATTTAATAAATCTATTTTAAATTTATCTTTATCAGAATTAGCTTTTGATATCATTACACCCTTATATGCTTGTAACTCTTGTCTATGTCCTTCAGACAATAAAGTTTCTGGAGTTATAGTTTCTAATATAATAATTCTATTATCTTCACAAACAGAATAGTGTAATATAACTTCACCATGAACTCTTACAAATAAATCATCAGTTGGTAATTTCAACTCGTAGCTTTTAGTATTTTCTTCTTTATTTTCTTTAACCAATTGTCCTAAAAAATTTCCATCCTTTAATTCAGGATAAAATTCAAATACTAACTTTTTATAAGCTAACATATTATATTTTTTTACTGATCTTTCTAATTTTCTAAATTCATTTTCATTTAGATACTCAAAAATATAATTTCCTTTCATATTCTCGACCCCCTATTATTACTAATCCAATTGGTATAGAAATTATATCACAAACGACAACATTTGTCAAATCATTTACATTATTTTTGGCATTTAGGACAATAATATGTTCCTCTACCACCTATTTGTTCTTTAACTATTATAGAACCGCAATTATAACATTCTTTTCCATTTCTATTATGAACCTTTAGATATTGTTCATAAGTACCTCTTTTTCCATTGATATTAGGATATGTACCTTTACACTTTAAAGATTCTTCAAATATTATTTTTGTGTTTGCTATTATTTCATTTAATTTGTTTTTCGAAACATCCCTAGCTAATTTTTTTGGATTAATTTTACATCTAAAAAGTATTTCATCTGCATAAATATTTCCTATACCAGTTATATACTTTTGATCTAATAATGCCTTTTTTATAATTACTTTTTTATCTTTAAAGCTATCTTTTAAATATTTAGATGTAAGATTTATATCATCATATTCTAAACCTAAATTTTTGCCCATAAAAAAATTTTCAATTTCATCTTTATATACTATTCTCATAATACCAAACAATCTTGGGTCATTAAAATGTAATGAAAAATTATCAAATTTAAATATTGCATAGTCATGTTTTTCTTTTATACATTTTTCTTTTAAATAAAATCTTCCTTCCATTTTAAAATGAATAACAATATATTTATCTTTTAATTCAAATAGTAAATACTTTGCTCTTCTTTTAACGCCATATATTATTTGACCTTCTGTTTCTTCTATAAAATAATCTTTTTTATTAAATACTAACTTATCTAAATATATATTAGTATTAATAATTTTTTTACCTATTATAAATTTAGATAAATCTCTTCTTGTAGTTTCAACTTCTGCTAACTCAGGCACCTTATCACCTACTTTGCTTCATACCAATTCTTTCCAATTTCAATATCAACCTTTAAAGGAACATCCATCTTATATGCATTATCCATGCATTTATCTACTATATTTTTCACTTTTTCAAGTTCTTCATTATAAACATTAAATATTAATTCGTCGTGAACTTGTAACAGCATCTTACTTTTGACGTTTTCTTTTTTAAATTCCATAAAAATATCAACCATTGCTTTTTTTAATATATCTGCCGCACTACCTTGAATAGGAGTATTTAAGGCCATTCTTTCACCTTGTTGTCTAATCATATAATTAGTATTATTAAGTTCATCAATTCTTCTTTTTCTATTCATTATAGTAGATACATAGCCTTTAGAATATGCATCTTTTATAACACTATCCATATATATTTTTGTACCATTATATGTTTCAAAATATCTATCTATAAACTTTTTAGCTTCTTTTACATCAACTTGTAAATCTTCAGCTAACCCAAAATTACTAATACCATATAATATACCAAAATTAACTGCTTTTGCCTGCCTTCTCATTAAAGAAGTAACCTCTTCTTCTTTTACATCAAATATATCCATTGCAGTTCTTGTATGTATATCTTTATCATTATTAAAAGCATCTAACCAACTATCTACTTTTGAAAAATGTGCAAAAACTCTTAATTCTATTTGAGAATAATCACTAGATAATAAAACACTATCTTCTTCTGCGACAAATGCTTTCCTTATTAATCTACCATAATCTGTTCTTGCTGGTAAATTTTGTAAATTTGGTTCTATAGATGAAAGTCTGCCTGTTCTAGTTAGTGTTTGAGTATATATGGTGTGTATTTTACCATCTTCACTTATAGCATTTTCCAAACCCACTATATAAGTGCTATATAATTTAGAAAACATTCTATGTTCTAAAATATAAGGTACTATTTCATGTCTATCTTTATATTTTTCTAATACTGCTTTATCTGTTGAATATCCTGATTTTGTCTTTTTCCCTTTACCTATTTCTAATTTTTCAAATAGTATTTCGCCTAATTGTTTAGGAGACGCTATATTAAATACCTCACCAGCTAATTCATAAATTTTATTGGATATCTCATCTATCTTTTTTGTAATTTGCACACCCATTTCTTCAAGTATTTTTCTGTCAACTCTAATACCTTCATATTCCATATCAGCTAGTATTATAGAAAGAGGCATTTCTATTTCATTAAATAAATAATTACAATCTTCTTCAAGTATTTGTTTTTCTAGTGCATCTTTAGTTTCATATATAAATTTAGCTTTTTTACAAACTAATTTTTTTATCAATTCTTCATCTGTTTCCTTAGCTTTTGATATAACTTCATAAAATGGTATATCATAATTTAAATCATTCGCTAAATGAGAAATATTGTCTTTTACATTATAGTTTAACAAATAAGCTGCTATATTGGAATCAAAACATATATTATTTAATTCTAATCCCATTTTTTTAGATATAACATAATGTTTCTTTAAATCATAAGTATATTTATTAAATTTATCTATATAAATTAGAACATCTTTTATTAAAATTTTATTAACATAAAATAAATTACTTCCATCATACAAGCCCATACCAAGAACATTAGCTTTATGATAGTTTGTATTATCTAATTCTATATATATAGAAATATTACTATTTAAAATTTTTAAGTCATCAATACTTTTAATTTCAGTAATATCAATTTTCTCTTCTTTTTTTTCTATATTAATATTTTTTAAAAATGAATAAAACTCTAAATCTTCATATATGCTTTTTATTTTTTCTAAATCAATATCTTGTTTTTTAGTATTTTCTATATGAAAACCTAATGGAACACTTTTATATATTGTTACTAAATCCTTACTTTCAAATGCTTTTTCTTTATCATCAATTAATTTTTGCTTATTAGCACCTTTTATACATTCTATATTTTCATATATCCCTTCAAGAGTTTTATATTCTTGTAATAATTTAATAGCAGTTTTTTCACCAATACCTTTTACTCCTGGAATATTATCTGAAGGATCACCCTGTAAAGCTTTTAAATCTATCATATTAATAGGTTCAATACCATAAATTTCTTTAAATGTTTCAGGAGTCATCATTATATGATCTTTTGTTTTTAATAATTTGACAGTTACATTATCAGAAATTAATTGCAACAAATCCTTATCACTACTTACTATTAAAGCTTCATATTCTTTATCTTTTCCATCTATTTCATTTGATAATGTACCAATTATATCATCCGCTTCATAATTATCAATTTCAAACCATTTAATACCTAAAGCTTCTAATATTTGCTTTGCAATAGGAAATTGTAATTTTAATTCATCTGGCATTTGTATTCTGCCTGCTTTATAATCTTCATACTTATCATGTCTAAAAGTTTTTCCTTTATCAAATGCTACTAAAATATATTCAGGTTTTTCTTCATTAATTATTTTATTAATCATATTAACAAAACCATATAATCCATTAGTTGGAAAACCTTTTGAATTTTTCATAAAATTCCCCGAATAGGCAGTTGCGTAATAACTCCTAAATAATAAATTATTTCCATCTACTAAAACTATCTTTTTCATCTTATCACCTTTATTTCCAATCGTATATATCTAATAGTGGCCATTTTTCTTTCCACTTTATTGTCTTTTTTATATAAACTTCCTTAGGAATGTTTTCCTTTATAGGGATAACTTTTAATCCGAATAAATCATTTAAACCATAAGGCGCAAATATTTCTAAATAATTATCTTTTAATCTAACACCTATACAAGTAACTGTAGTTCCCCAGCCTCTAATAGCTTCTTCCAAATAATAAATTTGATTAATTTGCCTTCCAAGACTTTTTAAAGACCATAAATGTACTCTTGCTTGATTTTTAATATCTAGATTCACTTTTATATCACAACACAATTCCTTAATTTCTTTAATGATTTTATCTTCTTTCTCATAGGTTAAATCGTTATCAAAATAAACAATATCATAATCATTAATATTATTTTCTAAATCATAGCCATGATAATAATTAAAGATTGTTTGACTTATACAACCCGCACCTAAATAATAATTATCTAAATTATATTCTTGTAATTTTTTCAAAATAAATACAATATTTTTATTGTTTAATATAACTTCTTTTAATTTATTTATTTGCTTATCTATTGTTTTATCATATAAATCCAAATGCATTTTATCACCATAAATAATTATAACAAAAAAAAAGAGTTTAATAAACTCTTTTAGAATTGACCATTTGGATTTTGAACATTTGTTGGCATTGCAGGCGCTACTGGTGCAACTGGTTCAACCGCAGGCATAACAGGCGCAACTGGTGCTACTGGTTCAACAGCAGGCATAACAGGCGCTACTGGTGCAACTGGTTCAACAGCAGGCATAACAGGTGCTACTGGTGCAACTGGTTCAACCGCAGGCATAACAGGTGCTACTGGTGCAACTGGTTCAACCGCAGGCATAACAGGCGCTACTGGTGCAACTGGTTCAACCGCAGGCATAACAGGCGCTACTGGAGCAACTGGTTCAACCGCAGGCATAACAGGCGCTACTGGAGCAACTGGTTCAACCGCAGGCATAACAGGCGCAACTGGTGCTACTGGTTCAACTGCAGGCATAACAGGCGCAACTGGAGCAACTGGTTCAACCGCAGGCATAGCAGACGCTACTGGAGCAACTGGACTATTTACCATTTGATTATTTTCAACATAATTATTTTGGGGTACATTATAATACCCATTGTCTACTAATTCAGAATTCTTAGAAAATGCTAAAATTGGTAATCCTATATATGGGAATAATAATAATAATATAGCAAATCCTGTACCTTTTCCAAACTTTTTAGCTAATGCATCATATATAGTATAATTAACATAAATACCATATATTGGAATGCACATTAATAATAATGTAATTATATCCTTTCCTACTATTTCTAATAAAACAATAACATTATAAATTGGAATTATTGAAGCCCATCCTGGTTTTCCAAATTTAACAAATATTTTCCACAATGAAATAATTGTTAATAAAGATATAAGCATAGGCACTATAGAGATAATGACTGATAAAATCCCTACAAAACCAATTGTAGCATCAACACTTGGTGCTGGTTCATAATAATTCATTTTTTACACTCCTTTTCTATTTTATATTTTCATTATATAACTTTTAAATTTTTTTATCAATAAAAAAAGCTTTTATACAAAAGCTTTTTAGTTATCTCTTAGTTTTGCTTTACACTTTTCTGTAACATTTTCAATAATTTTATTAAATAAATTCATAACTTCTTCTTCAGTTAGAGTTCGATCGTCACCAAATGTTAAAGAATATGCTAAAGATTTTTCATTTTCTGCTACCTTTTCACCAGTATATAAATCAAATAAAGTAACATTCTTCAATAATTTTCCACCAGCTTTTTTAATAACTGCCTCTATTTCACTAGATTGTACACCTCTATCAACAACAAATGCTAAATCCTTTGTAATTGTTGGGTATTTACTAACCTCTTTAAATTGTAATTTGCTAGTTTTTTTAGCTAATAATTTATCTAAATTTATTTCAACAGCATATACATCATCTTTTGCAACTAATGGGTGAATTTTACCAATAATACCAACAAATTCATTATCTATATATATACTTGCACTTTGCCATGGATGTAATTCTTTAGGAATATTTCCATCAACTTCAAATCTATATCTATTTGCATAGCCTAAATGAATTAATAATTGTTCAACTATACCTTTAGTTATATAAAAATCTACTTTTTCATTAGCGCCCAACGAATAATAATAATCTCCTGTTAAAACCATTGCTAATTTATAATCTTCTTTATATTCATTATCTTTTTTATAGAATCCTTTAGCCATTTCAAATATGCAAATATCATTCATATTATGAGATTTATTATATTCATATACTCTCATTACAGTACTAATTAAAGAATATCTTAAATAAGCTCTATCTACAGAAAGTGGATCTAATAATTTGACTGCTTCAAATTCTTCATTAGTATAAGTTCTAGTTAAATTTTCTGGTATAAATACATATGACATTACTTCATTTAAACCTAAATCAACTAATTTATTTCTAATTACTCTAGTTGTCTTATCATAAGTACCTGTTTTTATTCCTAAATCAGGTAATTTACCTTCTATATTATTAATTCCATATATTCTACCAACTTCTTCAATTAAATCTTCTTTAATATTTACATCTAACCTTCTGGTTGGAACAACAACTTCTAATTTAGCTTCTTTAATATTAACCAAAAATCCTAAAGATTTTAATATATCAATTATAATCTCTACTGAAATATTAGTTCCTAATACATCATTTATATCTTTACTAGTTATTTCTATTTTTTTATCTTCTTTATTAGTTTTATCATAAGTAATTGTATCTTTTACTACCTTACCTGAAGCATACTTTTCTAATAAATAAGCAGCTCTTGCAATAGCCATGTAAGTTCTTTTTGGATCAATTCCTTTTTCAAATCTATTTGACGCTTCACTTCTTAATACTTTTTTACTTGTTTTTCTAACACTTGAAGCATTAAATATTGCTGATTCTATAATAATATCTTTAGTATCTTCTTCGACTTCTGTTGTTAAACCTCCCATAACACCAGCTAAACCTACAGCTTTTTCTTTATCAGCTATTACTATGTCATTTGATGTTAATTCTCTTTCTTGTCCATCTAATGTAACTAATTTTTCACCATCTTCTGCCATTCTAACTACGATTGTATCACCTAATCTATTAGCATCATAAAAGTGTAATGGTTGACCTGTTTCGATCATAACATAGTTTGATATATCAACCACATTATTAATTGGTCTAATACCGCTTGCTATTAATCTTGACTTAATAAAATCAGGGCTTTCTTTTATAATTACATCTTTTACTTTTTTAGCAAGGAATAAAAAGCAATTATCAGTATTAACTTCAACATTAAATTGTCCTTCTATACTTTCTTCTATTTCATTATAATCAAGTTTTATATCCTTAACATCTTTTTTATAAATAGCACCTAGTTCGTAAGCCATACCTAAAATACTTAATAAATCTCCTCTATTTGATGTTAATTCAAAATCTATTACTTCATCTTCTAAACCTAACGCTTTAATAGCATCTTCTCCGACTATTGCATCATCAGCAAATTCATGAATACCAGTTTTATCAACTTCATCAAGAAATTTACTATCTAAACCAAGTTCTTCTTTAGAACAAAGCATCCCATTAGATTCAGCACCTCTTATTTTTCCTTTTTTTATCTCTCCACCTGGAAGTTTAGCCCCAACTAATGCTACTATTGTCTTTAAGCCTATTCTTACATTAGGCGCACCACAAACGATATCTAAAACTTCACTACCTACATTTACTTTACATAAATGAAGATGATCACTATCTGGATGATCTTTACATTCTATAACTTCACCTACAACTAAATTAGTACAATTAACTAATTTCCCACAAGAATCATATTCATTACCAACTCTTGTCATGTCTTCAGCGATTTGTTTTATGTCTAAATCATCATCTAAATCTATATAATCTTTAACAAAGCTTCTACTTAATAACATTATTCATCATCCTTTCTATCAAATTGATTTAAGAATCTCATATCATTTTGATATAAATATCTAATATCTGTAATACCATATCTAAACATAGCTATTCTATCCCATCCAGGTCCAAAAGCAAATCCTCCCCAAACTTCTGGGTCATAACCATTCATTTTTAATACATTAGGGTGAACAACGCCTGCTGCAAATACTTCTATCCAACCTGTTTGTTTACATAATGGACATCCCTTACCATGACATTTAAAACATGTAACATCAACTTCATATGATGGTTCAGTAAATGGGAAATAGCTTGGTCTAAATCTAATATCTAAATCATTTCCTAGCATTGTTCTTGCAAATACTTCTAATGTTCCTTTTAAATCTGCTAATGAAACATTCTTATCTTTTTTATCAATTACAAGCCCTTCTATTTGACAGAATTGTGGAGAATGCGATGCATCATCATCTCTTCTATATGTTTTACCAGGTACAATTATTCTTATTGGTTTCTTTTCAGTTTGTTCCATCATAAATCTAGCTTGTACTGATGATGTTTGAGTTCTTAATAAATGTTCTTCATCAATATAGAAACTATCTTGCATATCTCTTGCAGGGTGATTCTTTGGTAAATTTAATCTTTCAAAACAATATTCATCAGTTTCAAGTTCAGGACCGGATACAACATCATAACCCATAGAAACGAATAAATCTTCTACTCTTTCTATAGTTAAACTCATAGGATGTTTAGATCCTTTTCTTATTTTTTTACTAGGTAATGTAATATCAATTTTTTCACTTTCTAACTTTTCATTTAAAGCCTTTTCTTCTAATTCTTTTTTTACAGTTTCAAGTGTATTAGTAACTAAATTTCTAACATCGTTTACTGCCATACCAAATTCTTTTTTTTGTTCATTTGGTACATCTTTCATTAATTTACTTAATTCTGTTACCTTACCTTGTTTACCTAAATATTCTACTCTAATATCATTCAATATTTTTAAATCAGTAATATTATTTGAGATTTCTTCAAATTCTTTTTTGATTAACTCAACTTTTTTTAACATACTTTCCCTCCTAAAATAAAAAAATCTATAAAACAAGGGCGAAAATGACTTCCGTGGTACCACCTTGCTTCATAGATTTCTATGCACTTTATTCTCTTAACGCGAGTTAACGTGATAACTTTAATTATCAAGCTCCAAAGCGAATTCATAAGATATTACTATTGTTTTACACCAACCAACAACTCTCTATAAGCTTTTTTCTTATTACTACTCTTCTTCTCTGCTTTTTTTCACAAAAATATTATAACATATTAAATTTCTTTGTCAAATTCTTTATAAATATATTTGACAAAATAGTTTTATAAAGTATAATAATAGCTCAATAAAGGAGGCATATTATGATAATTTCCGAAGAATTAGATTATGATATAAATTGTGCTTTAGTAAAATTAAATAACAAGCATTCAGAAAGATATGCCATTTATCCATGGTCTAATGAAAATATTAAAAACTATTATAATTATTATGACTTAGAAGGAAAAAAAGTTTTATGTCCAACTGGTTCTGGAGACCATGCTATTAAGTCAATTGAAGGTGGCGCTAGTAAAATTGATTGCGTTGATATAAATCCTCTTACAAAATACTATCAAGCCTTAAAATTAGCTTTTTTAAGTAATTATAATGAAGAAAAATTCTGGCAACAATTTAAAAATAACAGCCGACAAATTCTAAACCCAAAAATAAATTTAGAAGATATTAAAGATTTTTTAGATGAAGATACATATGTTTTTTGGTCCAATATAATTAATCAAAAAGCTTTTAACAATAACAGAAACTTATTTAGATTTGATGGAGAACCAACACCATTAAAATTAGATTATAATAAAGCAAAAAATAATATAGACAATGCAATTATAACTTGCTATGATGACGATATAAAGTTTTTTATAAAAGATATAGATGAAAAATATGATGTAATATTTTTATCTAATATATTAGAATGGCAAAATGAAAGAAATAAACAATCAATAATAGAAGATTGTTTTGATATACTTGAACCAAATGGTGTAATTTATGATGCTATATGTCGTAGAAATTTCAACAACACTACAGAATATAATAATTTAGAAAAGAAAATTCCAACTAAGTTTTATGATTCAATAACCGTAGAAAAAGGTGTATATGTATATAGAAAAAAATAGAAGTTAATCTTCTATTTTTTTAGTTTCACTTATATTACCAGCACTATCTACTGCCCTTATATAATTACAATCAGTTTTATTTAAGATAAAAATAATGCTTTTATTACTAACTAAATTATCATTATAATTATAATCATCTAAAGAACATTGAATGCTAGATAATTTTATATTATCTTTTGCAAAAATATGAATCATATTATTTTTTACTTTATAATCTATCACAGGTTTTTCTTTATCTATATTTATTTTTGTTTCATATACATAGCTACTATATTGTTTTTCATTAATAACTTTTATATATATGTTAGAATTAAAAGTTCCTAAAAAATCTATTTTTCCTATATATTTACCATTTTCATAATAAAAATCGAATTCTTTATAATTTTTTTTATCTATAGAATATAAAAAATTAGTTATTTTATATTTGCTACTTGCATACACTGTTATACTAGATTCTTCATTAACTAATTTCTCCCCAGTAGAATTAATAACTAAATCTATAGAAGGATAAAGTTCACTATTTTGATAACTATAATCTTTAGTACCTATTTCTGATACACTTCCTAATAATTTAGATGTTATTCCAAAATTAAATAAAAAATAACTACTTAATAAAGAAATTATTAAAATAAAGATAAAAATATTTTTTTTATTATTCATATCCTATCACCTATCTTCTATTAATATTATACATTTTTTTAATAAAAAAACAATAACATTTGTTATTGTTTATATACTCATTAATTCTGATTCTTTTACTTTTAATTTTTCATCAACTATTTTATTATATTTATTAATTAAATCTTGA
>JAEIGA010016351.1_pt1 | contig 11297 bp, 9 predicted proteins | sample 9270691 | NCBI WGS metagenome assembly JAEIGA01 (sample SAMN17057246, study PRJNA624740) | gut metagenome | biome: biome; isolation source: fecal sample | host: Bos grunniens | place: China: Xizang | collected 2019
ACAGACATGGAGTAGTCGATATAAGCGCTCCTCATCTGCTCGTCGATGTTCACCTGCTCTATCCTACCTGTTTTTACTTCGTTTTCCATATATGAATTTATACTTTTTATTCTTGATTATACATCTTGGCAAAGTTACAAAAAATTTAGTAATTTTGTGCAACCAACGACGATTTTAAGCACCAAAATACTTTTTATGGAAATCAGCATATCTGACGAGCTCAACTCGATAATAAATTTCGCCAGGGAAGAGGCGATGAGGACAGGATGCTACGGCATCGCGCCTGACCATATGTTCCTGGGAATCATCCGGCACAAGGAAAACGCCGGAGCGGACGCGCTGATGGGCACCGGCATCGACATGCATGAGATGAAGCAGTTCATCGACAGCCGTATTTTCACCAACGAGCATATCCCGTATTCCGATATTGACAACGTGACCTTCTCCAGAGGGGCCCAGAACGTACTGAGCTTTACAATATTGGAGGCGACTAAGGTCCGTAGCGCAAAAGCGTCGGCCCAGCACCTTCTGCTGGCCCTTTGCCGAGAGGGAAGCTCGTACGGAAGCAGTTACCTGCATGACCAGGGTGTGGAATACGGGGTAATATACAGATACCTCGACCGTAACGACATGCTAGACAGGGACTCCATCGACAGGGACAGCCCTGTGAAGAGCCGCGAGACGGACAATGAGGAACCGCAGATCCGCATCCGCGCAGTGCACGAAGGAGGACAGGAGGAAGCCGCCCCTCAGGCTTCCCCGATCGAAGAGTTCGGATACGACATCACCAAGGCGGCGCGTGAAGGTAAGCTTGACCCGCTCGTTGGGCGCGAGGATGAGATCCAGAGAGTGATCCAGATCCTCGGACGAAGAAGGAAGAACAACCCTATGCTCGTGGGCGATCCGGGAGTCGGCAAATCTGCCATCGTGGAAGGAATCGCAATCAAGATAGTAACGGGTGACATCCCGCCGGTACTTGCTGACAAGAGGTTGATTTCCTTGGACTTAGGATCGATTGTAGCCGGAACAAAATACCGCGGAGACTTTGAGAAGAGGATCAAGTCCATCATAAACGAAGTGGCATCAAGCCCTGACATAATCCTGTTCATCGACGAATTCCACACCATAGTCGGGGCAGGAGGGGCGTCAGGCAGCCTTGACGCGGCAAACATGCTCAAGCCCGCGCTCGCTCGAGGCGACATCCAGTGTATCGGAGCCACCACGATGGACGAGTTCCGCAAGATCGTCGAAAAGGACGGCGCGCTTGACAGGCGATTCCAGAAGATTGTCGTGGAACACACTGACATACAGCACTCCATCTCCATCCTTGACCGCCTCAAGACCAACTATGAGAAATACCATAATGTGATATATACCGACGAGGCGATCGAGGCATGTGTAAGGATGTCCGAGAGATACATCACCGACCGATGCCTGCCGGACAAGGCGATTGACGCAATGGACGAGGCCGGATCGATGGTCCGCCTGAAGAATCCGTCAAAGACCGGGTACGTAGGAGTCGAGGATGTGGCGGAAGTGATATCCAAGATGACAGGCATTCCATCCGGAAACGTGGCAGAAAGCGAAGGCCTCAAGCTTGTAAGGATGCGCAGCAAGCTCCAGGCAAGGATTATCGGGCAGGACGACGCAATCGACAAGGCCGTAAGGGCGATCCAGAGGAACAGGGCCGGAATCAAGGACCCGGGCAAACCTATCGGAACGTTCCTGTTCTTCGGCCCGACAGGAGTCGGAAAGACACAGCTTGCAAAGGCTCTCGCAGAATATCTCTTTGATTCTGAAGATAATATGATACGGCTTGACATGAGCGAATACATGGAGAAATTCAACGTATCAAGACTTATAGGAGCACCTCCGGGCTACGTTGGATTCGAAGAGGGAGGGCAGCTGAGCGAAAGAGTGAGGCGCAAGCCGTATTGCGTGGTTCTTCTCGACGAGATAGAGAAGGCGCATCCAGACGTCTTCAACCTTCTGCTCCAGGTCATGGACGAGGGACGCCTGACCGACAGCAACGGCAGGACCGTAAGCTTCAGGAATACAATTCTGATCATGACTTCCAATGTCGGAAGCCGCGAGCTTGACGAATACGGCAGCGGCATGGGATTCAGCACATCCGGAAAGAATGTAGCCGTAAACAGAAAGGCCGTGCTCGATAAGGCGATCCGAAAGGCATTCCCGCCTGAATTCATCAACAGGGTGGACGACATGATATTCTTCAATCCTCTCACAAGGGAAGACATAGAGAAGATCATCGACATCGAGATCAAGGGCCTCAAGAAGCGTGTCCAGGAGGCAGGCTTCGAGCTCAGGATCACTCCTGCTGCAAAGAGGTTTGTCGCTGACGAGGGTTACGACCCGAACTATGGAGCGAGACCGCTCAAGAGAGCCATCCAGAGATTTATAGAGGACCCGGTATCCGAGCACATCATCACCGAAAGGATGATTGCCGGCAAGAAGGCGATACCGCACGACAAGATCCGCGTGAGCCTGACAAAGGACAAGGAGAACACCCTTGTGGAATGGTGCTAGGCCATCACGATATCTCTCAGCTCAAGACCGAGATCGTCTACAAGCTCAACCATTGCTGCGTAGCATTCATCTGATGAGAACATTGCGCTGAGGCGTGTCATTGTGTCTGTTGCATTCATATCTTTTTCATTTTGTTGATGCAAAGATACACCTACATTGTGCCGACTTACGGCACAATACTGAATTATGATGAAAAAATGATAAAACTTGCAATATTCGACCTTGACGGCACCCTGCTGGACACATTAGGAGATATAGCCGGCGCATGTAACCACGCCCTGAAGGCTTGCGGATGCCCCATTCACGATACTGAAAAGTACAAGACATTTGTCGGGAGAGGCATCATGAACCTGTTCCGCAGCGCGCTTCCGGAGGGACACAGAAGCGAAGAGATGGTCATGAAGATGAAAAACGCCTTTGTCCCCTATTATAATGAGCACAAGAACGACCTGACCAGGCCATACCCGGGCATAACATCCCTCCTGGACGCGCTGACTGCAAAAGGGATAAGGCTTGCTGTCGCATCTAACAAGTACCAGGAGGCGACAGAAGAGCTCGTCACGCAGCATTTCGGCGGCTACAGCTTTGCTTGCGTCCTGGGGCAAAGGGAAGGCCGTCCTATCAAGCCTGACGCAGGCATCATCCTTGAAGCAATGGCATGCTGCGGAGACGTAAGCCCAGACGAGGTCATATACTGCGGGGACTCAGACGTGGACATGCAGACAGGAATAAACGCCGGAGTAAAGACTGCTGCAGCCACATGGGGATTCCGCACCATGGAGGAACTGGCCGCATATTCGCCATGCCTTCTGGCAGACAATCCGGAAGAAATTTATAACTTTATCGCATCAATATAAGCAGCACATACATGGAAAACGAAGTAAGATACACGGAAAAGCTGGCGAAATACATCCTGATTGCAGCCGGAGCCGCAATCATTTTGGGGCTGTGCTGGTTTTTCAAGGACATAATAACATATGTTCTGGCAGCAGTGGTGGTTTCACTGGTCGCCAAACCCCTTGTCAATGCCATGAAGAAGATCCGGATCAAAGGGAAGCATGCACCGGACTGGCTTCTTGCGGCATTGGCGCTCACACTTGTGATGGCATGCTTCTTCACGTTCGCATACCTGGTTTTCCCAATAGCCGGAGGAATCATCAAGAACATTTCACTCGGCAACATCGAGACATCGCTCAAGAGCATAGCCGGTCCGCTTGCCGACCTCAACGCCTTCCTCATACAGAGCTTTCCCCGCCTGGGAGAAGGATTCCGCATAGAGGTGGCTGTCGTACAGGAAATACAGCACATGTTCAACCTGTCACAGTTCTCGTCATTGATCGGATCCGCCGCATCATTCTTCACCAGCATTGCGATCGGCCTGTTTTCTGTGGTATTCATAGGGTTCTTCTTTATAAAGGATGACGGTCTGTTTACTGAGATTGTATGCGCACTGGTACCTGACAAGCATGAATCCACAACCGAGAAGGCGATATCTGACATAGGCCACCTTCTGTCACGCTACTTCATCGGGGTGCTGCTTGAAGTGATCGGTGTCGCCCTGATAAACTTCCTCGGGCTGTCACTGATTGCCAGGCTGGGCGTCAACGCTGCAATCGGAATAGCGGTAATCACGGGAATACTGAATGTGATCCCTTATGTCGGACCGCTCATCGGAGTTGTGACAGGAACGATCCTTGGCCTTATAATCAAGTACAGCAGCGTGACCCCTCTCGGACTCGACGTGGGATTCTGGGCATTCACGGCAATCCTCATCGCGATACTGTACTTCACCCAGCTGGTCGACAACTTCGTATACCAGCCAGTGATCTACTCGACCAGCATCAAGGCGAAGCCGCTGGAGATATTCATAGTGCTGCTTGTTGTAGGATACATCGGCGGCCCGCTGGCTATGATCGTCGCAATCCCTTCATACACTGTTGTCAGAGTGATAGCATTCCGCTTCTTCGGACATATCAAGGCGATCAAAAGACTCATACCTGACGAAAAGCTAATAACTTCAGAAAAAGAATGATGAACATGAAAAGAAAGACACTTCTCACTGCCGCTCTTATGGCCATATGCGCAGCGGCGGGATTCATTGCCCAGGCAAAAGGTTCACCTATAAGCCCAGACGGGACATACCTCTATGTAGAAAGAGACACATGCAGCCTTTATATGGATGTTTATAACCCCGCAAAAGGCAGCCAGACATCCATAGACGGGAAGCAGAAGCCTACAGTCGTATTTATGTTCGGAGGCGGTTTCATCGGAGGCAGACGAGATGACGAAAGCTACAACGAGTGGTTCAGGATGCTGACCCAGAACGGATACCGCGTTGTTTCCATAGACTACCGCCTGGGGCTGAAAGGATCAAAAAAGGTAGGCGTTGCACAAGTTAATGTGCTTGACAAGGCGATCCACATGGCAGTGGAGGACCTGTTCAGCGCAACTGCATTCATGATTGAAAACGCAGAAACTCTCGGCATCGACCCGTCGAATATCGTAGTAAGCGGATCATCAGCAGGAGCGATCAGCGTAATGCAGGCAGAATACGAGATATGCAACAGGACATCATGGTCTAAAGCGCTTCCTGAAGGATTCAACTACGCCGGCGTGATGTCATTCTCCGGCGCCATCCTTTCAAGGAAAGGCAAGGTAAAATATGAAGAAGAGCCTTGCGCCACACTCATGCTGCATGGAACAGCAGACGCCCTTGTGCCATACAATCAGATCGCATTCTTCAACCTCGGCTTCTTCGGCGGCGGAAAGCTGGTAGAGAGATTCAAGAAGTTCGGATACAGCTACAACATGTACCATTTCATCGATTATGGACATGAAATCGCCGGTTCCATGAATACAACCCTCGACCTGCAGATCAAATTCCTGGAATGCAACGTAATGGGAGGCAAGGACAGGATCGTGGAAGCATGGATTGAGGACCCGAACGTCTACAAGGGTTCAGGTCCTCAATCAAGAAAAGAGCTATACGGAAAATAGCAGTATCCTACTTATATACTTTGATCACTTCGCCTGTGGCTGAATAATGGGTTCCATCCATTCTGCTGCCCCAGGCGAATTTTCCTTCAAACCAGGTGCCGTTGCTGTAATAGCACTTGCCGCTGCCATGAGGGTAGCCGTTCTTGATGTCACCTTCATATACGACCCTATATTTATCTACGGTCTTTCCCCTGCCCTGAATGAGCACACCGTCCTCGAATAAGCCTTCGAGCCAGTTGCCGTCAGACATGGTTACCTTGCCTTCGATCAGATTGTCCCCCTTGAAGCGGCCCTTGCAGACCACCTTAAGCCTGGTGACATCTGTCCTCACCATGATCTTCACGCCTGCAGGCTTGATCAGGGTTGCCTTGCCGTAACCTCCTGCTATATGATTGTACTCATAGGTAAGCTCATCATAGCGCTCCGCATCCTTTGGCGGAGGAGGAGGCGGCGCCTGAACCTGTACAGGCACACCGTAATCGAACATGCCCTTAAACACTGATCCGTCAGCATAATGAAGCTCTCCGGCACCATGAGGCACGCCATTGGAGCATGCGCCAAGATAAACCGCACCATCCTGGACTTTACAGCGCATAGAACCCTGAATAAGGCCTACCGGAGAGAACTTGCCTTCATACCATGTGCCATCCGAAAATGTCATCTTGCCTTCGACAAAGTTACCGCCATCAAAACTTCCTTCTATAATCACGACTGAAGAAGAGTAGGAGAACTCAGGAAGAGCAACACCGGCACGCGTCAGCACATGCTGTCCTGCAGGTATGTCTGACAGGTCAAGCACAAGACGGCCAGTACCGTGGTAGCTGTCGGAATAGAAGCCTCCCTCATACACAGAGGACTCATTTATGCCATTATTATAAGTGACCTCACGCTTCTGTACACCTTCACCATATAGCCTTCCATACGCAAAGACACCGGATGACTCAAGAACGTCATACTTCTTCTCAACAATTCTATGGCCTTCGCCTTCAAGCATCCCGTCAAGGAAAAGGCCGGTATGCACCTCTTTTCTGGAACCATCCGCAGCCACTGCCTCACGGACTCCCCTGCTGAGGACCCCTGCCATTTTGCCTTTAAAAGTAACAGTCTGAGCCTTGTCGCTGGTCAGAATCACAGACCCCTCAACCATCCTGCCATCCACAAACTCACCCTCCTCTGTCCTGCCGGGCTCGTAGACCTTGCATGCGCCATTCAGCTGACCATCAATGAAGGTTCCCTGATAACGTGACTTCCTGTCATCGTCATACACGCCATATCCGAACCTCTTGTCATCCTCGATGTAAGGAGGCCTGAGGACGCCTGTCTTGTCCGCGCCTGCAGGAACTTCCTTACGGTATTTGTCTGAAATCCAGAACTGCATTACCGGCTGCTTTCCCGGCTTGGTGACTTTCATCAGGCCATGCCTGAGGCCGTCCTTGAAATTTCCTTCGTAAACTACTCCCTTCTTATCGGTCAGCCTGCCGTTTCCGTACGGACGCATGTCACGTGTCTGGCCTTCATATACAGATGCCCCGGCCTTTATCTCCGCATAAGGGCGGTAAAGTTCCGGAAGATAGCAGGAGAATTCTCTGGAAAGAACAACATAATCCGCCACCGACGTTCTCTGCTGAGATGTATTGATCTTCTTGGAATGCACTTCTTCAAGAAACTCATTGACGGACTTATCGGATGTCAGAGGTGAAGCAGCATACACCTTCATTATATAGTCCGAATACTTCTTTCCGGCCGGAGAAAGCACGAAGTCTTCCACGGCCTTGACATCCTCCTTGCTGAGATAATCCAGCAATGTCACCCTGTATATATTGAACAGGTCGGACTTCACCTTTTGAGCAGACTCTCTAAGCATATCTATATACCCTGCAGCCAGACCCAAACGTCTTGCTCCGGATATTTCTTTTCCGTCTTCACCCAGAATCCCTTCCACAACCGGATCCAGGGAGACCATGACATTCTGGAAGAGCGGTTTCAATCCGGCCCCATACTTAGCATCTCTCAAGTATGTTGAAAAATACGGTCCGGCAGCAAGCTCCGATTGAAACGCCTTTTCTATATTCTCGACATAAGTCTTGAAAAACATGTCAGATGACATAAACATGTAACCGTCTGTCTTGAAATAGGCAAGTATGTCACGGAGCTCCTGGTCTGAGAAGGATCCGATGTGCTCTCTTGACACGTCCTTCATCAGTTCCGCATAGGACCAGTGCACCAGAAGCCTTTCATCAGCCTTCATCTGGCCTGACCCCAGCAGCATCTCCACCATAGAATGCGATATGCCTCCCACAATAACGGAGTCTTCCAGGGCCTGACGGTTCTGTGCATTTGAAGCAAGTGCGCACATCAGGCAGGCGCACAGTAAAGCAAACAGTTTCTTCATCTCAGATAGTTATGTGCAACATTATTCGGCAAGCTTCTCAAGGCAGAGCTCGATGAGCTTTCTGACCTGAGGCTTATAGTCTGGATTGGAAGCCTTATGGTGGCGGTGGGCTATGATGCAGCACACAGTGCCGGCATTATGTCCCAGATGCGCTGCAATACCTGCGATTGCCGATCCCTCCATCTCGAAGTTAGTAACCTTCTCCTCACCAAAGCGGAAGCTCTCGAACGTGTCAAGCATGTCAGGCATTGAAAGCGGCATGCGGATCACGCGGCCCTGAGGGCCATAGAAACCGGAAGCGGCTATCGTCATGCCCTTATATGTGCAGTCCTTGAACTTATCTATCATCTTCTCTCCTGCCCTCACGAAATACGGGTCAGGAAGATGCCTATTCCATCCTGTATGCTTCTTGAACGCCTCTTCGATCTCCGGCATGGCGATCTTCTCGCGGCCTGCGTACCAGTTCAATAGACCGTCGCAACCTACTGAGATATGTGAGAACACGAAAGCGCCAAGAGGAATCTCAGGCTGGATCGCACCGGATGTTCCGATGCGGAGGATATTCAGCGTGCGGTGCACAGGCTTAACCTCACGTGTCTCGAAATCAACATTTGCAAGGGCGTCAAGCTCGTTCATAACGATATCGATGTTATCTGTTCCGATACCTGTCGATAGGGCCGTCATCCTGACACCCTTGTATTTTCCTGTCACAGACACAAACTCGCGTGACTCATGCCTGAACTCCTTCTCCTCAAAGTACTCTGCAATCATGTCCACCCTGCCAGGATCTCCCACTAGGATCACAGTATCGGCAAGTTCTTCAGGACGAAGGTGAAGATGGAATACCGATCCATCACCGTTGATTATAAGTTCTGATTCTGCGATACGCATATTATCTCAATTTAAAAGTTGTCTTTAAGCTTCATGGGACCTACTTCCCAATAATCTGCCAAATTTAGTTTTTTATCTTTTAAATTCCTACTTTTGCATGCTCATATACTTATCTAATATGACTTGGCAAAGAATACAGACTCTATATTTAGGCTTAGCAACAGCGCTTATAGCCGCTATGTTCTTCTGCAGATTCGCGACCATCATCGGTCCTGACGGAGCAGAAGAATTCATCAGATACTACGAAAAGATGCCTTTCCTGGTGCTGCTGATCATGCTCACCAGCGCCCATGTCGCGGCAATAGGCTGCTACAGGGCATTCTTCCTGCAGGCAAGAGTCAGCATGATAGCGGGGCTTCTTGCGATCGGATTCCAGATATGGCTAGCAATCGACTTCTTCAGGTTCATGGGACAGATGACATTCTCGGTCACAATGCTGTTTCCTATCGCTGCAGCCTTTCTTGACTTCCTGTCTGCGAGGGCTTCGCTGGTGGACGAGATGACGGTGCAGAGCATCAAGGCAATAAAGACAAAAAGAAAGAATCGCAGATAATTGCGATTCTTTCTTTTTGTCTAGAATTTTCTGAATGCCACGCATCCATTATGACCGCCAAAGCCGAGCGAATCTGATATTGCCATTGTCAGCGGCGCCTCCACCGGCTTGCCTGGAGTGTAATCCAGGTCGCATTCCGGATCAGGCTCGTCAAGATTGATGGTCGGAGGCACGATGCCATGCTTCAATGCAAGGACTGAAGCAACTGCCTCAGCCGCACCGGCAGCGCCGAGCATATGGCCTATCGAACCTTTGATCGAACTGATGTGAGCCTTGTATGCATCCTCGCCAAGAGCGATCTTGTAGGCAGCTGTCTCGCTCGTATCGTTCAGCGCAGTTCCGGTTCCATGAGCATTTATATAAAGGACATCATCGGAAGTGTACCCTGCCTCATCCAATGCCTGGCGCATTGCCGCCGCCTGGGTCTTTCCGTCCGGACGGGGCGCTGTAACATGGTGGGCATCGCAGGTGTTTCCATATCCGCAGACCTCTGCAAGAATCTCTGCGCCACGCTCTACGGCATGCTCATACTCCTCCAGGACCAGCATCGCCGCGCCCTCCGAAAGCACGAACCCTCCCCGGTTCTTATTGAAAGGAAGCGATGCATATTTCGGGTCCTCCGCCCTGGTCAGCGCCTTCGCATTAGCGAATCCGGCAATCGCAAGCGGAAGCACGACGGCCTCCGTTCCTCCGGCTATTATCGCATCAGCATAGCCATGCTTGATCGCACGATAGGCCTCGCCTATCGCATGGGTCGATGTCGCACAGGCTGTCACTACCGGAAGGCATGGGCCGCAGGCATTATTGCGGATGGCTATGTTTCCGGCAGCAATATTCGCAATCATTGTAGGGACAAAAAGCGGAGAAACCCACTTAGGGCCGTCCTTGAGAAGCTTCTCGGTCTCACGCATCTGGGTAGAGAATCCTCCGATGCCCGAGCCGACATAGACTCCATACCTGAAGGGATCTATGTTTCCGCCTTCCGTCGAATCAAGTCCCGACTGCTGCACAGCCTGCCATGCGGCAGCTACGCCCAAAAGCGTAAACCTGTCCTGCTTCCTCGCAAAGGCAGGCTCTATCCCATATTCTTCCGGTCTGAAACCCTTGACTTCACCCGCGATCTTCACAGGCATATCATCTATAGGAAAAGAGGTTATCATATCTATACCGCAGACTCCGCCCAACAGGTTCTGCCAGAATGTATTCACATCGTTTCCAATCGGAGTCACCGCACCTAGTCCGGTAACAACCACTCGTCTATCTGTGTTCATACCTACAAATATAGCATTTTTATTTCACTTGGCCCTTTTGGTATTTGCTTTTAAAATCTATAAATTTGCATCCGCTAAAACCCAAACAAATGTCTCTTAACCAGAAATTGCCGGGATACCTTCTCGGCAAATACCAGCTGATAGGCACCGTCACATTCTCGGTGCTTTTTGCTCTGGTGTTCCTGCTTATATATATACCCTTCTCCGACACCGCATGGTTCGGTCTGGGAGGTTCCGCCACATTTATCCCTACACTGTTCTTCGCTTTCGGAACCATTACCTTCCTGTCAGTGAGCCGCAGGCTCATGTATCGAAGCAAGCGTCTCTTCGAGATGCCTTTCTGGATGTATATCGCGTGGTGCTTCCTTGAGATTCTTTTTATATGCATAGCATACACATGGATGACGATCGAGCTTGCGCCAGCAGGCAGCGAGATATGGTGGGAGGTGTTCAGAAGGGCCGCCGTATATGGCATAATCGCATTAGGAGGACCATATGTCCTGTCCGGAATGTATTTCGCCATCATCGACAAGGACAACATCATCAGGGTAATGACATACGAGAACGTCGTTACCGAGGAGACACCTAAACCGAACACAAGCACCCAGAAGATAACCCTCTTCGACAACAGCGGCACTCTGAAGAT
>JAEIGA010016352.1_pt1 | contig 11296 bp, 6 predicted proteins | sample 9270691 | NCBI WGS metagenome assembly JAEIGA01 (sample SAMN17057246, study PRJNA624740) | gut metagenome | biome: biome; isolation source: fecal sample | host: Bos grunniens | place: China: Xizang | collected 2019
CGACAGTATAGACGTTACTATAAAAAACAATATAGACTTTTCTACTCCGCTGGGCATTGCTGTGCTTAACCGAGGATTTTTAATTGATTATCAAGCGTTCGTAACTGACGATAAAGAAAAAATCTTCAATTTCGCCGCCGACAGCCTGCCCGAGGGTGTTAATCGCGTGGTAATTTTCGCCAATAGTAATATTCCCCTCGCCGAAAGACAATTCTTCGTGCGCCACAAAAATATACTCCCGGGCGACCGACAGACAGTGAAACTGACTGCAAAAGTAAACGGCCTTGCGCCCGAGGATATTATTCTGCAACCGCACGAAAAAATAACACTCACAGTTGAGCGCGAGGATGGCAAGCCCATCGCCGAGGATGCAGAATTTTCTGTATCGGTAAGCGACGCAGCCACACGACAGACAATGTCGTACACGCACAACATGTACACTCACATGCTGTTAGGCTCGGAGCTTAAAGGCTATATTCCCGACGCGGCACAATATTTTGCGGACTACAGCGACAAGGCAAGAAAAAACCTTGACCTGTTAATGCTTACCCGCGGATGGACCTCCTACGACTGGAGCAAGCTGACAACCAAGCAGGTAGCATTGAAGCATCAGAAAGAGACAGGTATCGGCATACAAGGAAAATTCTACAAACAGACAAAAAAGAAAAAGTTCGGTGAGCTTGACCAATATTTCCTTACCCCGCAAAGAAACATTGAAATAAAATTCGATATTTCCTACGACGACAGCATTGTACACAATTATCAATTTGCGAGCGACGAGGATGGTGCCTTCAAAATAGAGACTGACGAATTCATTGGAACAAAAGGTGCACTGCTCACCCCCATCCTTGAACTGAACCAGCAGATGGACTCCACATACCTCTTTTCAATAAATAAATTCTTTTCGCCCAAATTCGGTCAATACAACTATTGGCAGCGCACCACAGGAATGCCCATAAAGGACGAAAAGCGCGACACTGCCATTGTAAAAATCTCGGACTATGAATTTATGCTCACAGAGGTTGATATTAATGGCAAAAAGAAAAAAGACCGTTACGAGCGTCCGCCACTGAGCGAGATAAGGTTCAATTTCCTCGACGAGTGGGAGTATGCAAAGGAGAAAATTATAGAGAACAGCCTTCAGGGTAAAAGAGAGACTGAGGATACAGAAGTTGCCGACATTCTCGAAGCGATGCAAACAAATGACCGGCTTACCCGCACAGATTCATTGATAATACAAAAAACACTTGTCGTTAATAACGATGTTGCGCGTAAGGTTCTTGCATCCGACGTACTGCACAGCATCTTTAATAGATATAAATTCGGATGGTGCTATTCTATATGGATGATAGTAGTAAAAGGCGAATATCATTCCGACTCGATTGTTCGTGCAGACGAAGAGTATCTGAAAGGAGTCTTTCCGGCAAAAATGATGAACTTTAAAGAGGTTGTCATTCGCAGCGACAAAGCCACACGCGAACAGTTTAAGAACTATGGTAGCGTATTGGCAAAAAAAGAGCGTGCATTGGAATTTAAACGAAAAAACGGAGTATTCTACGAAGGATTCCTATCGGATATGTGGATAATTTCACGCGTAACAGAGGACTTTCCTAAAAATTTTGGACAGGTACGAAATAATACATTAGCCTATAATTATGCACAAGATGCGTTAATTGGCGGTAGCGGACAACTGAATCCGTTGCACCCCAATTACGTAGCCTGCTTTATCCCCTACAAAGAGCATGAACAACAAAAAGGAATTGTGCCCGAACTGCACACAGGAACGTCCCAACGTGAATCTTTCTCAGAGGAATATATGGGCACAATTCGCCGCTACACATCCGTAAAAGGATACAACGAGAGCAAACAATTCTATTCGCCAAGCTACAAAGACAAACGCCCTAACAACAAAAATGATGTTCGCCGCACGTTAACATGGGTACCATCGGTAAAAGCTGATGGCGGCAAACTGACAGTGGAACTGTACAACAGTGCAATAACTGAAAAACCCATAATAGATATTGAGGGTATAGGCGGTAGCACTTTCTATGGAACAACTACAAACATCATTACCCGTACCCTTAACGACGAGCAGAAAACAATAGAAAAATGCTACGGAAAGAATTTTATAAACAACCCCGCAATAATAGCATACTCTTATAAAATAACGACAGAAGGAAGAAGCCTCTACCGCGAGAAAGAACACAAACGCGCCTTTGAAAAATTCCACGAAGCGGCAACGCTCGGCTATCCGGCAGCAATGTTCTACGCGGGTGTGTGCTATGCAAATGGCGAAGGAGTGGTTAAGGATTCTATAAAAGCGTTCCGTATGTTCCGAGGAGCATCCAACGGCAAGTATATTGCAGCCATGCACAACCTTGCCAACTGCTATATGCAGGGGATAGGGACAAAGGCAAACAACATGTTAGCCTTAAAATGGTACACCGCAGCAGCCGACAGTGGCTACACACGTTCTATGAGTATGCTCGCTAAAAGTTACGAAGATGGTATTTTCACTGAAAAGAACAGCAAAAAAGCTACCGAATGGTACAAACGCGCAGCAGAAAAAGAGGAACCCTACGCAATGTACAAGGTAGCACGCATGTACGAACACAACGATTCTGTTGCTGGAAAAAAAGGAAAAGCCCTGCGCGAGTCGGAAGCAATAAAGCTGTTTACACGCGCCGCAGAACTACATAATGTACAAGCACAAATGAAACTCGCCGAGTGTTACGGTGACGGCCGCTACGTAAAAAAGAACAAGAAACTGCGCTTCGAATGGCTGATGCACGCTGCAAACAACGGCCTTATGGAAGCACAGGAACTTGTAGCCGAGTGTTTCGAAAAAGGTCGCGGAGCCGAGCATAATGATGGTAAGGCTTATAAATACTATAAACTCGCCGGCGAACAAGGCAGCGAGCTTGGAAAGGTAAAAGCCAAAGAGTATGAACTTTTCAAGTTTTACAAATAATCATCTAAGCAAATATTAACCTACTCTACTAACTGAGGCGGCCAATTAACAAGATAAAGCCGCTCTGTAGCACGCGTAAAAGCCGTATAAAGCCAACGAAAATAGTCGTTATTAACCCCGTCGGGCGAAACGTAACCTTGGTCAAGAAAAACAGTGCGCCACTGTCCGCCCTGCGCCTTGTGACAAGTGACCGCATAGCCATATTTCACCTGCATCGCATTGTAGTAAGGGTCCTCGCGCAATTTTTCCATACGCTTGCGCTTGGCACTAATATCACTATAATCCTCCCACACAGCCTCGAACAGACGCTCACTCTCGCTTTTTGTTAGCGACGGCGACTCGCTCGTAAGCGTATCGAGAAGAATCTTAACATCAAACTCGCAATCGTAGTCGGGAAAAGAGAGTGTAACATCGGCGAAACGGAAGCCGTACATCTCCTCGACACCCCCCACACGCATAATTTCGGCAATATCACCATTAGCTACAAAATCGAGTTTCTCGAGCAGAGACTTATCGACCTTACCCACCTGCTCGCGCCAATAGTAATTATTCTTAACAATCATCAAAAGGTCGCCACGATTAAGTTCATCCTCACGATAAAGAATACGTCTACGAATACCCTCGTTGTAAATATTTGCACGCTTGTTCGAACGGCAAAGAACAATAGTCTCTTCGAGCCCCACTGCGCCAAACTCCGTTTCAATCGTTTCTATAAGATTCTCGCCCGTAACAACCGAAATATCCGGAAAACCCGTCAGTCGCAAACAAGGCAACGAATCGGCACCACGTGCAATAAGATTTCTAAGCATCGTTGCATTCGTAAGAATACCCGAACCCTCTGTCTGACGCATAACCTGCGTAAGCTCCACGCGGGTAACATCAAGCCCCATAGTGCGCAAATATTCAGCCGAAAGTGCCGGAGAAAGTTCCTCGCCCACAGGAGGTAACTGCGCCGTGTCGCCCAACAACAAAAGGCGGCAACCATCACCCGAATAAACATACTCCACAAGGTCGTCGAGCAGTGCCCCCGAGCCGAAACCCGAAAAACCACCGTTTGCAATCATCGAAGCCTCGTCAACAATAAACAAAGCATTGCGCAAACTATTGTTAGACAAAGTAAAAACATTGCTATTAAGAATAGACTTCTGCCTATAAATACACTTATGGATAGTATGAGCACCCTTGCCCGAATAAGTCGAAAAAACCTTAGCCGCACGTCCCGTAGGAGCCAACAGCACCACACGCCGCTGCAACTGAACAAGCGTACGTACAAGCGCCGAAATAAGAGTAGTCTTTCCCGTACCCGCATAACCACAAAGCATAAAGACAGCCCTATCGTCCGATGAAAATATAAAATCGGACAACTTTTCCAAAGAAATTTCCTGCTCAATAGTTGGTTGAAACGGAAAATTTGCCTTAATTTGCGTAGCTAAATACTTATTTATCACTTTTATTTAATAAAAAATGCACAATAAAACGGCTATTCCGTTTTTTTGTTTTATTTTTGCGGTACGAAAATACATAAATAAAATATAGAAACAATGAAAAAAGCTTTAAATCTGTTACTTCTTGTAACCATCATTGGTCTTGGCTACATCTGCTACCGCAGTATCATGGGCCCCATCGAGTTTGCCGAAGAGCGTAGTTTCCGCGAAAAAGCAATTATTGCGCGCCTCATTGACATCCGTACAGCACAGGTTGAGTATCGCAACATTAAAAAAGCCGGTTACGCCGACAACCTCGACAGCCTTATTGAGTTTGTAAAAACATCACAGATGCCCATCGTGCTTAAAGAGGGCGAATTGAACGACGAGCAGCTCGAGCGTGGTCTTACAGAGAAAAAGGCTATGGACATTATTGCAAAAGCAAAAAAGACAAACAACTGGAAAGAGGTTGAGAAGGAAGGTCTTAAAGACTTCCGTCGCGACACATCATGGATTGCACTTCTCGACACACTCTACCCCAAAGGCTACCAAATTGACTCTTTGGCATTTGTACCTTTCGGCAACGGTGCTAAATTTGAGGTTGCAACAAGCGTAGATACAACAAAGGCAGGTGGTCCTCAGTATCTTTTCGAGGCACGCACTCCCTACGAAGTGTATTTGACAGGTGTAAACGATCAGGAACTTAAAAACCTCATCAGCGAAATGAAAAAGATGGATCGCTACTGTGGCCTGAAAGTCGGCGACGTAGAGATGCCCAACAACAATGCCGGTAACTGGGAATAATCGAATATAAATGAACAAGGAGACAACACAGTTATCCCCTACACTATCCATCCGTATAAGTACGGATGGATTTTGTTTTTGCACTTATCTTCCGCAGCAACCCGACTCGGTTAAATATAGTTACCACGAATGTGACAAAGCCACGTCGCTGAATGCAAATTTCGAAGCAGCATGGGAAGAAAGTGGCCTTGGCACTCAAAAGTACAACAACATACAGGTGATTGTTTCATCTGCAGAATTCACAACCGTACCCTCCAATTACGACAGCTGTGAAGATTACACTACAATATACAATAGTTGCTTCCCTTCATCGGATAAAAACCTTAAGATACTGTCAAACAGGCTGAGCACACACAACCTGACTGTGCTTTTTGCCATTGACGAAGAGTTTCACGAACGTATATGCGAAATAGGAGAAGTTAACTACTACTCGCCCGTCAGCATCATTCTAGGCTATCTTACACGCTATCCGCGCGAAGAGAAAAAATTACTTACAAGCTATCTGCACAATGGAAAATCACTGCTGATAGCAATGGAAAATGACCGTCCTATACTAATCAACGGATTCACAAGCGAAAATATTGAGGACCAACTTTACTATCTACTGTGTATCTGGAACGAACTTGAGTTCTCGCAATTGGAAGATACGCTGCTACTGTGCGGCGACACCCATGCAGATGCCATGGAAATGAGCGCAAAAAACTTTATACGCAATATCAAGCGCATAAACCCACGCGAGCAGTTCCAGTCAAACCTGCTTAATAAAATAGAAAATATACCATTTGACCTGCAAACACTTTTATTATGCGAATAGTAAGCGGAAAATACAAAGCGCGCCACTTTGACATTCCACGTAACTTCAAGGCACGCCCTACAACGGACTTTGCAAAAGAGAATCTTTTTAATATACTAAACAACATTATCGACTTTGACGACTGCGCTGTTCTAGATCTATTCTCGGGAACAGCAGGCATAAGCCTCGAATTTCTCTCGCGCGGCTGCGCACCCGTAATTTCGGTAGAAATGGACTCTTTGCACTACTCGCATCAAAGAAAGATTCACGCTAAGCTACAGGACAAAAATTGGATACCCCTGCGCGATGACGTCTTTCGCTTCGTGCGCCGCGATTCGCGAAAGTATGATATAATATTCGCCGATCCTCCCTACCTTCTAAAAGAGCTAAACACAATCCCCGACCTTATATTCGAGCACAATCTGCTGAAGGAAGATGGAATATTCATATTCGAGCATGGGAAAGATTACGACTTTTCGCAACACCCCAATTTTATGCGCCACATTGCATATGGCAGTGTAAATTTCACGATTTTCACAGCAACCGGCAAAGAGAGTAGCGAAGAGAGGTTACAGGAGTAACCCACGATATCACTCACGCTCCATGTGACGTCCCCACCACTTTGTAGAGCGCATAAAGAGCAACCACTGCGCAAAATAATAGGGAACAAGTATCAATATAGTACTATCGGGTAAAGGTCTAACGAAACGGTTCCATGCCAATATCATGTCCGAAACAAGAAATAGCACCGCACCTATGGCAAAAAGCTTACTACGCTGCTGTAAAGCCCCCCACACCATCGTAGCAATAAGTATTGCATAGAACGAAACACCGTAACGAAGCACTCCTGCCGGAACACAAGGAACAATCTTCACAAAAGCAAACAGAAGAACGGGTAACACAAAAACAGTAGCAAACGTCATATATCTTGAAGAGTAACGCATATATCTGCGACGAAGCACTCCAAGCCTGTAACGCGAAAAAAAGTAACAAATAATAAAAATATGCGCAATGGCAAAGGCTATCATCTGTGCCATAAAGTTACCACATGAACCGAAAAAATCCCCGGCACATGAAAAAAGCATCGCAAACGACATTTGCCAAGGCAGTAGTTTAAGCGATGCAATAAAAAGCACCCCCACAGGCAAAGCCAATTTGTAAGGAATACTTACAGGCGCAAAAAACAGTGCCACCGAAACAAAAAACAACACAGATACTATTACAATATCTACCTTTGCTCTTAAAAAAGTATCACTCATATAAAAACTATATATTTATAACCTAAACTCTACAACACTGGAGAAAAAAGCCTTGCCAACGACTCTTTCAGACGCTGCATCAAAGTGCGCTCTTTATACTCCCTATATGTAAATACTCTGCACGAGCGAGCATCCTCGAAAAAGACAGACTTCAATTGTCTGGCAACCCCCTCATCATAAACGAAAGAGTTTATTTCGAAATTGCACTCGAAGCTGCGGAAATCAATATTTGCCGACCCCACAGAAGCAACCTTATCGTCACACACCAACATTTTGGAGTGCAAAAAGCCTCCACGATAAAGATAAACCTTTCCACCGGCTGACATCACATTCCCAAGAAAAGAACGCGAAGCAAGCTCGGTGATAGTACTATCCGAACGTTCGGGCACCATAATCCTCACATCCACTCCTGCAAGTGCCAAATTCAGTATAGCAGTAAGCACAAAATCACTGGGCATAAAGTAAGGCGTCTGTATATAAAGATACCCCTTGCAATTGGATATTAAGTGTCCCATACCCTGCAACATTTCGCGCCACTCGCCTATGGGATTGGAAACAACAACCTGCATTATGGGACCAACAGATACATCTACTTTTGGAAAATACCGCGTACCGCTCACCAAAGAACGGTCGGCAAAAAACCAATCTATGAGAAAAGAGACCTGTATTCCATAGACAGCCTCACCACGCACACACAACATAACGTCGCGCCAATTTCCCCAGTCGCCACCCGTCACATAGCGGTCGGCAATATTCATGCCACCAATGAAAGCCATCTTTCCGTCAATAACCACCACCTTGCGATGGTTACGATAATTGAGACTGCTCGAAAGCATAGGGAAACGCTCCTTAAGAAAAGCCTGTACATACATTCCCGCACAACGCATTTCCTCGAAGAAAGCCTTATCTACACGCCAACAGCCAACATCATCGTATAACAGACGTATCTCCACTCCCTCGCGAGCCTTGTCCATAAGAACGTCTCGCAGCAAATGTCCCATAACATCGTCCATAAAAATATAAAACTGCACTTGTATATGCTCTTTAGCTGCATAAATTTCGCGTATCAGTTTGTGGAAAAAAGAGGCTCCATCCGAAAGTATCTCTATCTGGTTGTTAGTCACCGGATAAGCATCGGCAACATTTTCAAAGAACTTTACAAGCGAGAGAAAACGTTCGGGAATACTCTTGGCTACCTTTGCATGGTTATAAACCGGGAAACACTTTTTCTGTATCTGCGTGAGCGAGCGTCTGTTTATCAAGCGTCGGCGACGATAATCTCGGCCGAAAACATAATAAATAAACAACCCAAAAAATGGAACGCCCAGTATCACCAGCACCCACGCCAAAGTCTTTACCGGCACACGATTGTTAAGCACCACAGAGAGAGCCGTCGCCACTGCCAACACCATATACATCCAGTAGAGACAGCGCACTATTCCCCAGAATGTTATTCCATCGAGACCGAACATTAGCACTGTTGTAAAATATATTTTGCGAATTTAATAAATATGAACAAAAAAAGATAGAATAACTGCGTGCAGTTATTCTATCTTTAAGTTTACTTAACAATTGAGTACATTATTAAGGACGACCACCACCGCCGCCGAATCCACCACCGAAGCCTGCACCACCTCCCATGCGACCACCGCCTCTCTCAATGCGGACACCAGCGGGAGGAACACCCTGACCACCGAAAGAGCCACGCATCTGGGAACGTACATCTTTGTCACCCATCTGGTTGAACTTGTAAATCACATGGAACATACAGTAGCTGTGGATGGCATTATTCTGCGTATCGCTGCGCATTGTGGCAGAAATATTACGGCTTACGTTACTCTGTTCGTGCAGGATATCAAACACCTGGAACGAAACTGTCAAGGCATTTTTCTTAAGAAAACTTGCCGACACCTGTGCGTTCCACAAAAGTTCGTTGGTGTTAAAAGCCGGGTCGCTATATCCGCGACGGCTGCTCATATAAATATCAGAATAGAGTCTGATGTTGAACCATGGCAACAAAATGTTTGTGCTGGGACCGTATGAAAAATCGTATGTCTCGAGATTCTGCTGGGGCTGTTGCTCGTTTACAGAATTTGCGTAACGCAAAGAGCCATTAACAGTCATTTCGAACCAATCGTTGCGGTAACCACCCTTCAGATTCTCGCTAATGTTTGTAGTCTTTATAGTATTCTTCACACTATTCTTGTTCATCATGCTTATGTACGCAACACCATGATTAAAGCCCACATTAGTACTTGTGCTATATGTAAATTTTGTGTTTGCAGGAATTGCAGAGTTAAAATTGAATCCTCCGTTCACATTCCAGTTACCATTGATATTCTCGGGGCGTGTAGTGCGACCACCGGTCACTTCGTCGTATGTAACCTTACGGCTGATGCTGTTAAGAGTATTCGAGAAACGCAAGTTAGCCGAGATTCCACGCTGGGCATCGGGATTATAGGTATTGAAAAATGCGTTCATATTATTCGTAAACGAAGGTTTCAACCCCGGATTACCCTGTGTAATATTCAAGGGGTTAGAATCGTCGGTAACATCCAGAAGGTCGGTCATTGAGGGCTGCGATGTGCTACCCCTGTACATTACATTAAGCGTAGTACTCTTCGACCATTTGTATCTCAGGCGTATGTTGGGCGAAAAATTATTAACCGTACGTTTAAGCACAGTATCAAGGCCCAAATAATCATATTTCATGCGTGAGTGCTGGGGCAACCACGATGCACCTACGCTGAGGTTCATCTTCTCGGTCACGAAACGTACCATTGCATTAACCTCGTGATTCATATTGCGATAAGACGAATATTGGCTGAGGCTGTCGCTTTTATACTGTTCGTAATCCAAAGGAAGTGCCGGGAAGTGATAATTGGAATTCATCAAAGAGTTCAAATCATAGTCCAAATTATCAAACACGTATGTCGAGCGGTCGCTGCTGTTGTTGCTGTAGTTGAAACGGTAGCTCAACTGCAGATTAGCAATCTTGGACAGAGGCTCAGTATAGCTTACGCGAGTACTATAGTTCCATCTTTCCGAGGGAGTAGATGAGTAGCGTTTCCTTGTATAACCTTTGCCGGCACTCTCGCGGAAATACGTAACAACATTGTTGGAGATATTCTCACTTTCGCTGTCGCTGTAACCAAACGAACCATCGAGAGTGATGTTACGCCCCACCTTACCCAGACGACGATTAATCTGCAAGGTAGCATTTGCCGAGCGACTCTTGCTACCACTCATAGATTCGTTCATATTTTGGTTGATGGCAATATCCTCGAAGCCTTCGGGAACCTCTCCGAACAAACTGCGTGTATATCCTCTACGCTCAAAGGGGTCAGCATTGAATGTAGCCGAAGAGCTTTTCGACCAGCTGTCCGAGGTTGAGTATGACAATGAGGGGCGGAAAATAATATTAGTCAATGTATCGAGTTTCCACTCTACGCGAAAATCGGCGTTAATGTTGCTCGAACGACTGAACGAACGGTTGTTGCTTGTCGAGTACTGATTGGCGTTTCCTGCTGTCATAAAGTACTCCGAAGATGAAAGACTCTTTGAGTCTGTATCGCGGTGGTTGAAACGTATGTTACCGCCCGTCTCCACTTTATCCGAACGTGTAGCAAAGTTAAAACCACCCATTTTGCTTGCCACAAGACCCGAACCACCACCGCCGCGGAAGCCTCGGTCGCCAATGTTGTTGGCCGAAAGTATGAGCGACATTTGCGAATTATCAGTAAAATGGCTGGTGGTATTTTTTGCCGAATACCTGTCGTGTGAGCCATATGCAACGTCAGTATTCCCGAACCAACCTTTGTCGGCGCCACGTTTCATTTGTAGGTCGAGCACAGCCTCTTCCTCGCCATCATCAATACCCGTAACACGTTTAAAATCACTATCCTTGTCATAGAATTTAACTCTATCTACAACGTCGGCAGGAATATTTTTGAGAGCCATATTCTTGTCGGTGCCAAAGAAGTCCTTACCTTTCATAAGAATACGGTTCACCGTTTTTCCGTTCACTTTTATTGTTCCGTCGTCC
>JAEIGA010016353.1_pt1 | contig 11296 bp, 8 predicted proteins | sample 9270691 | NCBI WGS metagenome assembly JAEIGA01 (sample SAMN17057246, study PRJNA624740) | gut metagenome | biome: biome; isolation source: fecal sample | host: Bos grunniens | place: China: Xizang | collected 2019
AAGGAAAAAATGTACGATAAATTATCATCAAAAGCAGAAGAATTTATTGATCATGATGAAATCATGGCGTCAATAAATTGGGCAGATGAACATAAAAATCAGAACGACTTTATAGAAAGTATAATAGAAAGGGCTAGTGATTGTAAAGGGTTGTCTCATCGAGAGGCAGCATTGCTGTTGGCATGCGAAGATGAGGAACTGATACAAAAAATGTTTACGCTAGCGCGTAAAATCAAACAACATATTTACGGAAATAGAGTTGTAATGTTTGCACCATTATACTTGTCAAATTATTGTGTGAATAGTTGTGTGTATTGTCCATATCATACCAAAAATACTACAATACCACGTAAAAAACTTACACAACAAGAGATTATTCAAGAAGTAATCGCATTACAAAATATGGGGCATAAGCGTTTAGCATTAGAAGCAGGAGAACATCCTACGTTAAATCCCTTGGAGTACATCTTAGAGAGTATAAATACAATATACAATATCAAGCATAAAAATGGAGCAATACGACGCGTTAATGTCAATATAGCAGCAACAACAGTGGAAAATTATAGAAAACTGAAAGACGCAGGTATTGGGACATATATTCTTTTTCAAGAGACATATAACAAGAAGAATTATGAACTATTGCATCCACGTGGTCCTAAAAGTGACTATGCTTATCATACTGAAGCGATGGATCGTGCCATGAAAGCAGGAATTGATGATGTGGGGATAGGAGTACTATACGGATTAGAAACATATCGCTATGACTTTATAGGACTATTAATGCATGCTGAACACTTAGAGGCTAAATTTGGTTGTGGCCCCCATACGATAAGCGTACCACGACTCTGTCCTGCAGATGATATTGATACATCTGAATTCAAAAATGTAGTTCCTGATGAGATATTTCAGAAGATTGTTGCGGTATTACGTATAGCAGTACCATATACTGGTATGATTGTATCTACTCGTGAAACTCCAGAAAGTCGTGCTAAGGTATTAGATTTGGGTATTACTCAAATAAGTGGAGGCTCACGAACATCAGTAGGTGGTTATACTCAAGAAGAACGTAATAATGATACATCTCAATTTGATGTTTCAGATCAAAGATCATTAGATGAGGTGGTTTCTTGGTTATTAGATTTAGGGTATATACCGAGTTTCTGTACAGCATGCTATAGAGAAGGGCGAACTGGTGATAGATTTATGTCTTTGGCAAAGAAAGGACAAATTGCTAATTGTTGTCAACCTAATGCTTTGATGACTTTGAAAGAGTATTCTGAGGATTATGCGTCAGAAGAAGTGAAGCAAAAGATTGAGAATTTACTAAAAGCAGAAATAGAGCACATTCCAAATCAGAAAATAAAAGTCAAAACTCTAGAAAATATCGAAAAAATTACTTCTGGAGAAAGAGATTTTAGATTTTAAGCGTAAGTTTTTAATTCATCAATATTATGGAAAAAGAAATCGATAAAAAGAAAGAGGTACAGAAAATAGAGGAATATGTACCTAAAAAAGTAAACTTTGATGTCTTTGTAAGTTACCGTCGTGTAGATGGTCGTGATCATGCTCGGAGTATCAAATTAGGACTGCAACAACGTGGCTCTTCTTTAAATGTGTTTTTTGATTATGAATCTATGCGAGAAGGTAAATTTAACTTGCAGATATTGGATGCTATCTATTCATGTAAAGTTTTTATTCTTGTTATTACACCAAGAGTATTTGAAAATTGCCAAAACGATGGTGATTGGATAATGAAGGAAGTTCGTACAGCAATAAAGTATAATAAACATATCATACCGTGTGTTGTTGATGATCCAGAGGCAGGATGGATATGGAGAGGTTGGCCAGACAATTTGCCAAATGATGTTCGATGCATAACGGATGAACAAGTGTTCCGTTTGAAGGTAGATACGTATTTTGAACATTCGATAAATATACTAATGGACAGCTGTAATAATGCTGTAAGAGAATATTATCAAACCATAATTCGTGAGTATAATAATCAAAATGCAGGTGTATCACCCAATGGAATGGATACCTGCAAGAATATTGAAGTACGTGGAGTAAAGTTTAATATGATATATGTAGAAGGAGGTGCCTTTCTAATGGGAGCAACAGACGAACAAAAACAAATCGCAACAGATCGAGAATATCCTGTACATCCCGTATCTCTTTCTGATTACTATATTGGTCAAACACAAGTAACACAAGAATTATGGCAAGCTGTAATGGGTAAAAACCCGAGTATAAATATTGGAGATAATCAACGTCCTGTAGAGAATGTAAATTGGTATGACTGTCAAGATTTTATAAAAAAATTGAACGAACTGACCGGCCAAAAATTTCGTTTGCCGACCGAAGCAGAATGGGAGTATGCAGCGCGTGGAGGCAGATTCAATCATGGCTATAGATATTCAGGCAGCGATAATACAGACGAAGTGGCTTGGCATGAAACGAATAGTAAAGGTGTTTCTCAAGCAGTAGCCTTAAAGATGCCTAATGAATTAGGACTATACGATATGAGTGGTAATGTATGGGAATGGTGCAATGATTTTTATGATACGTATATTTCTGATTCTCAAGAAAACCCTAAGGGACCATTAAAAGGAGAAAGAAATGTAATGCGTGGTGGTAGTTATTTTTCAACAGTAGATTATGGTCGTGTATCTAATCGTTTTGCACCTCCTACTCCTTTATTTCAAGCACATCCATTGGGTTTGAGACTAGTGATGGAAATTGATAAAAAATAACATCTATGCCCACCGATAACACATATGTTTTTCTTTCGCATTCACACCACGGAATTACAATATCGGTAAATATAGTTATGACTTACAATTTAATGCATAACTTATGGAAACAATAAATCAACAAACAACACAGCTTGCAACAGGAGAGACTATTGAAATTCCTCTAATGGAAGGTACTAAAGATGTATTCTTGAGCTATAAACGAGAAAACATTAAGTACACAGTTCGTTTATATGAGGAACTTGACAAACATAATATCACTGCTTGGCTTGATATAAGTGAGTTACCAAGAATTGTAGGAGATGAGTATAAAAAGCAAATACATAAAGGTATTGAATCATCAAAATACTTTTTGCTGATATACACTAAAGAAGTAGAGCTATCAGACTTTATAATAGACGAAGAAATTGGATACGCAAAATCAAAAAAGAAGAAGATATTATTCTATCCCAAAGATCCTATTGATTTAAAAACATCAAGATTACGAGAGTTTATTAAAGATATTCAATGGCTTGATACCAACGCTACAGCTGTACATCAAAATAATATCCAAGAGACCATAAAAGATGAACATAAGCAAAAAGAGTTATCAAATCTGATTAGTGTAAAAAGAGACTGGTCATTTTATGAAGATCAGAGTCTTTTCCTTATAAGAATAGCATTACAAAGATTGCTTTCTAAGAATACTGTATTCGGAAACTATCACAAACTTTGTGGTTCAGAATTCAATAAGTTCTACAACCCTAATAACTTGAATATTTATGTGTTGCCTAAATCGCTATTAATTGAAGTGCCGGAAGAATACAGGCAAACTTTAGAAAATCTTAAATTCTTTCATAAGGACGATGACGATGTTATAGAAAAGATAGAGCAACACCTATCAGTAATTAATCCGGATAATGAAGAACTGTTAAATAGATTCTATACATTCTTGAAAGACAATGAATCTGTATTCCCAATTCATATAATACACGAACATTTACAGATATATTTAAAGAGTGAAAAGTATTCTTCTATAGCACTACCATCTATTGAAAGTTTCTCTTTAATTGATTTTGTGAAGATTGTGTCTGCTATGGTTGCGTGCAACTTTATTCATGATTTGAACAAAGGAAAAACCATGTTCAACGGAGCTGAATTAGGCGTATATACTATTTCTGATAGTAGAACGGTAAATATAGAGGACCCATTGTTAGATATGGAACTATATTATTCTGACTATTTTACTTTCAAATGTATGACGGAAATGTATCACGTACTATGTTCCATAAGTGAGAAACCATTTAGAATAGAATCTATAACAGATATTAATCCTTTATCTCCATTTTTGTGTTCGTTAGGTTTGGGCGGATTTGTTGCTACATATACCAAGAATGAACCATCGTTAATGTGGACAAAACGTTCAGGTAATATATCATCTGGTGATATGTGGCACTTCTCTTATGACGAAACTGTAAGCATATTAAAAGATTCTGTAAAGGATTCAAATGACAATATACGTATATATGATGATAACAAGGTAGTAATTGATCACAATGCCATATTGTTACGAGCACTAAAAGAAGAGGTTGGAGCAACAGCTGAACTATTGTCTGAAGAAAACTACGGGCTAATAGAAGTTGGCATCATTCAAAGTGAGCGACTGGAAATCGAACTTATTTCATACGCTACAATACATCTGTCAGAAAAAGCATCTATACAAGAACAGATAATGGAAATGCACGATGCTTCTACAGATGGCTATCTGGAAATATCAAAAATAGAGTTTGTACATCTAAAAGATGAAAATTCACTTATAGGTAGATTGTTAACTCCGGAATCTTACCAATTGTACAAAAGATTGCAGCATAGATTAAAAAGTAATGTTGGTAAAAAAACTATAGTAGGAGAGAATACAATTTGTGAAGAAGGAACATACATAGATGATGGCGCTATTATTGGAAACAATTGTAAGATTCATCGTAATGTATATGTAGGTAAGAACGTAAAAATAGGCAATAAAGTTAAAATACAGAATAACAATAGTATATACCCAGGGGTCACTTTAGAAGACGGCGTTTTTGTAGGTACTAATGTGTCATTTATTAACGATAAATATCCTCGTGCAATAAGACCAGATGGCCAATCAGTAACAAGTGATGATTGGGAAATGAAACCGACTAAGGTGTGCTACTGAGCTTCAATAGGTGCTGGCGCAGTTATTATGTGTGGTATCACAATAGGAGAGTGGGCAATGGTAGGCGCAGGTGCTGTTGTAATAGAAGATGTTCCTGCCGGTGCAACCGTTGTAGGAAATCCTGCACGAATAATTAAAACAAAAGACCTTAATAATTAAGATTTGAATAGTTATTTATATATGGAAAGAGAACAGATTAGAACATTGTGCTTGCAAAAAGAACAAGAGTTAATAGATAAATATTTTGGTAATTTAGTTTATGAAGCTGCTATAGAACAGCCTGAAACTATAGGTGAATACTCTAAAGAATTGCCATTAAAAATAGAAATGGAGTATTATAGTTACTTGGAATATTTATGGAAAGAAAATATGACAAATAATGAACAAGACTTTAGTAGTATTATTGATAAACGTCATTTAAGAATGCTTTCTACTGAAGACGATATAGAAGCAATAGAATATGCTTACAATGACGCTACACGTCAAACATTATGGGAGCGACTGACAAAATCAAATCACAAAGACGTTACTTACTATAAGGGATTATTAAAAGAATACACTAAAGAGTTGTTGTCTTGTTTAAGATGTGATTTTTTGGAAGAATTTTAACTTATAGTTATTGTACCAGTTATGTTAAAGTATTTAAATAAGATCTTTGACCTTGCTGCTTATGATGGTTTAAAGCATTTGGTTTTATCTTTAGTTTTAACGAAAGTTTTTTTAATGTTTTTACCTTTTTGGATAGCAATAGGTGTCACATTAGTGATTACTATAGCCAAAGAGATGTATGATAAAATATCAAGAAAGGGTGTCGCTGATTGGAAAGATATTATTTGTAACATCATAGGTATTATATTAGCAATATGGTAATGTTTTTGGAGAATGTATGTTTCTTGTTTTTAAAGAATGATAGATATTTGTTTAGGAATCACTCTTTGTGAATAAAAAGTATTATGGAGATTAAACAGTATGTACCACAGCCATTGGATACTTCCGATGTGCATTTGTCAAAAGAGTTATTAGAATTAGTAGAATCAATGGCTAAGAATGTTCATGAAGTATGGGCACAAAGCCGTATTGAACAAGGTTGGATTTATGGTGAAGAACGTAGTGATGCTTTGAAACAGCATCCTTGTTTAATTCCATACGAGGAACTTCCTGAAGTGGAAAAGGACTACGATCGTAACACAGCACTCGGCACTTTAAAACTCATCAGCAAATTAGGCTTTAAGATTGAAAAAGAATAAAACGGATGAAGCGAAAATTAATCACATTATCGGTAGCTGTCATATTACTATTTTTTATCTTCTTATTAGGAAATATCATCACCATAGGAGATAAGTTGGGCGAAGCCTCTCCGTTTCTAGAATGGACGTTTTATGTTTTAATTTTAGGGATGGTGACATATTATCTATTGTGGCCGGTTGTAAAGTTATGGAAAGCACCTGCATTCCCTGCACTTAATGTAGATGGAATGTGGGATGCTCAGCAATTAAAGAGTTTTGCTAAACGACTGATTAACAACTGTGATTATATCGCAGATGATATTCTACGGGTTCAACATCAAGTCTCACAAAAGGCCACTTTAAAGGGAATAGAAACTGATGTAAGTAAACTGAAAGAATTTATTGCAAAAGAGATAAATTTGCGAATTGAGGGGAGTAAAGAACTGAATGTATTGGGCATAAACTCACGCATTAAAGAATGGGCAAAGACTGTGTTTGTTATTACAGCTGTATCTCAAAATGGCAAGATGGACTCATTAGCTGTAATAGGCATAAATCTCCGACTTATCTCTGACATCGTAAAAGCATCTGGATTTCGGCCAACAAAACCCCAGTTGATAAAATTATACATCAAGGTCTTAACTACATCGTTGATTACATATATTTCATCAAATGTCTTGACTGATACTATGGATTTTGACCCCACTGATGTTGTCAATGATGTGCCCAATGTTGCATCCGACAGCGTAGATGTAAATGGATTAGATATAGGTAACTCATTGGTAGATAAACTTAGGAAACTACCTTTAGCCGGTGTCCTATTAGAATCTGCCATTGAGGGAACTATAAACGCTTTAATGACTTTGCGAATAGGGTATGTCACTAAGACATATCTGATGCAAGGCCCTAATGCCTTATCTGGTAGTATGGCGAAACGAAAAGTTAAGCGTCAAGCTATAAAAGACTCATTTAAGACTTTTCCATCAGTTATTGCAAATACGGGCGCAATGGTAGGTAATAACGTTGTGAAAGTGTTAACATTCTTCTTTACAAAATAGTTGCATGTTACGACTAATAACAGCGAATTGAACCCCGAAAGTTTTTTTTCTAACTTTCGGGGTTCATGTCATGGACGCACTTCCTCTTTTTTTTTCACAACAATGATAGAATGGAACCAATAGTAGTGTGAGATACATATTTAAAAGGTAAAAATTCATGCTATTCCGAAAAAGTGGTGACTTTTTGGATTAAGTTCCTAAAAATGTTTATACCCATTTATTAGGATTACTGTTAGAGCAGCCTAAAGATGGCTAATTGTTAACAAACTTTACTCCACAAATAAATCGTCAAGCACTACTTCGCTTTGTACATTTCCGCTATACATATTCTTTTTTAGTCCATATGTAGTAACAAAGGTTTGATGAAGCGCTTTACGTGTTTTGGTTGCGGAACGGAATATTTCTGCTCGTTCACGCAGACGTTCATCATACTGCTTTGTGATTTCAAACTCTCCATGTGAAAATTTCATTTCACAGAGATTGATAGTCTGATCTCTACGGTCAATCAATAAATCTATTTGAGCACCATCGCCTTTCCAACCACAAATATCACTTTGCACACCACTTATTCCTAATTTTTGTTTTATTTGGCGAATATGATGTAGTGCTAACTGCTCAAAGGAATAACCGCTCCATGCTCTACGAGACGGAGAGTCTATCATATTTTGCCAATGATTTTCATCTTGACCTCGATAACCTTTGACATATCGCAAATGAAATAATGTAAACAAGTCCGTTAGTTGATATATTGTTCCTCGTTCTGTTTTACCAAATGCAGTATATTGACGAATGAAGTCGCAGTCGCACAAGTTTCGTAGAGCCTTTGTCAAAGCGCCGCTATCATCTATTTTAATTGCAGCTATAATTTCAGCACGTGTCAATCCGGATGCTTTGTTAGCCAATATTTCAATAATCTGTTTGTGAAGAGTAGCCTCTTTAAATAGAGATCGGAACAAAAAGTTATACTCACGCGATAGTGGTGCATTCTGCACAAAGAATAGGTTATCTACATTTTGAGTAAGACTTTTGTCTTTTTCAAGCAATTGCAGATAAAGAGGTGTACCACCAAGTATCATATAACATTCGGCTATCTGATAACGATTCCACTTAATACCTCGCGATAAAAGATATAGCTCTGTTTCATATAATGTGAAAGGAGCAAGATATATACTTCTTGTAGTTCTGTTATATAAACCTCCTTTATCAGAAAGTACATTCTCACGCATCCAGGTTGTTGCACTGCCACACACAATAAGCTTTAAGCGGTTGTTTGTTGCTCCCCAGGAATTCCAAAAGAACTCAAAAGCTTTAATAAATCTACTTTTTTGAGTGTCCATCCACGGCAACTCATCAAGAAAAACTATAATAGGATTATCTCCATCTATAGTTCCAAGATATTCTCGCAATTGTGCAAATGCATCAAACCAGTCCTTTGCAACTTTCCATTTACGACCGGAATAGTATTCTAACTGACGATTAAACTCACCAAGTTGTTCTTTCTTTGTACCTTGATAAATACCAGTGAAATAGAAACTGAAAGTATCCTTAAAATATTGTCTTACCAGATAAGTCTTTCCTATACGACGTCTTCCATAAATAGCAATAAGTTCCGGAGACTTTGACTCAATACGCTGACGTAAAATTTCTTGTTCAGCCTTTCTACCTATGATAACATTACACATATCACAACCATTTAAGTTTATGCAAAAATAGGCAAAATCTTCAGATTCTTTATCGGTAACTCCAAAATTTTTACAGTTACCGATAAAGAATCGCAACTTCAAGTAGTGTGAATTACCATATTTTGTGTTTTTTTGGATGGATTAAAAGATAGATTAAAAAGTAATTAAATCTGGAATGCCCTCTTGCGGTTGCTGTAAAGATTAACAGGAGAGTTAAAGCAATTAATACATAAAATATCTCTTTATGTGTGAAAAATACGCACGAAATTTTGTTGTTTAAAATATAGTTTATATTTTTGCGTAAAATAAACGCAATAAATTATGGATGAACATCAATTTTGTTATAAATATCCACACCCATCGGTTACTGCCGATTGTGTGATTTTCGGCTTTGACGGTGTAAGTATTAAGGTGTTGCTGATCCAGCGTGGAATTGAACCATTTAAAGGTAAGTGGGCATTCCCAGGTGGCTTTATGAAGATGGACGAGACTGCCGAGGAGTGTGCAAAACGTGAGTTGGAGGAGGAAACAGGACTTAAAAATGCTTCGGTTGAGCAGTTCTACACCTTTTCAGATGTAAATCGCGACCCTCGTGAACGAGTAATAACTGTTGCACATTATGCTCTTGTAAAGCTCTCTGAAGTTAAAGGTGGTGATGATGCTGCATCTGCAAAATGGTTCGACTTGGAAACCATTCCAAGCCTCGCCTTTGACCACGACCGCATATTACGTATGGCACTCTCTCGCCTAAAAGAGCGCATCTGCTTTGAGCCGATTGGCTTTGAGTTGTTGCCAGAGGTGTTTACCATGACCGAATTGCAAAACCTCTATGAGGCAATTTTGGAGGTAAAGTTCGACCGCCGCAACTTCTACAACAAGATGCTCAAATTAGGGATTCTCTCTGAAGCAGAGCCACGCCCTACAAATGCCTCTCGCCGTACACCAAGCAAGTATCGCTTCAATGCCGAGAAGTATGCAGAACTGAAACAAAAAGGATTTAGATTGGAATTTTAAGAGAAATTTATATGTACTACAATAAGATTTTAGGAGCTATAGTTGGCGATATTGTTGGCTCAACAAGAGAATGGAACAATGTCAAGACCGAGGATTTCGAGTTGTTGCCTGCCGGTAGTCGCTTTACCGATGACACGGTGATGACCTTGGCGGTTGCTGAATGGTTAATGAGCGACCCGACACATAGTGAGCATACACTTATTGAGTGTATGCAACGCTTAGGACGAAAGTACCCTAATGCCGGTTATGGCGGAATGTTTCGCAGATGGCTTGCAACGGACAATCCTAAGCCATATAACAGCTTTGGCAATGGCTCGGCTATGCGTGTAAGTCCCGTTGGTTTGTATGCTAACTCTATGGAAGAGGCTTTGGAGCTTGCTCGCATCACAGCATCTGTGAGTCATAATCACCCCGAAGGTATTAAGGGAGCACAGGCAATTGCTGCTGCCATCTATCTGAAACGAACGGAGGAGTTTGATACAAAGGAAGAAATCAAACGCTTTGTTGAGACGAATTTCGGATATGACCTTGATATTGATTTAAGGGCTATTCGCCAAGACTACACTTTTGATGTTACGTGTCAAGGTAGCGTTCCTATTGCCATCATGGCATTCCTGCAGGAACCATATAGTGCTGAAGAAGCTATTCGTTTGGCTGTATCGATGGGCGGAGATTCCGATACCATAGGAGCTATGACAGCCTCAATTGCTACAGCGGAAAGACCTCATACAATCAGCAGCAGTAGTCTATCTTCTGAAATTGAAGAACAATGCAGGAAACTTCTGCCGCCAGATTTGTTGGATATTAATGATAGGTTCCTGGCCTTTATCAACCGTCCGCTTAATCAGTCATACGAGGTAAGTTGCTATGGCGGAACTGTATATGCAGGTGAATATCCCGGTGATAAATATGGTGAGAAAGCTGTGGAAAAATTGAAGCACATGCATCACTTTGGTGTCCGACATTTCATTGATCTTACAGAAAAAGGCGAATTAACTCCATACAATCATCTGCTTCCCAAGGATACGACATACACTCGTTTCCCGATACCGGATTGCGGTGTACCCAAGAGCATGGAAGATGTACAACGTCTATTGCTACGCATCGAAGAACTCAAAAAGATGGACGGTTATGTGTATGTACATTGCTGGGGTGGCGTAGGACGCACAGGAACAATTGTGGCGTGTTATTTGTCTCAAAATTGGGAAGAATCTGATTTGAACCATACTTTAGAGGTCCTTCGCAGAAATTTCTCAGAGATGCCAAAATCTGCTTATAGAGAAACCCCGGAAACGAAGGAGCAGATAGACTTTATCGAACAATTCATAAATTCCAACAAGGCATACAAGGAAGATAAAGCCAAGCGAGTTCCTGACTCCATTCGTGGTTG
>JAEIGA010016354.1_pt1 | contig 11295 bp, 7 predicted proteins | sample 9270691 | NCBI WGS metagenome assembly JAEIGA01 (sample SAMN17057246, study PRJNA624740) | gut metagenome | biome: biome; isolation source: fecal sample | host: Bos grunniens | place: China: Xizang | collected 2019
CACGGCATAGTTGCAGCCGATGAGCTCAGCATAGAAGTTACTTGATAGAGTGTTGTAATCACTACTTGATAGAGTGTTACCTTCACTACTTGATAGAGTGTTGTTCCAACTACTTGATAGAGTGTTTCTATTACTACTTGATAAAGTATTGTTATAACTACTTGATAAAGTGTTGCTATTACTACTTGATAGAGTGTTGTACCAACTACTTGATAGAGTGTTATCTCCACTACTTGATAAAGTGTTGCTATTACTACTTGATAGAGTGTTGTAATAACTACTTGATAAAGTGTTGTAATAGCAATTACTTGATAAAGTGTTGTTATCACTACTTGATAGAGTGTTGTACCAACTACTTGATAAAGTGTTGCTATTACTACTTGATAGAGTACAAGTATTCGAGTTTTGTGTCAAGGTGTTGTTGTAACATCCGTTACCAAGGCTGATACTGTGCGATGTGCCGTCGATGCGATTGTTGTAGCTGTCGGCGGTGGCACTGGTGGCTTGCAGCGTGACGTTGTTCAGGTATTGCTTGTTTTTAAAGAAGCACGGCTCTACCACATTGCCGGTGCAATGGTGGTTGGCTTGCAGCGTCAAGTCTTGCGTACCATTCAGCGACAGTGCGAAGCTCCATCGTGTGTCTGATGTTGACATTGTGCAGTTCTGTGGGTAGAGGCTACCTGTACCGCTCTGCACCAGCTGACGGAATCCGAGGTAGGTGTTTTTCAGCTGCGCAAGCACCTCCTGACCGCCAACAATCAGCGACGTTGCCGTAATCTTGTAACGTTTGAACTGAATGTTTTTGAAATCAAACGGCAGACTGTTGCCGTATTCGTCCTGCATTTCGTAAATGACGCCTTTGCCGTTCGTGGCGTCAGCCCATGCAAAGCGCGTGGTGTCATTGTCAAGGCAGTACTTCAGTCGCCATGCCTCCAGGTTGGCATTCTGGAAATAGGTGTCACCGTCGTGCCTTGCGGCATAGGCTGATTCGCTCAGGGTGCTGGCACTATCGGCACGCACTATAATGTCAAACAGATGTCCTGCACTCTGTGTCTCGGCCTGTGCTGTTGTTGTCACGTAGTCGGTGATGCGGTAGTATTGTCCTGGTTTCAGCGTACCGCCGTCGCGCAGTGCCTTCAGCGCGGCATAGGTAATGCTGACAGCAGGTGCTATCTTACCTTCTATCACTACACCTGGGTTGTCAGGCAGCAATGCGGCCTTGTTGAGAATGGCTTGCACTTGTGCGCCGCCCTGGGTAAGGTCATAAAATTCTTCGTTCATAACTTTCAGTTGTTTTTAAATAATTTAACTTAGTGGTTGTACGCGGAGCAGTTTGCCGTCAACGGTGCGCAGCTGTACGCTTTGTGCTCTGAGGTATTGCATACCTGACGGCTGCACCACCAATACTTGCACGGTGACGGGATTAGTCCCCGTAGTGCGGAAGGTGAGCACCTGCTGACGCTCGATGCCCCTGTTGTCGGTATCGCTTTCCACGGTGACGGTGTTATTGCCCTGACCGGTGAAGGTCAGAACAATGTTGCCGTTGCCGTCGTTCCATGGGATGCGTGTTGTCATTATTCTACCGTCCAGTTAGTGTTAGAGGTGACGTTGAACGATGCCGATGTGCCTGCCGTTGCAGCATTCCAATCGAGCTGTACGCTTGCTGGAGATACTTCGAGAACAGGATCACCAGCAGCCTGAGTGATGACGCACGTTGCGGTGTGGCCGGCATTGTCGGTCACTATGAGTTGCACGCTGCGCTCTGTGATGACAGGGTTCTTCGCAATGTCCGTAAATTGGATAGAGAATGGGAACTCCTGTGTGTTGCCTGGGTCGCCTGCGATGGCAGCACCGTTGTTAGTGGACAGTGAGTTAGCCAGATAGGTAGCAGGGAGGGTCAGTGGCAGACTGCCACCGCTTGCAAGGGCAAACGTCAACTTGCTGCTGTTGGTGGTGCCTTCGATGGTCAGCGTGGGCACACCGTCCTTGCTGACGCTCTTTGCACTCTGGATAGTTACAAACTCAGGCTTACCGGCCTGTATGACGTTGCGTTCAACGTCAGGACAGTTGGCTGCCTTAAATGTCATGGTGGTTTGGCGTGGCGAGCGGCCTGTGTTGTCGGTGCCGGCGGTCACGTTGACGGTATCATTACCGCTGCCTTGGGTTTTGCTCGGAACGAGCCAGTTAGCATAAGCCATGTTCTTGATGTGTTTAAGGGTTATTGATTAGTTGATAGTCCAGTCTGTGTTGGAAGTGACATGATATTCCACACTATCCTCCTTCCTTACCCATGTCACCTCTTGCGGTTTGGTGGGCCATACATGCAAGAACTTGCGCAGGCCGCTGATGTCTGTCATTGCAGCCGTAGCCGTGCTGATGCGTCCCACCACGCGGGCGGTCTCGCGCACTATGGTTTTGATGAGTCTTGCTGTAGCCTTCATAATGAGATTATGGAATTACGTTGACGTGAGGATTGATGTTGACCACCTCCTTGCGAAGCCCTGGTATTCTGTCCACGCAGAGCAATTTGTCATCACTTGTGCGGAATATGAGATGTGCGCTGTCGCGGAGCAGTGTGACGGTCTCGAAGTCGGTGTCGGGTATCATGGCCGTAACTTGCAATCCATATTCACCTACTCCAAGGTCTGAGGTGTCAACGATTACGACATAGCTGTTGTCGCAGACATAGATACAATCAGCTTTCTGTACGTCGATGCTGGTTGGGTATATCTTGGAGCCGTTGCGTACCTTGACGGAGAAGTCAATATCCTTCATCGTGATATCACCTGGCAGGTCGAGACTGAACAGAATCTTAGCCTGTGAGCCAAGCACCACGTCATTGTCGGAAGTGGTATCGTTAGCGAGTTTCATGTATGGCTTAACCTTCATGTCGAAAGCATAGCCTACAGACAGCAGTTGTGTGGTGCTGAGGGGGCTGCGCTGCTGATAACTCAGATCTACCAACATCAGGGCTGCGTGTATGAGGTCGCTCGGTATGGGTTCTTCCTCGGTGCCGAAGTATGCCACGATGTTCTCCAGTGACCTGTTGCAGATGCGCAGAATAGATTGCTCGGCACTGTTGCCGTAACGGGTGAGGATGGCATCCTCTTCCGTGAAGTCCGGCTCGATGCGAAGCTGCTGCTTGATCTCTTCGAGAGTTAAGAATTTCATAATTGATGTTTTAAATAATTTATTGCCTTTACTTATCGCGGGAAATATGGTTTGGGGGTTACTCGCGCTGAGCGCGATGTCAAAGGTCTAAGGTCAAAAGTAATTGTCAACTGTCAATTATCAATTATCAATTAAAAGCACCCCACGCTTCGCAGCGGAGAGTGCTCAAAAAAAAACTAACCTTTTTTATATTTACTAACTAAACAATTCGGGTGAAAGATGAAGGGGTTTAGTTCGCAGGGTCAACGGCAGTGAGTGCAAGGAATATCTGCGGGTCTGTATATTCGGTTACGTCTCCGCGATAACATATACGGGAAGGGCTGGTTGTTAAACCACCTCCGCCCATGGTTTCGAGTGAGAATATACCACCTTCATATTTTGACCTTTGAACGTATCCGTTACCTGTTCTTATTAAATACTTATCACAGAAGTATTCATCTTTATAAGGATAACTCACCTCCGATGGTGCCATATACAAATCTCCGAATATCATCTTTTTAATAACTGGGCCGCTACCACTCGCAAGAGGACCTTGTATAGTTATAGGGTCACCCGTCTTTGGGGTGATTGTAATCAGTCCGTTATTGTCTATCATCATTCTCTCCATAACTTCAGGACCACCGCCCCACCAGTTTTCGAGGCCGAATATGTTGACGACGTTACCTTCTATGCCATCGGTGTTGTGCATGCCTATGTTGGAAGTTATACCAGTTTTTAAGATTCCCGAATAGCCTGTGCCCATCATAGCACGGCTGTTGGTGTTGCCTTTCAGCATAAGGTATAAAAGTGCAATAATAGTATGCTCTTCAGGTCCTACGAGCCCGAAATATGCCGGATTTATCTTTCCCTGTGCCGTCCCAAATCTGCCAAGAAGATTTGCAGGGCTATCAGCGAAAGCATAGGCATCTTTGCTAATACTCCTGAGATAATAATCGCCACCCGCTATGCCTGCCTCGGTGTTGTTATACGATGTCGTGGCCTGAGTTTTGAATGCTCCTATGAGATTATAATTCGGCCATATCTTCCAGTTATTGTTCATCGGCTGGTTAGCAATAGAGAACATATACCTATTTTCATCTATTTGCTTCAATTCGTAAGGGAATCCTCCCGTTGACATATACACGTCGCCTTGTGTGCCGTCAAGTGTTGCAGGCGTTGTCCCATCACGGAACAGATTGCTGTTCTCGTCATCGAGCTGGCAGATAGCCATTCTTCCGTTACCAAGATACTTACTAAGGTATCTATGGTTGTAATACTTCATGCGCTCTTTAAATATCCCTGCTGCATCTCCTATGTCGCCCGTAATCATTTCGGCAGGGTTACTCTTGCTCATGTCTATGATGATGCGGTTGACGTAAACACCAGGAGTAAAGAACTCAGGCATATCTATCTTCTTGTTGGATTGCAACTCCGAGTTACCCGTGAAAGAGAATGAGCCAGCCATAAGGTTTCCCTTTGTTCCCGTTACCTTGAACTGTTTCACGATGGCCTGACCTACCCATATGCTGCCGTGTTCGTCTGTCATGCGTACAGAAACAGTTTTGCCTACCATATCTATTGCTCCAGGTATGCCGTCGAGCACGAAGTCAGTGCCATCAATAAGCGTAAAGTTTAATTCGTTGCTGACGCTATTCAGCTTTGAATATCCCTGAGTGACACCTTTACCACAGGCAATAATAAGAGGGGTTGTGTCGTATTCGTTACCCCATTGTGATGCAACGCCCATTTCAATAAATGGGAGTGCTGTATGATAGGTATCACTGAGCGTACTAACCACATCCGCAGGCAATACAAATTCCCCGTTGGTCATGATGATCAGAAGGTCGTCATTCCCTATAGTGTTGCCATTAAGATAATCATTGAGCCCTGACGCATTGCCGTTAAAGTGGCGATTCTCCAATAACTGGCATGTCTTGCTGTTTACTCTCAGCACATCTATGCCATTTACCAAACCCACTTCGTCAAAGATGTAAGAATCTCCTACACCTGCTTCCTGCTCACCGCGGGCATGCCATCCGTTCTCCAAAGTATTGCTGACGGCAAATGCCGTGATGTAATCCCATTCTTCGGGAACGCCACCCGTCGCCTCCTTCACCAGATGGTTTGTTGTTAGGCTCCATGACTTTTTGCCACTTAGCACTTCCTCCCAGTCGCCTGACGTGGGAGAAGTCTTCACCATGCTCTTCGCGCTGACATTAAGCGTGCAGCTCTTCGATGCCATATTAGCATTGCCATCAATGCTAACGATTAAGTCCTTTCCGTGTAATATCATAATAATCTAATTAAAAGACCCCTACCCTGTCGCTTTGCGACATCCCTCCCCGAGGGGATGGATTGGATATGTATTGGGGGCTGTGTTACTTTCATTATCTATTATATTTCCTCCCTCTCGGGGAGGGGTGCCGCTCGCGGCGGGGAGGGGGTCACGTCACCTCAATAAACTTCACTTCCTGTTCGTCTCTTTCCCAATCGTGCTTTTTGTCGATGGCCATGTATTTGCGCCCATTGTACGAGAAGCGGTTACGGAACAGGTCTATGCCCGTTGCTATCTTCGCCTCCATTGTGCGCCGCATTGTCTTATAGTATTCCACCATGCGGTTAAGCAAGTGCATCTCGGGACGTTCAGCGACTACCGAGCCGTCGCTGGCGGTGTAGTCGATTGTCTCTACATACCCTTCGTTGCCGTATTTACGCAGAAGCGATGGGGAAGGATAGTTATTGTTGTATGTGCCAAAGGTGAGGTCTGTCTGTTTATCCTCGCTGAAACCTGCATCTATTATGGTCTTACGATATACGTTAGTGCCACGATTGGTAGATGTTATCTCACGCGAATATACAAGATTAATGGTAAGTTCTGTCAGTATCTTTTGAAAAGGATAGACAGGTGCCAGTTCTTTCTCTGTGTCGGAATACTTGCACTCAATACCGCTGGCGGTGAATATCTTGTTGAGTATCTTAAACTCTACCGTTGCACCGTCAATATTTGGAGAGGGCACAAACCACCCGCTGTCTTCATCAAGGTTCATGCCTGCGGTCTTGTTACTCTTTATCTCTCCGTTCTTGATGATTATGTTAAATGATGCCCAACTATCTTGCCATGAGCCGCCATTCCAATACTTGCTGACAGAACCATTATAGGCTTGCAATACACAAGGCATTTGGAACTCTATTTCTGCGTCTGCCGCCTTGTTCCATTGGTAACAATATACCAGGGTGTTTTCAAATATATATCCGGGGTCATAGTATAGGAAAGTGCTATATATCAACTCCATGTCGAAGTTGATGTTGATATAACAGTTCTGTAGATTGTTGGCGGTTTGGGAATATATGGTATAACATCCCCATGCTGAGGAATCTCCTGTGTCTTCATTGTCGTTATAGTATTCAGGATTGCCCCAATGCCACACATCCTGAACAAGCAGCAGGCCATTCTTCAGGGTTTCTCCGTTTATGCTCCAACGGCATGGTATGGCACCCGTGCGCACTTCCCTGACATCCCAATTATAATATATGAGTCCTTGCAGTATTGGCAGGTCATAGGATATTTCAGGCCCCATATAACCGCCGAATACGGTTACGTTAAAGCAATCGTCTCTGTTGGACTGTTCCCACCCTCCATGATTGCGCACCACTGTTCTCCTTGCGAATGTGCCGCTTGTGGCGCACTTGTAATATTCGAATACCTCATAGCCTTGCACGCTCGTTCTCCCGTCAAGCTGAATGGATATACCCTTGGGCGATGCGAAACTTTCCGTGATGGTGAAGTCATTGGAGAGTACCTGTTCCCCTCTTTTCAATTCTATGGCTACATTGTGGATGGTCGTTACGTCGCCACTTTTTATGTCGCTCTGTGGCATCTGGAGCACACTAAGGTTTTGCGTTCCTACTTCAACGGTTACGATAGCAGCTTTACCACCCTGTATGAATGTCTGCTTGTTGTTACTTCCCCTGAAGTCAGCAATAGGCAGAAGGTCACGGGTGATAATAGTTCCTTGTGGTTGCAGGCTGTCGTATGGCCACGCATCTTTTCTGTTGGCTATCATTGCCAATATATCCCACCCCAGCACATTGACGTTAACGGGGAATCCTGTGCCGTCATCATATTTGCCAAAGATGAGCGATGTGCCCTGCTGCCTCAGTGTCAGGCCAAACACGCTGCACATAGCAGACAGGGCTTGCTTGAATGAAGCACCCACACGGGTGGTCATCTCCGTGTTGCTGTTCATTATTACCTCGTCCTTAAAGAATTTGTCGAAGTTGGCCCGTATCAGTAGTTCGTCACAGATGTTGCTGAAGTCATCCATCAGAACTATTTCCGTAAATGGAACATTATCATTGCCGAATATAGCACTGATAGCGTTATATACCAATGCCGCCAAACGTTGGTTGCCTCCCTGTCCTGTCTGTATCGTCACATCGCTCAGGCATGCAAGGGCACTCTTCAGGGGGAACTCCAACTCTGTCAGGTCGTTGCCCCAGGGCTGGGTGAAGACTTCCGCAGCAAGGAATCCTATCCACTCCGTTTTGCCGGTGGTGAGGTTGACGAGTGTGACCATCTTCTGTGTATTGTTCTCTGGCAGCAGTTCGTCTATGAGTGTGCCACCGCTATTGTCGAGCACTCTCAGATAGCCGGTCTGCTGACGTATGGGCATAAATATGTCGTCACCATTCGCCTCACTCGTTACAAACGGATGTTCCGAGCCTTGCAGCTGCTTGATGTTCTGCCCCGTGTCAGTCTGCTTGCTGATGTTGACGCAATACTGCTGACCGGTGCGGCTTTGAAATCGACATTGATGTGTTATGTTCCAGCTCATTGAGATGTTAATTAAGACCCCTACCCTGTCGTTCCGACATCCCTCCCCGAGGGGAGAGAATGGATATGTATTGGGGAATATGTTATTACTTTCATTATCTATTATATTCCCTCCCTCTCGGGGAGGGGTGCCACTCGCGGCGGGGAGGGGGTCACTGTGAGGTCACCAACTGCCCCAGCCCTGCTCCTTTCAGGTAGTTATTCAGTCCGAGGTATATCTGTTCACCTGTGACGTAAGGAGTGCCGCCGATGCCGCTGATGTTTTCCCTGTCTTCCAGTTGCTCCGCAAGGTTGCCTTGTTGCGCTCTCGTCAGAATTACTTCGCCTGCATTGACGGCTACAGGAATTTGGTCACCGCTGAAGGTGTTGCCCTTTACCTCACCACCTTCTGCAAAGCCTGTCAGTGAGTGTACGGTGCTGATGGTCGTTGCCATTGCCGCTGTACCTGCTGCCATCCAAGCGAGCCATCCCCAACCTGACGAAGCCACGTCCGCTGCGTGTGATGCCTGTGCAAAGCCGAGTGCGATGTCGGCAATAGCCTTGATGACAGTACCCGCCGCCTTTGCTCCTGGGTCTTCTATCGCGTTCAGGGCATTGCCCATGTTGTTGACAGACTGAGCCGCAAGGCCCCAAGCCTTCTGTGTGTTCTGTGCCTCTTCGGTTGTGGTCTTACTGAGGTTCTTTATCTGTTTGTCGTCAACGTCAAAGACTATCTTCAACTTCGCAGCACCTTCCTCACCGAATGCCTCCACGAGTTTCTCGTTAAGAGTCTGCACGAAGCCCTGTATTGTCTCGTCTGGGATGTCCTCACCATTCATCAACTTCTGCATTATGCCGCTAGTGTCGAATTGTGCGGTGTCGATGCCGTTCTTGACAGCCGTCTGAAGGATGGTACTGATAGCGCTTGCGTCGCTGAATGCCTCTTGCATATTCTGTAGCAGGGAGTCACCAACCGGCGTTGTCGCCATCTCCTCAGTCATCTTCTGCTTCACAGCATCGAGGTTGCTGATAGTGATAGGCACGGCTATTGCATCGCCGCCCGTGCTGCTGCCGGTCCTTGCATCTACTTGCACCTGTGCGGTCTCAACCTTCTTCTCCGCTGCATATATCTTCTTCAAGTCACCCGAAGCCTGAGCGTCTGCAAGTTCATTCTGTGCGTCCGTCAGTTTCTTCTGAGCATTAGCCAGCTCGCGTGCTGCCTTCTCACTCTCCTTCTGTGCTTCGATGGCCTTGTCAACTTCAGGGCCGAGGGCTACAATCTTTGCTTCTACGTTAGATTGCGCCTCTTTGAGCTTTGGAGAGTCGTACACCTCGCGTGCATCACCGATAGACTTCCACAATGTCTCAGCAGCCTGTAGTTCCTTCTTCTTCGCCTCCGCGCTGTTGATGGTGCCTGCCTTCACCTCCAGAGCCGCCTGCTGTAGGCTCTGCTCATAATCCTTCTGTGCCTGCACATACTTCGCGTCGGCCTGTTCAGGAGCCGAAAGGGGACGACCACCACCTGTGCTGCCACCATTGCCGCCGGTCTTTGGCGGTATTGTGTTCGCCTTAACGGGCTCTGCCGTCAGTGTGTCGTGCTGCGATTGTATGTTATTGAGCCTGCGGGTGAGTATCTGCCGGCTTGACTGTATCTGGCGACGCTTCTGTGCTACCTCTTCGGGTGTGTCTATCTGCTCCACAAGACCGCCATTCTTGTCGGTGTACTGATATGGTTTACCGAGTGCTGCCTCTTGCGCATTGAGTTTTTGCAACTTCTTGTTGATATTGCCCGTTACGGTGTTATATCGCTTCTCCCTGTCGGCCTTACTGCTGCCGCGTGTTATATAGTCGGTATCTACCTTCGTGCCGCTGTATGGCTTCGGTTTGTCGCCTGGGCCTTTTAACCAGTCGGGCATGTCATAGTCGCGAATCTTGTTCAGATATGTCAGCACGTCTGCCAATGCTGTTATGAGCTTTGACTTAATGCCCGTGGCCATCTCCTCCCAACCGTTGTAACCGAATGCCTCACGAATGGCGGTGTTGAGCTTTTCGGTAGATCGCAGCAGGTCGTCGTATGCCTCTCCCACTTCTCCTGTCTGCTTCTTCGTTTCCTGAAGGTTGGTGTTAAGAGTCTCAATGGCTTTGCCGAGATTCGTGCCTGCTGATACACCCTGACGGCCAAACACCTGCTGCATCACCTCGCCTGCTGCCTGACTGTTGCTGTTGACGTTGGTAATGGCACCAGCCACTTGTTTCAACGCGTCGAAAATGGTCATTGTGCCGTCATTGAGCTTCTTCGTCATATCCTGACCGTCGATGCCCAGTTTGGCGAGTGCGTCGCTTGTGGCTTTCGTCATCAGTCGGATGTTCTTAATGCCCATCACGATGGCGTTCATGTTCTGGTCGGTGAAGATACCACCCTCAGAGTTCTGTATGATAGCCACCAACTGACTTGCGCTGATACCAGCGTCGCGGAAAGCGGGCGCATATTGCTTTATCATGTTGAGCAACTTCTGACCGTCACCCATCACCATGCCCTGCATACCGTCACGCAGCAGTTGTATTGCCTCGTCGCCCGTCTTACCGAATTGCGTCATGAGGGTATTGGCAGCGTCGATAGCCTGGCGGAAGTCCACCTTATATACGTCTGCCATTGCTCGTGCTGCGTCCGTCATGCGGTTGCTGTCAGGGCCTTCAAGTCCTGTTGTGACCTTCGTTATCTGGTCCTGCTTAGCCAGTTCATTGTTGTATGATACCCATGCCTTTGTAGCCTCTCCCACAACTGCGATGCCCGCACCAATGCCAGCATACATCATAGCCGTCTTCGAGGTGAGCATTTCCGTAAGACTACCCGATACGCCGAGCCTCTGACCTACGGTGTCTATGACCTTGCCGAAATCGCCAAACTTGGATGTGCTGCCGTTGAGTTCACTCTGTATTTCGCTGAGTTCCTTCTTGCTATCCCTGATGCGGTTCTTCAGGTCGTCAAGACTCTTGCTGAGGGCTTTGCCATAGTCACCTCGTTTTTCCTCCTCTGTGAGTCGGTTGTATTGCGCACGCAGTTCCACGAAGGCTCCTGACAATTCGCCAATCTTACCGCGAACGGTATTGCTCACGGTCTGCATCTGCCCCAATGACTGCACGAACTGCTTCTGGTCTTGTTCAAGTTTCGCCAGGGTGCCATTCACCCTGCGGCACTCCTGTTCCATGTTCTGAAGACCGGTGACGGCTCGCTTTATCTTGCTGTCATATTCGCCTGACTCAATCTTTAGTCTGGTTATTACGTCTGCCATATCTTATTTCATTTCTTGTTTAATTAGTTCATCTATGAG
>JAEIGA010016356.1_pt1 | contig 11295 bp, 4 predicted proteins | sample 9270691 | NCBI WGS metagenome assembly JAEIGA01 (sample SAMN17057246, study PRJNA624740) | gut metagenome | biome: biome; isolation source: fecal sample | host: Bos grunniens | place: China: Xizang | collected 2019
AGGCTGTATTCACATTTATACAGGAAACGGAAAAGGAAAGACTTCTGCCGCAACGGGCCTCGCGGTTCGCTTTGCGGGAACGGGCGGCAGAGTCCTTTTTTCCCAGTTTTTAAAGGATGGAAAATCCGGGGAACTCTCTGTACTCGAGACGATCGATGAAATCGATGTCGATGTGTGCAGGGAGTGTTTCGGGTTTTCTTTTGCCATGTCAGAGGAAACCAGAGCGCAGGCAAAGGATGCGTACACGGCATATCTTCGGCGTATCCTGAAGCGTGCAGTGGATGAAAGCTACGGCTTGCTCGTGCTCGATGAGATCATAGCGACCTGTAATCTGGGGTTTGTAGATCAGGCAGAGCTGGTCACGTTTCTTAAAAACAAGCCGAATACGCTGGAGGTCGTTCTGACAGGCAGAAACCCCGCGCAGGAGCTTGTTGATCTGGCGGATTATGTATCCGAGATCAGAAAGGTCAAACACCCCTATGATCAGGGGATTCTGGCAAGGCAGGGAATTGAGTTCTAGGCATACAAAAAAAGCATTGGTTGATACGAATATATTATGGCAACACAATTGTACTTTTTAGCTCAGAATGATATAATCGATGAGATTAAAGCTTGGGATTATCCGTGCTTTTGAAAACAGAATAATGACAGATCTGCAGGTGGCTGCCGGTTTCTGAACGAAATGGTTTAAAACGTTCAGAAATCACGCGGCTGAAAATGGGAATCCGGTGGGAATCCGGAACGATGCCGTCACTGTATACGGGAGCAGCTCTCATCACGAATAAAAGAGTGAATCATTCGTGATCTAATCACTGGGAAACCGGGAAGAGAGAGTGTTGCGATGAACGAAGTCAGGAAACCTGCCTGCAGAGAAAGAACAAGGCGCTTTGGCGCGATGTGATTTGCGGTCCACAGATTACGGTTCAGGATGCAGCAGGATCTTTTGGTGAACAAAAGATGTTTTTTGCTGTGTGCTTTTATTGACGGCTGCAATGGCAGCCGTTTTTTAGTTAGTGGACTCCCTGAAAGAAGGAAATAGGAAAAGCATACATTTAAGAAGGGGCTGAAAATGAAAAATTGGAAAGTAAAAATGCTGATCACAGCAATTGTTGTTTCTATGGCAATAACGCCCATGTCGGTCTTTGCCAGTGAAACTGTTCCGGAAACAGTTGAAGCGGCAGATATCCAAGATGAAGAAGAAATGCCGAAGGAAGTCCCTGAAGAGACGCCGGAAGATAATCCAGACTTATCTGACAAGGGAATGCAGTCACAGGACACTTCTGATGAGGAGAACAAAACAGATCAATCTGAAGCGGAAACAATCAAACCGGCGAAAGAGGAAGCAGCAGATACATCAAAAGAAATAAAGTCTGAGGTATCCGCCAAAGCAAAAGAAGAATCGTCTGTTAAAAGCGAGAAGCAGGCAGGAACGGAGCTGAATGAAGCGGCAGACGGAGAAGACTCTGCGGTATCGGTGTCTGCAGCGGACACCATGCCGATGTTATCGTCAAGTGCAGTAACATTTGATAATTCCACAACGCTTCCGGATGGCGAATATACTGATTTTGAATGGACCTGGGAAGGCGGTACCGGAAAAGCAAAGCTGACGCTCGATAAGATTGTTGTTTCAGGCGGAAAGGCAACCGGATACTTTACGGCATCCAGTGATAATATGACACATGTCTATTATCTGGGGCATACATCAGGTAACGACGAAGACGCCGCTTATTATGACCCGGCAGAAGACCGGTGCGGAGAGGGCGTTTTGCCGATCAAATCCAAAAATGTGTCTTTCCCGGTTGCATTGAATAAAAATACTCCTATAGCCTGCCGGACCGTCGCTATGTCAGAACCGCATTGGGTTCAGTATTATTACACGATAACAATAGACGATAGCGATGAAGAGCAGTTAACAGACCTGTCAGTCAACAGTGATATGGAAGGACTGAATATCAGCAAAGCGGTTTTGGGAATCATGGAACAATCCCAAAAGGTGACACTTAAGCTGACGACTTCTGACCGGACTTTTGACCGGGTCTATACCGGCACAGCGGCAGAGGCAGTTGAGGATGAGTCGTCAGCATCTTCATTGTCTGAGGATTCTGTATTTTACATTCCTGTCAGTGAGATGAATGTGGCATCCGATATCGCTTTTTATTCCACAAAAGATCATGTGTGGCATGAAGCAAGTATCACCGTTTTGGATGCTGACAAAACCGTTACGATCATCGAAGGAGAAAAAGCAGATTATTCAGCAGTTGATAAAGCACGGAGCAATGTGCCGTCAGATCTTACTCCTTATACTGAAGCACGTGTGAAAGCATTAAATGATGCTCTTGGCGAGGTGCAGGAAGGCCTGTATGCCTCCCAGCAGGAACTGGTGGATTCCTATGCGAAAAACATTCAAGGCGCCATTGATGCTTTAGAGAAGAAAAAACTGACAATCCATTTTCAGGCGGTAGATCAGACCACAGGTAAAACAATATCCGGCGCTACGTTTGTTGTAAAAGATAAAGCAGGGAAAACAATAACAGCGGATAAAGCGGGCGTCTACAGTCTGGAAGACGGATCATACACCATTACAGCCAGTGCGAAAAACTATGAAGATGCTGTAAAGAAAAACTATGTACCTTCTAAGGAAGAGACGGTTACGATCAATATGTCACCGGCGGAAGTGGTACCGGCGGGCACGACGATTTTTAAAGAAGGCAGCAATCTGTATAATACGACAGGGATGTTTAAGGTGATCCGTGGTGTGCTGGTTTCAAACGGCAGTACGAGAACCCTGACAGTAACATTGAGCGGACAGGGCTATCACTATCTGTACAAAGGAACATATGAGCAGGCGTTAAAGAATGGTTTTAATTCGAAAAACTGGATCAAAGGGAAACAGAATGCAAGCGGAAAATGGGAGTTTGTGATCCCGCTGAATAAGGGTGAAACACATATCCCGATCATCTCCATTTCGCAATCGCATCTGGAAAAAGCACAGGATGGTAAAGAGGATCTCGGACAGGCACTCTTTGCGCGTCAGCTGGTGATCGACCCGAATAAGATCACATTAACTGCCGGCGATTATGATGATACGATTTCTGTAATAGTTATCAGCAAGACAAGTGATTTTTCGGTAAATGCAACAGGGAAAATGCGTGTGGTCGGCAGCCCGTCAGCAAACAATTATTCCTGTAGTCCTGTCATCACTATGATGAACACGAGGTTTAATAAAGCATTTATCGGAACGGCAGCAAATGCGGCCAAGAGTGGCGCAAAAACAATCGGTCTGAAGAATAAGCAATTCAGCTTTTCGTTTGTCAATACGTTTGGCGGCAGTGGAAAGGTAATTACCTTTGAAGACAAGAAACCTATTGCCGTAGCTTTTTATGATACAAGCCTGAAAAAATGGGTTGATTATAAGCTGACGATTGATAAGGAAAAACAGACGGTAACCATTGAAGCGCTTAAGAAAGGGGAAAAGCCTCCGGTTTCACCGGCTGATTCCGGATCATCGGATACTTCCGGAGAGCAGAGTTACAGTGATGATTCGAACAGAGGAACATCCGCAGTTGATAATGGAACAACACTTGCGGATGGAACATATACGCCTGCTGCATTCCGCTATTCCGGCGGTACTGGAAGAGTTGTGATCACCTGTACGAGCGTGCAGGTAAAAAATGGTCAGGCTTATGCGACAATTCGATTTGGAAAAGCAGATGGAAGCGCAGCCAGCGTAGATATGCTGCGTGCCAGTGGCAGTACGTACAGCGGATCAAACGTATTTACCATTCCGGTGAAGCTCAATGCCAATAACACGATCGTAGCCAGAACAACAGCAATGTCACAGCCTCATTGGATCAGCTACACAATTTTTATTGCACTTGCGGAACCGGGGAAAGAAATCGGCGAAAGCGGACTGGCTGAGAATTCAATGGCTATGGATACGGAACCGCCGGAAATCCTTGGCATGACAGCAGTAGGGAAAATGGAAACGCCGTATTCAGATCTGGTAAGTATCTTTGAATATGAGGAAGGATATTACCTGATCGAAGTAGATGCCGTAAAAGATACTGCACGTGATACCGAGGAATATCGGAAAAAACAGGAACAGGAGCAGCAGGAAGAGGCCGCACAGCAAACCGACAGCAATGAAGGAGATGAAGGTGCGGCACAGACAGAGACAATCGTTGCAGATGAAGACGGAACGGCTGTTACCGAAAACCTCAATGCGCAGGTCGCTGAGCTGTACACACATAATGTTATCAAATATCTGGTCGTACCGGCGGATGCTGAAATACCGGCAGGACTTGATAAAGAGGTTCTGATCATTCGCCAGCCGGCAGATCGTACTTGTGTGACGTCTGCAAATGCGCTTGATCTGCTCCAGGGAATTGAAGCAGATGAAAACATCACAGCCATCGGCATTCCGGAAAAGGAAATTAATGATTCTGCAATCCTGTCAGCACTCAAAAAAGAGCCGGAAGAAGAGGGTGCGATCGCATCGGCAGGAACGTATGATAAATGGGATCTCAAAACGATGATATTGGGAGAAACAAATTTCATACTGGAATCTTCAGAAATCCTTCCACAGGATGAAGAAACCATTGATGACGATGTGGAGGAGATCAGGAAGCTTGGACTGAGGGCCGCACAGATGGAACTTGCCATGTTTATCGACCGAAGCGCAGATGAAGAGAATGAACTGGCGGCTGCAGAGTGGTATAAGGTATATGGCATCATTTATGATAAGCCGGAACCGGCACAAAAGCTTTATCAGCAGATTGAAAATGCTGCCACAAAAGAAGAAAAGGATGCTGCGCTGAAACGGATCGAAGAGCGGAATGCACAAACGGATACCGGGGAAGATAAGAATGAAGACTAGACATATTTTATGGAAAAAGCGAATAGCACTTCTGCTGATGCTTTGTATAGCCGCAGTCACTGTGCTGGCAGGATGCGGCGCAAATGGCGCCCCGGCCGGTCAGGCATCTGTGGAAGCAGAGAGTGCAGTGCAGAATGAAGGCACACCGGCGGCGGATTCTTCTGCGCAAAAGAATACGGATAAAGCGCCTGAGATTGCAGGGCTTACCTTTACAGAGCATGTGAAAAATGACTTTGCTACGCAGTTTGATATTTATAAGTATGAAGGCGGCTATGCAGTATTCGATATTCATGACGAAGGACAGTTTTTACTGGTTCCGGATGGGGCAGAAGTGCCGGAAAATCTGCCGGATGCCATAACCGTGCTCAACCAGCCCAAACACATTTATCTGGCAGCGACTGCAATGATGGCACTTTTTACATCAATGGATGCCCTTGATGTCGTGACGCTGACATCGCTTCAGGAGAGTGGATGGACATTTGATGAGCCAAAAGAAGCACTAGCAAACGGTACGATGAAATTTGCCGGGAAATACAGTGAACCGGATTATGAAATGCTGCTGGAAGAAAACTGTGATCTGGCCATTGAATCAACCATGATCTATCATACACCGGAAGTGCAGGAGATGATTGAGGAACTGGGAATCCCGGTTCTGGTTGACCGTTCCAGCTATGAGAGCAATCCGCTTGGAAGGGCAGAGTGGATTAAGCTGTATGGCGTTATGACCGGACATGAAGAAGAGGCAAAAGCATTTTTTGATGAACAAAAGCAGGTTTTGTCAGAACTGGATGATTTTGAAAATACAGAGCTGACGGTTGCACTGTTCTATGTTTCAACAGACGGGAAAGTGGTTGTCAGAGCTTCAACAGACTATGTCCCGGCAATGATCGAAATGGCAGGCGGACGTTATATCTTCAAGGATGTTACAGATGAAAGCGGCAGGTCCTCCATTCCTATGTCAGTCGAAATGTTCTATGACATTGCAGAGAATGCAGACATTATCATCTATAACAGCAGCATCGACAGTTCGGTCAAGACGCTGGATGATCTGAAAGCAAAGGATCCCGTGTTTGAAAACCTGAAAGCTGTGAAAGAGGGGAACTGCTGGCTTACCGGCGGTGCGATGTATCAGCGGACGGATATTGCCGCAAGTATGATTATGGATTTTCATAATCTGTTTATCGGGAACACAGAGGAACTTGTTTATTTAAGTAAACTGTCATAAGAAACGGTTACCTCATTGGCACTGCTTGGTGTGAATGATAACAATAATGGTAACAAAAAAATATGGAAAATCGATTCAGTGCCGAGGTCTGTCAGTGGATAAAAAGCGGGCAGATTTCGGAGAATAGGGAATCAGGTGAGAGGCCTGAACGGACCGGCCACTGTATGCGAGGAGTGATTTGCAAAATCCATTGAACAGAATCTGTTTCTTTAAGAATAAGAAGGAAGCTTGTCTGTTTGAGAAGGTGCAATGAAGCGAAGATACGCGAGTCAGGAGACCTGCTGAAGAGATGTCTGGTGTATTACGGTAAAATATACCTGCAAGTGATAAGAATGCGCGAATACCGGGCACATCTTTTGATGTGTCCGGTGTTTTTGTTTCTCGTCACCTGATATCGGATTTTCCGGGATGTAACGACCTGAAAGGAGGAGCAAATGAAAAAGGTAACTTGTAAATTTTTAAGTCTGGTGCTGGCTGTGATCATGGTTGCATCACTTGCGGTTCCGATGTCAGTGGTGTCTGCATCGGCGGCTGAAGGGGATGAAGCAGCGTCAGCAACGGTCTATATGACCATCAGCGATCAGGGCGTGATCGCAAAAGACAAAGACGGTGCCGCAATGGCCTGGAGAGAAGTAACAGCGACAGATATCGACGGAGATGGAACTGTTACATTCGATGAGGCAATCAAGGCGGCGCATAAGACCTACTGTGCAGCAGGAACAGACGGATATGATGTGAGTTCGTCAGGCTGGGTGAACAAACTTTGGGGGGAAACCGGGTCCTTCTCATTTATCAAAAATAACGTAGCAGAGATGGATGTGGTAACAGATACAGCAGTGGAAGATAATGATTATCTTGTGGCTTCTGTTAACCAGGATAATTCCCTCTATTCTGACTGGAACAGTTATTTTGATAAGTATGAAGCAACAGTCTCTACAGGAGAAACAGTAACACTGAACTTAAGTGGTTATCTGGCAATGACCATAAATGAACCAAAGGCTGCAGAAGGCGTACAGATTGGTGTATGGGAAGACGGTGCGTTTAAAGCAATCGATGGTGCTGTAACAGATGCATCCGGTAATGTTGATGTATCTTTTGACGAACCGGGAACTTATATTGTTACGGCAAGTGGTACAGCTGCTGATACAGTGGATGCTGCCGGATTATATGTATTAATGGAATCGGCCAAGGACAAAGATGACAAGACAATCTATGGCAAAATGGACTGGACAACCTCTGAGTCCTGGGTCGGTTATACAGAAAAAGATTATGGTGAAGGCCCGTATCCGTGGAATGAGATTCAGTGGATGCCTTTATTCTCTGAAGACGATGAAGTTGAGACATTTGATGCAGAGACGTTTGATGCAGGTTACCTGCTCTATTCCGGAAATGTATTAAATGATTGTCCGTTGATCGTACCATGCTGCATCGTTACGGTAGAGGATAAAGTGGAGCTTGCAGACGGCACATATAACGCCACAGGTCTGTCTACGGCGGTTCTTAGCATGTACCATTTCCACGACCCGCAGGTCGTTATTAAGGGCGACGAAGCCTGGCTGATCACGACAGAGGATACCGACAATACGGTGAAGCGTTTCGACGGCATGGCCTATGGTAAACAGAGCGAGATCCTCGACCCGAGCGATGAGACGAACCATACCCTGGTAGAGGGTACCGTGACAGCGAACGTGGTTCCTAAATACAAAGAAGACGGGACACTGGAAACCCGTACATTCGTGCTGCCGGTTCCAAAATCCGTTATCGAGGCCGGCGAGGACATCTACTACATGATCAAATATGTGGATGGCTATAGTGATACACATGACGGCGACTGGTATAAGGCATCCGGCGGGGATTACTATCTGACCGGCTATACGCTGGAATACGTCAGTGACTCCACGGTACTTCCGGGCGACCCTGAGATCATTGATCTTGAGATCACCAACAATACGGGCATGTTCAAGGCAGTTTCTGCACATGTTGAGAAAACAGACGATGCGACTGAGCTTGTAATGGCACTTTCCGGAAGCGGCTACAAGGAGCTATTCAAGGGTACTTATGAAGCTGCGGTAGCTAACGGTGACGGAACAGCGGATAAAGGAAATGACACCTGGATTCACGGCTATACCAACGATGACGGAAAGCTGGAGTTCCGTATTCCGATCGAGGAAGGCGAAACTTATGTACCGTGTGTAGCGGTATCAAATTCCTATTATACGAAATATCTGGGTGGAGAGAATACACTGGCGCGAGCCTTCTATCCGCGCCAGTTCGAACTGGATTTTGAAGCAAAGACTTTGGTCACAGGAGATTATGAATATTCTCAGGATCTGACTATTACAAATAACGTAAAGATGTTCAAGGTAGATTCCGCGAAGCTGGAAACAGTAGGCGGCCCGAACTCGAACAACTACAAGGCAAACCTTGCACTGACGATGGGAAGTGATTCCTTCAGCAAGGCATTTGTAGGAACAGCGGAAGAAGCTGTAGCTGCAGAGAAAGTGATCGAGATCGGCGAGGGACGGCTTTTCGAGATCCCGGTGAAATGGGTTGAGACATTCGGCCAGCCGGAGACCATGAAGACACTGATCGGTGAACCGTTCACGATGTCCTTCTTCTCAGTGAAGAATGAAAGATGGTATGAGCGTATATTCACCATCAGTGAAACAGACGGAACACTTGTGATCGATGCTCTGGCTGATTACACAGCAGTAGATGCAGCAATTGCAAAGGTACCGGAAGACCTGAGTGTCTATACAGATGAGAGCGCAAAGGCAGTTACCGACGCAGTAGCGGCAGTAACCCGTGGTCTGACATCCGACAAGCAGGCAGAAGTAGACGCGATGGCACAGGCAATCGAGGATGCCGTTGCAGCGCTTGAATGTAGAGAACATACATGGGATCAGGGAACGGTTACAACCGAAGCAACCTATCTCAAAGAAGGTGTTATGACCTATACATGTACTGTTTGTGGTGAGACAAGAAGCGAAATCATTCCGAAAAAGACCGCTACAAGTAAGTGGATCAAGGAAGACGGCGAATGGTATTACTTCGATGCTAACAGCGAGATCCTGACCAACGGCTGGACAAAAGACAGCACAGGTTGGTGCTGGATGGGCGCTGACGGCAAGATCACGAAGAACAAATGGATCCAGGATAAAGGCGAATGGTACTATCTGAAGGCCAATGGCTATATGGCAGCCAATGAATGGGCAAAAGACAGCAAGGGCTGGATGTACATGGGAGCCAATGGCAAGATCACAAAGAACAAATGGATCCAGTCAGGCGGACAGTGGTATTACCTGAAAGCTAACGGCTACATGGCAGCCAATGAATGGGCAAAAGACAGCAAGGGCTGGATGTACATGGATGCCAGCGGAAAGATTACGAAGAACAAATGGATCAAGTATAATGGATATTGGTATTATCTGAAATCCAACGGCTATATGGCAGCCAATGAATATGCTTCAGACAGTACAAAGACCTACTGGATGGGCAGCGATGGAAGAATCGCATCATAATGAATAACTTATCAGTTTTTGCATAATTTTTGGATAACACCCGTGAACATGGCACTTATATGTCCACGGGTGTTACACTAAAAAGGGCGCGATATGGAAACAAAAGCAAAGAAGAAAACCTTTAATCTGATCATGGTTGTCCTGATCGCAGTGATCGCAGTCTGTGGAATTATGGCAACGGTACATCTGCGGGGTGGTTTTGCAAAGAAAACAGATGGACAGGGACTTGTCTGTGAAAAAATCACCGGAGTTGTAAACGTTGAACGCAGTGGTGTGGGTTATTCGCTGCAGGTGGATTCTGTGATGCAGCAGGATGATCTGGTAGAAACGAAGAAGGGGTCTTTCGCAGATTTTCTTCTGAATGAGTCAAGTCAGATTTCTCTCGGGGAACAGGCCGTGATGGAAATCCCATCCTTCACAGAGGAGACGCTGGGACTGAAAATATCGCAGGGTGAGTGTTTTGCTGTTGTAAATGATGCGCCAAAAGAGTTTAATATTCTGCTTGGCGGCAATACGGCAAAGATTACCGGAACGGTGCTTTCTGTCAGTCAGCAGGGAAACAGTTCTACGGTTTCTGTTTATGAAGGCTCTGTCGAAGTGACTGTAGAAGATGAGGCGGTTTATACAGTTGATGCAGGGAATCAGCTCCTGATCACACATGATGAAACGGATGCCGTGGTAGTAGAAAGCCGTGCCATTCAAACCGTATCACTCAGTGATATGGTGATCAGTAAGCTGCTGGCGTGCGAGGCAGATTCTTTATGCTTTGGAGCGGATGAGCTCAATGATGTCGTGGCCGCAAGAGAAAAAGAGAAACAGGAAGCGGCACAGGCCCTCGCAGGAGAAGCGGTTTCGGTTTCTTCAGAAGGTGAGTCGGCTGACGCCGCTGAAAGTACCGGTGACAGCAATGCAGGCAGTGAAACGGAAGCGGTAGAGAGTCAGGATGGATCTGCAGGGGATTCCGGTAATCAGACAGGCGGGGGCTCGTCAAAAGAAAGCAATAACGCATCAGGCGCATCAAATACAGATCAGAGTGCTGCAAATGGAAATGGCAGTGGGAATTCTTCAGATTCGTCCGGAGAAACCGGATCCGATGAAGAGGTGTTAACATGTACGATCACGATCCGTTGTAAGACGATCCTTTCGAACATGGACAAACTGGCAGCCGGCAAAGACCGTTATGTGCCAGAAAACGGAATCATCCTGGCAACTACACCGGTGGAATTCCTGGATGGTGAAACGACTTATGATGTGACGAAGCGTGCCTGCGATGCCTTCGGCATCCAGATGGAAGCAGCATATACGCCGGTTTATGGAAGCTATTATGTAGAAGGTATCAATCATTTATATGAATTTGATTGTGGAGAAATGTCCGGGTGGCTGTACCGGGTCAATGGATGGACGCCGAATTACGGTTGTTCAGAATATACTCTGGAGGACGGAGACAGCATTGTCTGGGATTATACCTGTACGGGAGATTAAAAGATGAAGCACAAGCTGTTCGCTTTTCTGATCATTTTCATATTGTTTTTACAGACAGTGCCTGTGGCAGCATCAGATGTGTCGGTCGATACTGCATATGAGACAACGGCAGAGAAACTGACGGATCTGGCAGAAGATGCAGGATGGGGTTTAGATACGGCATGGATCGTTCTTGCGCTGGCCCGTTCCGG
>JAEIGA010016357.1_pt1 | contig 11294 bp, 9 predicted proteins | sample 9270691 | NCBI WGS metagenome assembly JAEIGA01 (sample SAMN17057246, study PRJNA624740) | gut metagenome | biome: biome; isolation source: fecal sample | host: Bos grunniens | place: China: Xizang | collected 2019
TAAATAGTCAGGAGCAACTTCCAGGGCTATAACCACAAACTCGTCACCGCCCACTCTGTAAACCACACACCCTACATCAAAAAAGATTTTTTGTAGTGCGGCAGCGACATTTTTCAGAAGCTCATCCCCTGACTTATGTCCCATTGTATCATTAACATTTTTAAAATTATCAACATCTATCATAACAACACAGACCCGGCTATCTTTTGGTAAATTCCTTTCCAAATTATTGATATTCTCCATGTATGCCATTCTGTTTTTAAGGCCGGTAAGTGCATCCTCATAGGCAATTTTGTGCCATTTTTTCTCATTGATAAGTTGCTCATTTAAATCACATAATTGTTTTCTTTGTACCAACGATATTATAAAAACTACATATACTGTCAGCAATGTGACAGACAATACTGCATATGATAAAAGATATTCGGTACGATGAATAAGCGGCATAGGATATGTAGCTGAAAAAATCAGCAGAAAATATATCATAAATGTCGCAAGTGCCATGCCGGCCCAGCCATCTTTTACATTTTTAAGCAACTCTCTATATTTGTTAAAGAAAGGTTTACCTTTAATATATAAAACCAACATAAGAGCTATTACAATTATTGAAGCAACTAAACCGGCACCGTGACCGAATTCTATATCTACAAATCTAGCAAAAAATGTAATTATAAGCGTTGTCGTATCAAGAAAGCAAAATGTAACAAAAAACCTGAAATCCTTGTACTTTGACAAAGCCCAAAAAAGGATAAACGAAGGAAGTGTTACAAACACAAACGAAGCCAACGCTTCGGGAAAGTGCAGAAAGTATGTACACACAAAAAACACCGACAAAATTAGTGTACTTCCTGCATACATAATTAGTTTTGTTATAATGCCATTATTTTTCGGCACCGTCACCTGCATATATATCAGTATGTTAAATACCAATACAAATATTTCACTTATAATTGCTAATGTATTATCCACAATATTTCCTCCTTTATTGTTTTGGGTGATAATCATAGTGTTGAGTCAAGATAGAAAAACAGCAGATAATAAATAGACTATTTTCCTGAATATCTTATTTTTAATATTACAAACCTTCCGTAAACTTCTAAAGTATTGTTGCGGTTTTTTCATATTCATAGTGACTTGCTTTACCTTCAACTCTCTTTTTTAGCCAGTTCCTACTCAAGACATTTGGTACATCTTGTAAGCGACTTTGAACGGCTCTTGAGTTGTGTTTGCCACAAATGACCTTTTTTACATTTCCATCACACGGGAATAGAACAAATTGAGCTGACATTATCCGGAGTGAAGGACAGATTTTTTCATCCCACACGTCTAACAAATACTGTTTTTTCACAGCATACAGCATTTTTGTAAATACTTGCTACAATGATTATACACCGTACCTCAATGGACGATGCAAGTGTTTTTTTAATTTTTTTAAAACTGCTATTTTACATGAAAGAGGCTTCTTTCCTATGCAAAAGAAAACAATCTGACGCTGACGGGTGTATTCCTTAATATTTATATTAAAGGGCCATCACAGCACAAGGATAAATCTAAATTTATTACACAGATAGTTGCGATAATTGAATAAACAGAATGAGCCTGCGAGGATAATCCCCGGAGGCTCCGTTTATGAGTTTTTACTCTTCAAAATCAATTTTTCAAGCACCGAAAAAGCCCTGAAAATCAGGGCTTTTGTTTATGGTATTATTCCCATTCGCTCATGGTTTTGTAACCTCAACTGAATTAGTTAATAAATCGTGTTTCATAGTGTTCACATCCTATATATTACCATAATTCTTTTGACTTTTCAATATTTTGTTGCCAAAATGTTGCCGAAACTATCTACCTCCATATCGAGATCCATTATATGTAACTGATATAGGATATAGTCGTTCCTTCATTCTTGAATGTGATACATACAAAAGATTTTTATCTTCATTTAATTGGCTTACATCAGCAACAATCACATAATCAAATTCCTTTCCTTTAGATTGATGTATAGTCGTAATGTATAGTCCAGGAGTAATATTTGTAAATGAGTTTGTGTATTGTCTCTGCAGCATGACGCCATCAATCGTTTCAGGAGTAGGTTTAATTAAATTTGCGCATTGCTCAACAAACTTTTTCATCGAAAATGTTACTGAATCTCCCTCGTATTCGATAATGCATAAAATTTTGAGTATTAAGTTCACTATATCTCTATAATCATAAATTTCAGCATTAGGAGATATTAAAGCTTTCAAACTTTTGTAACCGGATTTTGTTTTTCTGCAAAAAGATTTATATGTTAATTGAGATATATCATCTAATGTATCTCCAAACAAAACTTTTTTTGATGTACACAAAAGAGCGATGGAAAGAATGTGTACAATGTTCTCCTTGACTGGAGTACAATTTTGCATCAGTTCCTTAAGATGTTTTGCTGCAAGTGTCATATTTTTAGTATCCGTAATTTCCTTTGGATGAAAACCTTTTTCAAAAAAAAGTTCAACAAGCTTGTTTACCTCTATGTTATTACGACATAATATAGCGATGGATTTTTTATTTTGCAAAGCGCTTTTTATGGTTCGTATTGTTTTATATAATATAGCGTTGCAATAAAGTGTACATTGCATTTTCTGAGACTTTGCATTCTTCATTTTACGCCAATTTGAATTACAATCAACTGATACACTAAGCAAACCACCATTAGATAATTGTGAATAATCAGGTGCTTTATCACCCCTTATATCAGTCAGAAGTTTAACTATATCTTCCTTATCTTTATACCGAAAATATTCATCAAATTCAATTTTTGTAATTCCCGGATACAATGTTGGCAATTCTTCAATTCTCTTAAGAGTAGAACCTCGGAAATCGTATATCATTTGATATCTATCACAAAAGAAAATACCTGCCGAATTTTCCAAAACACCACGAACAAAAAATTCTTGAAAATAATTTGTATCCTGATACTCATCAAGAATTAGAACCGGATAGTCATGAGAAATTGCTGCTTTCATTTCAGGGATACGAGATAATATTTTATGTACTAAACTACCAAATTGCGCAAAGCAAATTGCTCCTGTTTCTTGAGTAAACAAGAAAGACAGTTTTAAAAGTTCTTCCACTTTAGGATATTTTTGTTGCTTAATTTTACTTTTTTGATTAACCGCAACAAGTTTACCATTTTCCATAAAAAAATCATCTAGAATAGTGCATTTTAAGCTTTGGTCAATCGCAACTCCCTTTTCTTGAGCAAAAGCAATGAGTTCAGTAAAAAAGTCTTCATCATCCTTTACACAAAGGGGGTTCTTAATCCCAATTATGTCTCTATATGCATCTAAATATTTCTTGAAAAATGAATGATAATTATTTACATCAATGTGCTTATATATCTCATCATCCAAAGGAAATTTTGAAAGTTCTTTTAGAAGTTGAGCTCTTGCATTTCTTGAAAATGTAAGAATAAGAACCTTTTGATATGATTCTAATCTTCGCATATCGGTTAAAGCTTTTACTGCTTGAATACAGCTAAACGTCTTACCTGTACCCGCCGGAGCCTCCACAACAATATATTTTTTATTTGATTTTACTGCATCAATAAACTCTGCTTGTTTGCCTTCAAGAATCAAATTCGCTTCTCCTTTGTAGCATCCAAACATTGGTTTCGCCTTCCTTTAATTTAAGGTTATCTGTCTTGCCTTTTATACAATCCATAATATCGGCAAAAAATGTCGGGACTCCAGATTTTTCAGCAATTATATTCGCTATTACTGTTGCAAAATATGTAGTTGCAAAACTATTATGTAATACATACTGCAAAAGGGGTTGGTGTGATTTCAAATCTTCGTAGTTAACAAAGTCATCTATCGAAATATTATTCTCACATATATATTCTTTTACCTTCTTTTCGTGAGAATTACGCTCGTCTACGCTTTTTGATTTTATAGAAGTTAACTTGTTTTTTATGCTCTGAAAATCAACAAATGGTGAAAGTTCATTTGCATATTGAGAAATATACGGAATAATCATTTCTTCGTAATCATTGCAAGCCAGTATTATTTTATCAGAAAACTTCTTTATATTGTTAATACTACTTGCAACATCTGAATCGTTATCTAATAATACAAATACACTCTTTCCAAGCTTTTTATACGCCTCTGAATACATCTTGAAATTGCCTTTCCCACCAACCATTAATATATCTAAATCTAAATAACTGAATGAAAATCCATTACTATATGAATAGATAGGAAAAGATCCAAGTTCTGATTCTCCCTCAACAAGTAGTATATTTTCTGACATCATAGAAGAAATAAAAGTCTTTTTATTTGTTCGGGTAACTTCTTTTATAAATCTATCAGTTTGACCTTCAAACAAACGGAATGCTCCGTTTTCCAATACTACAAAGATATTATCGTAATCAAAGTGACTAATAATATCTACAGAGTGACTTGTTATAAAAATTTGGCCCGCTTTCATTTTTCTATATTCGTCTGCTATATATCTTTGGTTTTTAGGCTCAAGACTTTGTTCGAGTTCTTCAACAAAAACAATTCCGGCACCCTCAAGTTTCTTTTTCATAAGCAGTAGCAAAAACAAGTTTTGTATTCCGCTTGATTGTTTATCAAAAGTAAGTTGAGCTTGTCCCGCTTTTGTCCCAAGTTCATATCCGGAACTATTCCATGAAGATTCGGGATTTTTTAACAACAGTCTATACTTTTCTATTATATCAAGTTTGCCCATATCTTTAAGTGTGTCAAGGTATTCTTCAACAGTCTTTGATTCCGATAGCTTTTTATTAGCATAAGCAACTATATCTTTTGAAATTTCATCAAGCTCATTTCCAATATGCGCCTTGGCTAACTGATATAATACACTTTTTTCCTGCATTCCTACTTCTTTTATTGGATTTCTGCTTGTATCAATGTAATTGTAATCAATAGCAGAGCGATCTTTCAAAGAACACGGATGCACTCCCGTCGAAAGAAGAAATGACCACTCCATTTTATCTTCCTCTGAACTTTCAAGCTGAAGTATAAGAACTTGCTTTGTTTCTCCTTGGTAATCATCTGTAACAAAGTTATCTTCTCCGTCTATATGCTGAATATTAAGAGACATTTCTGCACCAAATGATTCAATGTCGTCAAGCCAAGCACGTATTATTATCTTATTTTCGGGAATGCCAAGGTAATAATCTGATTTTTCAAAGTATGCTTTGTGTCTATTTGTTGTAAATAAATATGCAAGAGCCTCTGCAACATTTGTTTTTCCGCACCCATTGTGTCCAAATAGAATGTTTATATGTTTATTTGGTTTCCATGCGAATTTTTTTAGATTTCTAAAGTTTTGTATTTCAATCTTGTATATATACATAATGTCCTCCGTTTCGCTACACAATCTTAAATCAACATCTATCGTGTTCCACTTGAACTATATCTCCTATGTCACAATTAAGAACATTACATATTCTAGTTAATACTTCAAGAGCAACATATTCATTTTTATTTAGTTTTGTAAGGGTGGCAGTTGAAATTTTAGCCAACTCCCTAAATTGAACTTTGGTAATTCCTCTCTCTATTAAAAGTATCCATAATTTTTTGTAGCTTACAGGCATTTTAATTCCTCCAAATACAATTACAATAATTCAGTTACATTATAACGCATTACTAAATAAAAATCAAGTGTTCGCTCGAATCCATCCACTGATATTGATATTTATTATACAAAAAGGTTGAATTGTAATCCGAGAAGTCGCATTTGTAAAACGAAATGCGACTTTTGTAATTGAAACGCAAGTTTGTATTTGGCGATTTAAAAGAAGCGAAACCGAGATTTCATTCGATTTCTCGATTCCGCTTTTCTTTGTTTGGCGTACCATATTTTATATGTCTATCCCTATAATACAATTCTGAACTCTGTACCATGACCTATACTGCTTTTTACAGTAATCTCTCCGCCGTGGAGTTCAATTATACTTTTTACCATTGCAAGACCTAAACCGTTGCTGCCGTATTCATCATTGCGCACATCATCGACACGATAGAACCGAGTCCATATTTTATCAATGTGTTCTTCAGATATTCCAACACCATTATCTGCAACAACGATTTCGGTTCTGTCACCAACCTTTGATGCTGACACAGATACATGACCTGATTCTTTGCCGTACTTAATGCCGTTGCTGATAAGGTTTGTAATTGCAGAAAGGAGCAAGGATTCATCTGCATCCACAATTGTGCCTTCAGGTACATTTGATAAAAGCAAAATGTCTTTCTGTGCTGCCAATTCTTTCATACTGTCAACTGCTACATCAATAATAACACCAAGGTCAACCTTTTCTTTGTTGAACTTCTGTCTGTTTTGGTCAATTCTCGCAAGGAGTAAAAGTCTTGACACAAGTTTTGAAACCTGCTTTGATTTATCCACGATTGTCTGTGCAAGTTCTTTTTCTTTTTCATCCTTTGCAATATCTAAAAGGTATTCACCTTGTGCAAGAATAACGCTGATAGGAGTTCTCAGTTCGTGCGATGCATCCGATGTAAATTGTTTTTCCTGCTTAATAAGGTTTTCGATTTTATCAAGCATTTTATTAAGTGTAACCGACAAATGATGAAGCTCGTCCTCTTTGCTGTCCGGTGCAATTTCAATTCTTTGTTTGATGTCTTTCTGATGAGAAATATCGTTTGCCGTTTTTACAATATTGTTGATCGGTCTGAATGCCTTTTGAGTGATATAATATCCGCCAAGTGCAGTTAAAAGCAAAATAAGCGGTATTAAAATCAGCATAATAATAATAGCAGATCGTCCTAAGAGTGTTGTAGAGTTCACAGATTCCACGCCTCTTATCCAAAAACCTCCGTGTCTGCCCGGAGGTCCCGGTGTGCGTGTGTCATAAACGATATAATCTTTTCCATCTATGCTTTCTCTTCGTGGAATACCTTCTTCAAACGGAATATTCACGACATCATAATTATACTGTCCCACGATATACTTTCCATTCATTTCGTAAATAGACACATTTTTAAATTCTTCTTTACTTTCAACTATTTCAAATACACCCGGCTGTCTTTTGGATAGCTTTTCAGTTACTTGTGTTACCTGAAGAATGACATTTTTCTCCACGCTATCTATTGAAAGCTGATATGAAAGTCCGCCAACAAGGGACAGCACAACAACAATTAAAACAAACATAAGTGTTGTGTACCATATTGTTATTCTTGTTTTTATAGAAGTGATTTTTTTCATATTCAATCTTCCTTTATGACATACCCCACATTTTTTATAGTATGGAGCAGTTTCTTCTCGTAGTTATCATCAATCTTTTTTCGCAAATGATGTATATAAACTTTTATAACATCGCTTGAACCTTCATATTCATAGTTCCATATATTTTCTTCAATCTTTTCCTTTGAAACGATAATTCCTTTATTCCGCATAAGATATTCTAAAACTGAGTATTCCTTTGATGACAATTCGATAATATTATCGCCGCGCTTTACAACTCTTGTGGTAGTATCAACAGTTAAATCTGCAATTTCCAAAACACTTCCGGTAACATTTCCCTTAACTCGTAGCATTGCACGAATTCTTGCACAAAGAACATTAAAAGAGAACGGCTTTGTAAGATAGTCGTTTGCTCCGAGGTCAAGTCCGTTTATTACATCTTCATCTGAATCTTTTGCGGTGAGCATCAAAACAGGTGTAAGAATTTTCTTTTCACGAATTATCCGCAAAACTTCAAAACCGTTAATTTTCGGCATCATAACATCAAGTATAATTCCGTCATATTGCGTGTTTTCTATATAGTATAAAGCATCCTCACCGTCAAAACAACTGTCAACGTTGTAGCCTACTTTTGTTAATCTTTCGTTAAGGGTTTTGTTAAGATGCTTTTCATCTTCCGCAATTAAAAGCCGCATAAAATCACCTACCTTACTATTATTATACAACATTTTTTATGAAATGTAAATTGACGGCTTCACCAAAAAGCAAAGCCGTCTTTGTAGTTACTGCATTCTTTGACCTCTGCCGAAGCCCATACCGCCATTAGTCTGTGTTCCAACAGTAGTGTTTTGCTGTGTAATCTCTGTTTCAAAGATTTCATCACCTATTGTGACAGTATATTTTTCTCCTGTTTTTATATTATTTGATGCGATCAGAATAGCCTTGAAATTGCCTTCGGGTGCATATTCATATACAACATTTCCGTTATCGTCTGAAACTATAATTTGTTCCTTTGCCGTATGCTGATTTTCACAATAAACTATAATAGTATTTTGTGTAAGTTTAAGACTTCTTTCGTTTCCGCTGCCTGATGCAAGGATAATATTTGCATTTTCGCCTATTGTTGTCTGTCCGTCAGAATCAATCACTCCGAAGTTTCCTGAGAAAGTACCTGTTGGATTGGTTGCTTTTATTGTTCCGCCGTTAATGACAATGTTGCCGTTAGCATCAATACAGTCATCACTGCCACAAAGTTCAAGATATCCGCCATTTATAATAAGACAGTTTTTCATATTTCTGCCCATGCCGCCCATATTTCCGCCCATTTGCGGTCTTTGCATCATTGTTTCGTCAGGCATTTGTCCTTCCGGTATAGCAGGTCTTTCACCACGCATCGGGAACTCTCCGTTTTGGGGCATAGGAGGAATTTCTCCGTTCATTGGGATGTTTGCACCTTCGGGAATCTCACCGACTTGCATTTGTGGCTGACGATTTCCACGATTACCTTTGTTGCCCATAGGCATTTCTGTGCCATTTGCATCGGTAGCGTTTTAAGGACGCTGCATTTCGCCCATATTTTCTCTCATTCCGCCGCCTTGCATCATTCCTGAATTACCACCGGTTGCGTTAAGAGCATCATCTGTGGATACTACTGATATAACTCCGTCATTTATGGTCATGACATTTTTACTTTCGATACCTTCGGTGGATTTTGTAACATCAATAACTGTATCAGCCCCACTTATGGTAAGGTTGCCATGAGCAGATATACCTTTGTCATATTTTGAACTTAATGAGAATTTACCACCGGTTATTTCAATTTCATCCTGACAATGAATAGCGTGCGATGCGGAATTTACATTTATTTCGCCACCCGATATAACCATCATCCAATCAGCATTTATACCTTTGGTTGATTTTTCAAACTCAACATCTGCTTCATCCATTTCCCACATACCTCTGCGAGGAGTTTCTTCTGCGGTCTCAGTTCTGGTTTGTGTGTTTTCAATTGGAGTTCCGTTGGTTTCGATATTTATTGTTCCTGCTGAAATATTAACAATAGATTCGCAGTCAATTCCATCGTTTATAGAAGTTATATTAACTGTTCCGCCTGTCATCTTAAATGTGTCGTTAATATGGATTCCGTCAGATGTTGCATTTATGGATATAACACCATTTTCAATATTCAGGTTATCCGATGCCTTAATTCCGTGACCTGCCGAAGATTCTATATTAAGACTTCCGTCACCTTTGATTTCAAGATTTTCTTTTGAATAGATTGCACCATCTTCGCTGTTTTCGGCAATAAGGTAATTTTCAGTTCCGTCTGTTAAAGTAATATATGATTTATCAGCATCTTCTACAAATATACAAGGATTGTTGCTTGATGTGATTTTAGCTCCGCTTAATCTGATTTTAACCTTTTCTTTTGTAGATATTGTGATATTTCCATCAGAAAGTGTTCCGCTTACGGTAAAATCACCGCCCTGTGTGATTTTAATTTGGTTATCGTTAATCTCAACACCTTCACCTTCATAAGTTAAGTCAGAAAGATTGATTGAGCCTACATTTTCTTTCCATGACTCATCTTCGTCTTGCTCGGATGTAATTGTAACTTTCTTATTATCTCCGTCCCAATCTACATCAAGACCAAAGCTTTCGGATATAGCACGGGCAGGTGCTAATGTTCTGCCTGAAACAATTTGTGCAGGTACTTCTAATGTAACTGTTTCATATATTGGGTTACCTTCTTCATCGGTATCTCCTTTATCAATTTGCAAGTCGGCTGAATCAATAGAAAGTGTGATAGTTTTTTTGTTCTTTCTTGCTGAAACAGTCTGTGTATCATTATCCCATTTCACGGTAGCTCCGATTTCTTCAAAAATCTTTCTTAAAGGAACCATTGTACGACCATCAATTATTTCGGGTTTTACATCAAATTCAATGGGATTTCCGTCAAGCTCCACAGTAATTTCATCAGCGGATACGCTTGTTGCACCTATAAGCAGGCTAGCCGCAAGACTTAAACATAAAATAACTGATAATATTTTTTTCATAGTAATTCACCTCTTTATTTTATTTTTATAGGTGCTGAAACTGCAAGTATAATATTTAAGTTCCCGTTTCTGCACCGAAGCTCATTTATAAATTCCTGCTCATTTTCATCGTGAAGCATAATAACACTATAATTGAGTTCAAACAGAGAGCCTAGGTCTGTTGTTTTAATTCTTGTAAGTGAATATTTCTTTGTATATTTCTTTAAGATTTCATCAAACGCACCCTGATAGTTAAGGTTTTCAGGAATGGTGATTTTAAGAACTTTCTGTGCCTGCTTCTTTTCAAAGAATTTGAATTTTTCTGCAAGTATCATTATCACGCAAAGAATTGCAACAAATATTGCTCCGTATCCGAAAAGTCCGACACCACAGGCAAGACCTGCCGCAATATCAAAGAAGATAAAACCTATATCTTTCGGATCTCCGGGAGCACTTCTGAAACGAATGATAGAAAGTGTTCCGGCAAGGCTGAAGGCTCTTGCAATGTTACTGCCTATAAAAAGAATAATTACCGACAGTATAATAGGGAGCATCAAAAGTGTTACTGCCATAGAGCGTTGATAATTTTCTTCTTGTGTTTTGTAATAAGTAAATCCTATCGCTGCACCGAAAACTACAGCCACAAGCATTGTTATGATTGCTGAACTGATTGTAATGTCGGCTGAAACATTTGCTAATATATTATTAAATAAATTATCCATCTTAAACCACCTCTTTGTATTTATGTTCTGTTTCGTAAGTATCCGTATGATTTATCATATTTTTAAATTCAGTACCGTATTTTGAAAATCTTGTTCTCTTAATATCCAAATCCGCAAGCATATGAGTAAGCCACAAGGGTTTCGCAAGGGAGGTTTTAATCTCCATAAGGTAAACACCATCGGGGAGAAGTCTATCTCCATAATCACCCTTTTCTAAAGCCAAATCATACCGTCTTGACCTTATGTTCATATCAAAGGATATTCTTAAATCTCTATTGTCTTTTTCAAAATATGCAATTCTGTCATATGCTAAGTATAGCTTGGGTGA
>JAEIGA010016358.1_pt1 | contig 11293 bp, 8 predicted proteins | sample 9270691 | NCBI WGS metagenome assembly JAEIGA01 (sample SAMN17057246, study PRJNA624740) | gut metagenome | biome: biome; isolation source: fecal sample | host: Bos grunniens | place: China: Xizang | collected 2019
CGGAGTAGAGCGCATGAGCAGCGAGATGCCAGGTCTCGTGGAGACTTCTAACAACCTTGCAATGGTAAAGATCGAGGCTGGCGAGTTCAGCGTGAAGACTCTCATGAGAAGTTCTGTTGACACTGCAAAGGACGCTCTCGCGCAGAAGTTCGAGGCTATCTTCTCTCTCGCAGGCATCGAGACATCATTCGCAGGCGGATACTCAGGTTGGGCACCAAACCCAGACTCTGCTATCCTCGCTACAATGAAGAAGGTATATAACGACCTTTATGGCAAGGAGCCAGCTGTGATGGCAATCCACGCAGGTCTCGAGTGCGGTATCCTCAGCGGCGCATATCCACACTGGGATATGGTATCATGCGGTCCTACACTCATGAGCCCTCACTCTCCTGACGAGCGTGCGAACATCCCTTCAGTGGCAAAGTGCTGGGAGTTCCTCCAGGCTGTTCTTGCGAACATTCCTGTAAAATAGTCTTTTGAGACGGACATTTTATAAAGATCTTTTGAAGCTCGGGCTGCCCATAATGATCGGGCAGCTCGGGATTATTATTTTGTCTTTTGCCGACACGATGATGGTGGGCCGCTGCGGTACTGCTGAGCTAGCCGCGGCAAGTTTCGTGAACAATATGTTCAACCTTGTCATCGTCTTTTCTACAGGATTCTCCTATGGTCTTACTCCGGTAGTCGGCAATCATTATGGCAGGGGAGAGAGAACTTCAGTCGGACGAGTACTTAAAAACGGCCTTGCGGTCAATGCGGTGGCTGCATTGGGACTCATGCTGCTGATGGGAGTGCTATACTTCAATATTCATCGTCTGGGCCAGCCGGTAGAACTCCTGCCTCTGATGAGGCCATATTATATAGTACTGCTCATTTCGTTACTGCCGGTCCTGCTGTTCAATGCGTTCAAGCAGTTTGCAGACGGTGTCACTGATACGGTGACTCCTATGTGTATCCTGATGGGAGGTAATGTCCTGAACATCTTCCTTAATTGGGTGCTGATCTATGGTCAGCTCGGTGCTCCTGCCATGGGGCTTCTTGGTGCAGGCGTTGCAACGCTGACTGCGCGCGTGGCGATGCTGCTGTGTTTTCTACTGGTATTCTTTACAGCGAAGAGGTATCGTCCTTATGTGCAGGGATTCCGTGAGTCGCATGTTAATCGTCAGGACTTCGTGCTGCTGAATAAGATGGGAATGCCTGTAGGACTCCAGATGGGCATGGAGACGGCGTCTTTCAGCCTGAGTACAATTATGGTGGGATGGCTTGGCACTGTCGCATTGGCTGCTCATCAGGTCATGCTTACAGTCGGTCAGCTTGGTTTCATGATGTATTACGGTATGGCTGCGGCTGTGGCGGTCATGGCCAGCAACTATCACGGACAGAAAAACCTGCCAGCAGTCATGGCGACTGTCAGTGCAGGTTTCAGAATAATCCTTGTCATGGCGGCTCTTATATCAGTTCCTTTGCTGATCGTCAGAGGCAGACTCGGCTTTATGTTTACGGATAGCGCAGAAGTGGCGGCAATGGTAGCATCGCTGGTGATCCCTTTCGTGATCTACCAGTTCGGAGACGGTCTGCAGTGCAACTACTCTAACGCCCTCCGTGGTATCTCGGACGTAAAGATGGTCTCAGTATATGCGTTCATTGCGTATTTCCTCATATCGCTTCCGTCAGCATACCTGTTCGGATTTGTCTTTGATCTGGGTTTGACCGGCATCTGGCTCTCCTTCCCGCTGGGCCTCACCACCGCCGGCCTTCTCTTCTATTTCCGATTCCGCAAGTCTGTGCGCTGATTACATGTAACCTTGCTTATGAAAACTATAAAAGTATTTCTAGCGTCGTCTGAAGAACTGGAGATGGAACGTCTTCAGTTCGATTCGCTGTTTAATCACCTGAACAGGATATTACGTCCCAGGGGCATATACCTGGAACTGTCCAAGTGGGAGTATCTTGACAGTTCGATGGGACCCAAGCATAAGCAGGATGAGTATAATGAGGAGCTCAAGACCTGTGAGATGTGCATGGTGCTCTACTGGACTAAGTTCGGTGAGTATACGCATCAGGAACTGATGACGGCATACAACGAACTTAAGGAAGGACGCAATCCTCGTAAACTTTATATATTCTTTAAGGAAACCGGCGAAATCACGCCTGAACTTCAGTCCTTCAAGGAAAGCTTCGCTACCGAATTCGGCCACTTCTACTGCAAGTTCGAGAATGTGGACACCATGCGTCTGCATTTCCTGCTGCAGCTGGAGGCTTACCAGACCGCTCAGATGAAGGAAGTGCTGACTGTGGAAGACTCGAAGGTGAAGGTCGATGGGCAGGCCGTTGTCGAGCTTGATAAGGTTCCTTTTGCCGCAAAGAACAGGAGATTTCAGGAACTCAAGGCGGATATTGAAAGGATAGAGCTTGAAATCAAGACTTTTGAAGGGATACTGGCTGCCGGACCCAATCCGGCTATACAGGATCTTCTTGCTAAAAAGAGGTCCGAGCTATATGGCAGGAAGAAAGAACTGTCTGAGCATGAGGGCTTTCTTTTCAATACGGCTGTGCGCATTGCACAGCAGCAGGGTGAGAAGCTCAGCGGGCGAATGTCGCGTGCCATCCAGGCTTTTGAAGATGGAAGGGCAGGCGATGCCAATGTCATTCTGGAAGAGGCCCTGCATGATGCGAAGGAACTCAGGCAGGAGATCGCAAGAACTAAAGAGCTTCTGAAGGCTCAGCAGGAGAATGCGGCGATCAGCATTTCCGAGTTGCTTCTCAAGACTACGGTCGTGCTCGCGGATGATGACCTCCCGGTTGAGAAACGGATTGAAGCTGCTCATGAAACATTCAAGGAGGCCTATGCCTTGGCGAATGAATCAGACTATGAGCAGCGTAAATATATGGACCTGCTCGAAAAATATGAGAAGTTCCTATTCGGATATGGCATGTATAAGGAGTGTAGGGAAGTGCAGCAGGAACTGCTGGATGTGAGACTCTCCATATTGGGACAGGAACATACGGATGTTGCAAAGAGCTACAATAACATTGGCTCTGTCTTCATGCACCTTGGAGATATTTCCAATGCCTTGGAATATCATCAGAAGGCTTTGAGGATCTGGTCGTCTGTATATGATGAGTGTCATCCTGCAGTCTCGACAAGTTACAATAACATAGGCTTGGCTCACTTTCATCTTGGAGCATACTCTACAGCTTTGGAATACCTGGATAAGGCCTTGAACATCAGGTTGGCTGTTTATGGTGAGACGCATCATGAGGTTGCTGTGGCCTGCAATAATATGGGTATTGTTCACACTGCCCTTGGTGAATACTCGAAGGCTCTGGGATATTATGAGAGGGCATTACGTATAAAATTGTCGGTTTATGGCGAGAAGCACCCTGAGATTGCTCTCATTTACAATAATATAGCTAAGATTCATTCCTCTCTTGGAGCATATTCTACGGCTTTGGAATATATGGAGAAGTCATTGGACATCAGGTTGTCTGTTTATGGCGGGAATCATCCCGATGTCGCCACAAGCTACAATAACATAGGCTATCTCAAGGAATCTCTTGGAAGCTTGTCAGAAGCATTGGAGTATTATGAGAGGTCATTGAACATCAGATTGGCTGTCTACGGCGGGAATCATCCGGATGTCGCAGTAAGTTACAATAACCTGGGCTATCTCAATGAATCTCTTGGAGCATACTCCAAGGCCTTGGAATATCATGAGAAGGCACTGGACCTCTGGTTGTCTGTTTATGGCGGGAATCATCCCAATGTCGCCACAAGCTACAATAACATAGGTCTGTTATATTCTCGTCTTGGCGAATACCGCAAATCCTTGGAATATCATCTGAAATCCTTGGATATCAGGTTGGCCGTATATGGTGGAAATCACCCGGATGTTGCCCTCAGCTGCAATAATGTTGGTTATGTCCACCATAATCTTGGAGCATACTCGGAGTCAATGAAATATCATAAGAAAGCGTTGGAGATCAGGTTGTCAGTCTATGGTGAGAAGCATCCTGATGTCGCAATGAGCTGCATCAACATAGGTTCTGTTCACTCTGCGCTTGGCGAGTGTTCGGAAGCTCTGGAATATTATGAGAAGACATTGAGCATCTGTCTGCCGATGTATGGTGAGAAGCATCAATATGTCCTCGCGAGCTACAATAATATAGCTCGTCTTAACGAATCTCTTGGAGATTACGCAAAGGCCTTGGAGTATTTTGAGAAAACCTTGAAGGTCGCATTGCTGTTCCGCAGTGAAGAAGACCCAAAGGTCGTATCATTGAAGGATAAGATAGACAATCTTAAAGCCAGTCTATAATTGTAGTTTCGTTTTCATGACATTCTAAAAGTTATCGTACCACGTGTTCTTCTGGATCGAAGAGCCTGAACCCAATTTTTCCATGGCTTCTATGATGACTTTGAGTGCTTCTATTGCTTTCGGCAGTTCGTCGCGGATCTTCTTGTAGTTCAGGTAGAGCACGACCTTGTTCTTCTGACTGAGCTTAACGTGCACCTTTGCCCTGTAAGTCTGAGGAAAGAAGGCGTACTTCAGTTCGGCTTCTTTCATGGCTGCGGAAATCAATGCTTCAGCAGAGGCCGCATTGATTTCGCTCACCATTTTTCTGGACCTGTACTTCATGATCGATTCGGGAATGTGCTTCTGCAGTTCCGGGCGTATGCCTTCCCATAAAGCCAGGATTTCGGAAAGATCCTTCTTGCTCCAGAAATGCTTCTTACGGGTTCCGTTCCTCTCTGTTTCGTTGGCATACAGAGCTTTTGTGTACTGCAGGGCAATGTCAATGTATCTGCTCTCGGACACATCAGTGCCCGTCTTTATGTTCTCCCTGATGACTTCGTCAATACGCTTCTTTACTTTAGTGAGGTATTCTGCTGTCTCCATATCTTTATATGTATCTGTTAAGTTGCCTTATGTAGTAATCCTTCAGTGCTGCAGTGAAGTCTTCCCTGAGTGTTTCCCAGGTGGTTCGGAACACTTTGTCCGGTAGCCAGCTGGCCCGGCTGATTATGCTGCATCGCAGTTTGCCGTTTTTCTGCAGCTTCATCTTGAAATTTACTCCTTCGTTTTCGGCGAGGATATCCTCAAGGATGACAGATGCGGTCATCTTGAGGACATGTGCCGCCTGTTTCTCCGCAGAGTATGCAAGCAAGGCATCCTCTATTTCCTGTTCCCAATTCTTCAGGAATGTGTCGAATGCGATCATCAGCTGTGCCGTGTCTTCAGCCGACATGATCGACTTCTGTGCGTCGGTATTGTGGGCGGTTATATATATGCCATCACCGGCATCCGATATTATATATGAATGGTTCGTCAGCTTGACGCTTGTCCAGGCCTGTGTGCCCATAGCCCTGCAGCCTTCGTTGAGGAAAGACTGCAGCGATGTGACAATGTCTGTCCTATCCGGGGAAGCGTTTTCATGTGTGATTCCCGATTCTTTGTTTCCCAGAAGGAAAGACAGTCTCCATAGTTCCCTGAGGTATTTGTTCTTCCAATATCTCCTTTCTTCCGGTCTGTTCAGGCGCCCGTATCTGTCGCTTACTCCGAGCGTTCTGAACAGTTCTTTGATCGCCTTCTTGGCTGCCTTTTCAACTATGTCCTTATATATCATATCAAGTCTCTCTGTCATAACTATGGATTCAAAATGATGATGTGACAGAGGAGTATGGTATATTTTGTGAAAATCTCCATTCCGTAAACTTTAAATGATTTGGAATTATGAGTACCGGCAACACAATATTATGCTTTGTCGCAGGAGCTGCGACAGGAGCACTTGCCGCCTTGCTCCTTGCTCCGGATTCAGGTGCAAATACCCGTGCGAAGATCAGGAAGGGGGCATCTGATGCGGCAGGTCTGGCCAAGGCCAAGATACTGGAAGGACTTGACATCATCGAGAAGGCATTGGAGGAGAAATGATGGAAGGCCTGTTAAGCGTTCTGTCCTCGATTCTCAGGGATTACCTGGGAACGAGGACAGATGATTTCAAGAAAAGGATCGTCATCGGACTTTCACTTGGATTCAGCAGGACCCTGGCAATACTCCTTATAGGAATGTTGGCCGTGGTGTTGCTCTCTGTTCTGGCGTTTGCCTTTACATTGCTGATAGGCGAGGCCATAGGCACTTTCAGCGGAGCGGCTTTCATTGTGGCCGGTGTCTGTCTGCTCGCCCTGATTGTCCTTTTTATATTAAGAAAAAGGCTATTTCTGAAAATGTTCGCAAGGATCTTTTCAGAAATAGCCGAAGATATGTCGCCGACGGATGACCTAAAGGCCTTGGCCCTGACCATGGTCCGTCATATCCATGAGCATCTGGCAGACTCGTAGGACTATTTACATACCATGATGTCAAGGATCATATCGTCGGTATGCTGCATTCCGACTGAGCCGATCTTGCCAAGGTTCTGGATCGTCTTCTCGATGTCTTTCTCTATGATACCGTCGTGTTCGGAGATGCACACGCCTTCGCGGGCGAGAACGGCAGACTGCAATGAGCTTGATACGCCTGAAGCAACCTTCATCGCGCATCCTACCTTCGCGCCGTCACAGACCATTCCGGTGATGTTTCCTATCATGTTCTTGATTGCAGAGCATACCTGCTCATAGTCTCCTCCACGGAGGTATACGAGTCCGCATGAAGATCCGGTTGACGCGATGACGCATCCGCAAAGGGCAGAAAGTTTTCCAAGGTATCCCTTGATGTGGATTGCAACAAGGTGGCTGAGAACCAATGCTCGTGCAAGCTGCTCGTCTGTAGTGCCGTATTTGATCGAGTATGCGATCACAGGCATGGTCACGGTGATTCCCTGGTTTCCGCTGCCTGAATTACTCATTGCCGCCAAGGTGCATCCTGCCATACGTGCGTCCGATGCGGCAGCTGTAAGTGCCATTGCATATGAGAGGAAGTCTCCTCCGAACACCTCCTTGTTGGCTGAGGCGCAGATGGCATGTCCTACTCTGAGACCGTAGTTTCCACGAAGACCTTCCTCGGCCAGAGCCATGTTGAGCGTGCGTGACTCGAGGATGAACTCGATGTCCTCATACGCAACTGTTGAGGCGAACTCAAATATTTCCTTCACTGTGAGATGGTAGTCAAGGGTGGTCTTCTGCTCTACGCAGGCCTCTTCCTTCTGCGAAGAACTCAGGACTGTGTCACAGAAACGAGTCTCGCAGATGTTATCATGGTCATCTTCGATCACGGCGCTTGAGGTGTGTCCGCAAGCATCGGTGATGATGGCCTTCACATAAAGTTTCTTGGTGGTCTGTGCCAGTCCTACTGTGACTGTGGAATTCTCTACCATCTTCTTTGCCATTGCAATTGCATTGTCATTAAGATCGTTGAGAACTTCCAGTCCGTATAAGGATTTTCCGCAGACCGCTCCAAGGGCGGATGCGATGTGGAGTCCTACCATGCCTGTGCCTGGTATGCCGACTCCCATTCCGTTCTTGAGGATGTTTCCGCTGACCTCCACGCGAATGGCATAGCTTTCGGAGTATCTCCATCCATCGCCGCATGAAGGGCATTTATCCTCTAGGATTTCCATGGCCTTTGCTACTGCAAGTGCCACTGCAATAGGTTCTGTGCAGCCAAGTGCAGGCTTCACTTCCTTTCTGATCAGTTCGATGATCTCTGATTCGCGTGCTGTCATCTTTTGAAATATTCTAGGGTTTTTCTTATTATCGTGTTGATGTCCTCGTCGTTCTTCAGCGCTTCGATAGGGAAGCCCATGCAGACAGTCCTGTAGCCGTTGCCCTCAAAGCGGATTCCGGCAGGGATTTCTGTGTCCGAGTATCTCATTATTATCTTTCCGTTCTTGCCTGCAGGGGAGATTCCGTCAGGAGTCTCTATGCAGTATTTCTCAGGGTTCGGCGAGGTGTTGAATGAGCCTGCCGGAGCCTTTTCTGCGTAAAGGCTGTCCGTGCAGAAGGATACTTCACCGCTTCTTCCTGCAAAATTCATCACCCATTTGTATCCAAGGATGTTTCTGATGAATTTCTGTGTGGCCAAAGCGTCGTCTTCGTCTTTATCGAATGGGTATATCTGATCCCATGCGTCGGTTCCGATGTGTGATCCGCTGACGATGATGTTGACGCCATCTCGGGCAGCTGCTGTCAGGGCGGACCTGAGTGGGGCGGTGAACACCTGGAATCGAGGTTCGCAGTGGCCGCTGACCGCTGTGGTCACCTGCTTGCCGCAGATAAGATCGATGGCCCATGATTCTTTCCTATATGTGGAATCAGAGCAGAATGCTTCGTTGCTGCACGAGAAGAAAGCGTGTCCGGCATTCATGAGCGCCTTTCCATGGACATATGCGAAGTCGTGGGTGTTTCCTGCCACTGTCTTGCCTGCATATCCATGATATGATGTGCCGAAGCCGGCGCGGGCGTTGCTTACCCATGGCATGGCGCGTCTGTTCTCATACATTTCTCCGATGAAGGTGATGTCTCTTACATCAGGAACTCCACTGTCCACCCTGTTGTCGAATCCGGCATATGACGGTGTGTCGAAATATGCAGGTCCTGAGACCCTGTCGAAGTTGTTGACTGCAAGCACGGCCTTTCCGTATTCTCCGTCAACCGGGATTCCGATGCTTACCGTCTCGGAAGGAAAGCTCTTTCCTCCTTCATTGAAGGCGGCGATCCTGAAACTGTATATTTCTCCTGGCTTGACAGGTACTTCATATGTGAACCTTCCTTCGGCTGAAGCGGCGGCCTTGATGATGTTTCCTCCGTCAAACGCACCGTCTCCCTTTCGTGTGTAAAGGATGAATCCTTTGGCTTCCGCTGTGGGCTCGAGCGGGTCAGTCATGGCTTTCCATGATATGACTGCCTTGCCGTTGTTGCCGAATCTTACTCCGATCTCCTCGACACCGAGCGGCTGCACTGCATAAGGCACTCCGTACCTGTTGCTGAGGTATTTGAGCATGCCTTTGTAGATGGCTCTGCCGACAGTGAAGCGGTAACTTGGGTCCAGACCGTATTTCATGTCCTCGAAGTTCTGGTGCGAGAGAAGTTCAAGCAGCATCGCAGGGCATGAAGGAGTGCGTGACTCCCTGTAGCCTCTGTCCCAGATCTGTCTTCTGCTCCAATCCTCGCAGTACAGTTCGCGGATATCGTTTACGATCTGCGACTGTACGATGTCCGCATACTCCCTGCTGGTCATGCGGCTTTCTCCTCCGGGGAGTCTGGTCTTGTTCTCTGATTTGTATGTGTAGATGGCAAGTGTGCCTATCACTGTGTCTGCCGGATGGACTCCTGCATCGGAATGGAAACCGAGCGAGAGGTCCACTGGGATTCCTTTTCCTGTCCTTTTAGGATTCATGTAAGAGCCGCCGCTGATCCAATCGACCCAGTCGCCTCGACACATGAAGTCTTCCTGGTAGTCTGTGCCTGCGTCTTCTGGACTCCAGACGCTTCTGTCGGCACCTGCCCACTGAAGCCAATATGTGGCTCCTTCAGCGGAGCGCGGAAGGCCGGAAGTGACGGCTGCGAGAGTCGTGTCGGTCGGCTGGCCTGCGATGTTGCCCATTCCTCCTCCGAACTTCACAGCGTCTGCTGTGACCACTGCTCCTTTGTCAAATCTGTATCCCTCGGGGGTCTTGCCTGTGAGCGTCACATGACCTTCTGTTCCTTTGTCGAACTCGAACGTTCCCAAATATATCCATGTGCCTCCTCCGATCCTCTGGTCTACGACAAATCGGCTGGTTCCGCCCATGTGGCATACTGTGTAAAGTGCCGCTGCCGTGCTCTCGGGGAGTGACCTGTACGATACATATACCGCGTATTTTCCTCTCGCTTCAAAGTCAGGTCTCCATTCTACGGCATTCTCGTCGGAGCATTTCGCCTGCCTTGCCGTTCCCATCGAGAAAGGCTCCTCGTCGCGGGTATAGATAGGCTTAGGGTCTGCGAATCCGACTCCGGCGTCGCTCCACTTGCCGGTTTCCTTGTAAGTCGCTGTTCCGCGTCCACCTCCGATCACGTCGTTGTCCGCTATCACCTCGAGGGTCTGGACATCCCTTTCGCGTGGCAGCATGACATAGGCTCCTGCATTCTCGAGCATAGGTACAAGATAAGGCAGCACAAATCCCTGTGTGAACATGTCCTCTACAGTCTGGAACAGGCATGGCCTCTGCCATTCCCAAAGTCCGGCATCTTTCGAGAACAATCTTCCATGGCTTTGCCATACGGCGATGGTTCTTCCGGAAAGTCCTTTGTCGAACTCTTGCCCGCCAAGTTCCCTTACCACCTGCGCAGGTCCTTCGGGCGCGTCAATCCTGTGCGCAGAATGTGCCGGATTGCCTTTGAATGTAAGTCCCGCAACCTCCAGGTCCTCGATGTCGATGTTTCTTGACTTGACGACTCCCAGCGAATATTTGCTGTATTGCTTCGGAAACTGTGCCTTGAGCGCATTGCGGAACCACTTTGCGTCACCGGGTCTGAGAGGGTAGTCTCCAAGTGACTCGGTGAAGTAGAAATCAAGTGTATTGCCTCTTTTCATGACGGACTTCAGCGAGATATTTCCGTTGACAAGAGTCCTCTCGCTCATCAGGGTGTTGAGCGAGTCGCATGCGTCCTTGAAGTCTTTCACGATCTTGCTTTGTGAAGATGCCTCAAGGCATGAAAGGAGTATGAGTAATGTTATTATTATCCTCTTCATTTTACAGTGCCTGCATGTCGTTGAGTTTCTTGTAATATCCGTTCAGGGCGAGGAGCTCCTCGTGTCTGCCCCTCTCGACGATGCGTCCTTCGTGAAGCACGCATATCTCGTCTGCATTCTTGATTGTGGACAATCTGTGTGCGATGGCGATTGTGGTTCTCGATCCCGTGAGTCTGTCGAGGGCTTCCTGTACAAGCTTCTCGGACTCCGTGTCAAGTGCCGATGTGGCTTCGTCAAGGATGAGTACTGGAGGGTTTTTCAGAATGGCGCGTGCTATGCTTATGCGCTGTCTCTGTCCGCCTGAAAGCTTCGAGCCTCTGTCGCCGATGTTTGTCATGTAGCCTTCTTCCTTTTCCATGATGAAGTCGTGGGCGTTGGCGATCTTTGCGGCTGCGATCACATCCTCCATTGTGGCACCGTCGACACCGAATGCTATGTTGTTGAATATGGTGTCGTTGAAAAGGATGGCTTCCTGGTTGACGTTTCCTATGAGCGATCGGAGATCCTTGATCCTGACTTCCCTGATGTCGGTTCCGTCGATGGATATGTTGCCCGCGGTCACATCATGATAACGAGGGATCAGATCGACCAATGTGGACTTTCCGGATCCGGACTGTCCGACG
>JAEIGA010016359.1_pt1 | contig 11293 bp, 14 predicted proteins | sample 9270691 | NCBI WGS metagenome assembly JAEIGA01 (sample SAMN17057246, study PRJNA624740) | gut metagenome | biome: biome; isolation source: fecal sample | host: Bos grunniens | place: China: Xizang | collected 2019
CTTTGAAAATTCCCCGGGGGTGATATTTGGAAATTGCTTTTTGTGTTATGGTGATATTTTTGTGTAGAAATTATTTGAAAAGTTACTTTATTTGAGGTGAAAGTACAATGGCAAGAGTTAAAACTATTCCTAAAGATGAAGAAACGCTGTTTGATGTGCCTGCATTGACCCCAGAAGATGCTGAGGATGATCTTGTTGCTCTTGCCGTGAACTTGGCTAGACAACGATTGATTGATGGGACGGCTAGTAATCAGCTTGTCTCTGATATTATTAAGCGAGGAACAGTAAAAGAGCAACTTCAGAAAGAAAAGTTAATGCGTGAAAACGAACTTTTACGTGTTAAAGCAGAAGCTATAACCTCTATGAAGGCTATGGAGGAATTGTACAATAATGCAATTAACGCTATGAAGAGTTATAGCGGAGAAGACAACGATCTTGACGATTTCGATTATGACGATGACTATTAAGACTTATTCAGATCTTTTGAAGTTCAATACTTTGAAAGAACGATTCGAATATTTGAAAATTCCTGGAGAAATTGGAAAGCGAACCTTTGGAGCAGATCGATATTTGAACCAATTGTTTTATCATTCTCCGGAATGGAAAAAATTTAGAAGAGACATTGTTATACGTGACGACGGAAACAACATGGGATTAATAGGCTGTCCAATCAATGGAATGATACTGATCCATCACATTAATCCTATTTCTATAGAAGATATTAAACATAGAAATTTAGATTCTTTGCTTAATCCAGAAAATGCGGTCTGTGTTTCATTCATGACTCATCAAGCTATTCATTATGGGGATTTTAGCTTGATCGACAGTCGAATCGTTGAACGCAGGCCATATGACACTTGCCCATGGAAGGAGGCTGCTCCGATTTGACAGATAGTATATTTGATACGATTAAGAGCATGCTCGGATCGGATGCCGACTATACTGTATTCGATAATGACATTATAGTTTTCATCAACAGTGCAATTGCTACACTAACTCAGGTTGGTATCGGTCCGACTGAAGGATTTAGAATTACAGGCTCTGGAGAGACCTGGACTGATTTTTTGGGAGATCGAGTCGATATGGAATCTGTTAAAGAGTATATTTATTTGAAGGTTCGTATTTCTTTTGATCCTCCTTCTAATTCTTCAGTCCTGTCTTCATATAAGGAAGCGTGTAAAGAACTTGAGTGGCGATTGAATGTTGTTTCGGAAGAAGAATATTGACAATTACACAATTTAGTGATATAATCTTATTAAATACATATAGAAAAGAGGTAATCACTATGAAGAAACTCTGTATTCTACTCGTTATCTGCTTTTGCTTCTTTACTGCGATTGCTGAACCTGCATCGATCGACGTAACAAGTTTACATGATGCCGAACTTCTTCAACTGCTTCTTTCTGTTAGAGATGAAGTTTTGGCTAGAAACATACTTGGATCTGGACTTGAAGGGCAAGATATGTATCCTGGTATCTATGTTTGCGGAAAAGAGTTGGAACCAGGTTCTAATGACATTACTATATACGGCGAGTTTTCGACCATAAGCTGGGGGATTGCTGAATCGTATGACAAATTTGTCTCTGGAGAAACGTTGTTTTACGATAACTTGTTCAGTAATCAGAAAGGTTTTCATTTTTCTATAAGTGAAGGACAAGTTTTTGGTCTCCAGGTAAATGGATCGGCAGCCTTTAAGTATCGTAAGGTTGGGTGATAAGATCCAGCCAAATCGAAATCGCTCTCTTCGGAGGGCGTTTTTTTTATGCTTATTATTCGAAGTGAGGTGATTATTTTGTGAATAATAGTTATGATTCCGGGTTGCCTTACTCGGATAGTCTTTATCATCACGGTATAAAAGGACAAAAATGGGGTGTTCGTCGTTTCCAAAATCCGGACGGGACAAGAACTCCAGCCGGAAAAGAAAGATATAGATCCGGAGCTTCTAAGAGTTCAGTAAGATTTGGAAGTACAGAAGGAACACCTCTTGAGTCAAAAGGAAGTAAAGGTAAAAATTTTGGACAAGTTATGCTGACGTTCGCAAAGGCTTTAGCTTACCCAATTCGAAAAAATCGTCCATATATGTATACAGATAAGGAGCTTGACGAAAGAATCGCAAGGCTCAAAAAGAAAAGAGAGTATGAAATGCTTATGAAGGATGTTCAGAATTTGTCTCCTTCTAAAATTACAAAAGGTCGAAAAGCTGCTGGAGAAGCTATTGTACATCTTTCTGGTAAGTTACTTGATAAGTATATTGACAAGAAATTTAGTAAAGATAAGAAATCTGAGAGCAGACAAAAAGTTATCACCATGAAGGACATTTTAAAGAATCCTGATAAGTATAACGCAACGGAAGTTCAGCAAGCGTTTAATCGGGAGCATAACTTATATGGTTTACAAACAGGTGAGTATAAGAAATTCAAAGGCGGAAATCAAAATAATAACAATAATAGCAATAATAGCAATAACGATAATGATAATGATTAATCCATAGAAGGTGAACAGATGCTATCTAACACGGCCACGCCGATCTATTATGGTCGTTTCCGAGAAGCCGTGTTACGCGGTGAAATACCCGTATGCGAAGAAATCTCAATGGAGATGAACCGTATCGATCGGTTGATTGAGAATCCAAGATATTACTACGACAGTAATGCGGTTAAAGGCTTTATTAAATACTGCGAAAAAGAACTGACCTTGACCGATGGGACACCGCTTCATATGCTTGATAGTTTTAAACTTTGGGCAGAGCAATTGTTTGGATGGTACTACTTCGATAAACGAAGTGTCTATGTCCCTTACCCGGATGGTCACGGTGGAAGATTTGAAATCAAGAAAGTCAAACAACGCCTTATTCGAAAACAGTATTTGATTGTTGGACGTGGTGCTGCTAAATCAATGTATGCTTCCTGTATTCAGAGCTTCTTCTTGAATATTGACAAGTCTACCACAGATCAAGTCACGACCGCCCCAACTATGAAGCAGGCCGACGAGGTTATGAGTCCTATTCGAACATCTATTATTAGAGCACCAGGCCCGCTCTTCAAGTTTTTGACAGATGGTTCAATAAATAATACCACAGGATCGAAAGCAAAACGAGTTAAACTTGCTTCAACAAAACTTGGTATTCAGAATTTCATGACCGGTTCAAAACTTGAAGTTCGACCGATGACTATTGATAAGCTTCAGGGGCTTCGATGCAAAGTCGCAACCGTTGACGAATGGCTTTCTGGAGATATCCGCGAAAACGTAATCGGTGCTCTTGAACAGGGCGCATCAAAAGGTGGAATTGAGGATTATACGATTGTAGCAATAAGTTCCGAAGGCACAGTTCGAAATTCTGCTGGCGATACAATCAAAATGGAGTTGCTTAGCATACTTCGTGGTGATTATGTTAACGATCACGTTTCGATCTGGTATTATCGTTTAGATGATATTCACGAGGTTGAGCTTGGTAAAACGAATCCTCGAATTTGGTTGAAAGCTAATCCAAATCTTGGAAAGACTGTGTCCTTTGAGACATACGAACTTGATGTTGAAAAGATGGAGCACGTCCCGAGCGAAAGAAATGATATTCTTGCTAAGAGATTTGGAATTCCTATTGAGGGCACGACGTATTTCTTCACTTATGATGAAATACAGCCGTTTAATACAAGGCGTGATTTTTGGAAGATGCCTTGCTCTATGGGCTGCGATTTGTCACTTGGCGATGACTTCTGTTCGTTTGCATTTCTATTCCCGTTGAGAGATCAGTCGTTTGGAGTTAAAACCAGGTGCTATATTACATCAACTACTTTCAACAAACTTGATATGGCTATGCGATTTAAATACGAAGAATTCATGAAAGAAGGAAGTCTCATTGTATTAGAGGGCACCGTTCTCGATATGAATGAAGTGTATGATGAACTAATAGCATATATTGAGGAAACCGAATACGATGTTCGATCTGTCGGATATGACCCTTATAATGCTCGCGAGTTTATCGAAAGGTGGACTTCTGAAAACGGTTCATACGCTGTTGAGCAGGTTAGACAGGGAGTGAGAACAGAGTCTGTTCCTCTTGGCGAATTGAAAAAGTTGGCTGAAGAACGAGCTCTAATATTTGACCAAGACCTTATGTCGTTCTGTATGGGTAATTGTACGATAGATCAGGACACAAATGGAAATAGAAAGCTTTCAAAGAAACGTAGAGAACAAAAAATCGACGCTGTAGCAGCCATGATGGACGCTTATGTTGTTTATAAGCTGTATAAAGAAGATTTTGAGTAATTTCTCGTTGAGAAAGAAGTGATGCCGATATATGGCTTCTTTAATGCCATTTCTTAAGCATGCCTGGAATGCTTTTCGCGGTCGTGATCGACCTGAGAATGTAAAAGCATATGGAAATTCTTATTATAGTAATCCGTATAAGACGGTCTATATGACCAGGGGAAACGAGCGCTCGATTGTTACTGCGATATTTAATCGAATAGCAATGGATGTCGCTTCAAACAAGATTGAGCATGTTCGCCTCGACAGTAACGGTCGATATTTGAAGCCGATAGACGGTAATTTGAACAATTGCTTGACTGTTGAGGCAAACATTGATCAGACGTCAAGAGCGTTCTTTCAGGATTTGACCTATTCGCTCTTTGATGACGGCTATATTGCCGCCGTTCCCACAGACGCAACAGACGATCCGAGATATTCATCGTCATTTGAAGTCAAAGAACTTAGGGTTGCAAAAATCGTGACTTGGTATCCAAGACATGTGACCGTTGAGGTTTACAATGATTATACTGGACAGAAGGATACAATTACATATCCTAAAACTTCTGTGGCGCTTATTGAAAATCCATTCTATTCGATTATGAATTCGTATAATTCTACGCTTCAAAGATTAATTCGAAAATTGAATCTTCTCGACATTGTCGATGAACAGACTGCTACTGGAAAACTCGATCTTATTATTCAGCTTCCTTATACGGTTCGATCTGAATCAAGAAAAGCGCAAGCTGAAAAACGAAGAAAAGACATTGAAGATCAGTTAACTGGTAGTCGTTACGGCATTGCTTACACAGATGGAACTGAGAGAATTACCCAATTAAATCGACCTGTTGAAAACAATCTTCTCAAACAGATCGATTCTTTGATGGAGACTCTTTATTCACAATTGGGTATTACGCCTGAGATACTTACAGGAGAGGCGAACGATTCTATTATGCAAAACTATAATTCCAGAATTGTAGAGCCTATTCTCTCGGCCATCGTCGATGAGATGAATCGCAAATTCTTAACTAAGACTGCACGATCACAGAAACAGGCAATAGTATTCAGCAACGATCCGTTCAGATTAGCTCCGATTAGTAAGGTAGCCGATATTGCCGAGAAGTTTATCGCAAACGCCATACTTTCTCCTAATGAGATGCGCGGCATCGTTGGATTTAAGCCTTCTGAAGATCCTGATTCCGACAAGCTCAGAAACCGTAGACTTAGCGAGCCTACTGATTCTAAAAGTGGTGGTTTAGGCGTTGGGGCGGTTAGCGCCAGCGATTTGACAGCAAAAGGATTTGAATTAGTTTCACAAAATCAAAATAGGAGTTTGAACGATCTCGATCTATCAAAGAATTATTTAGGTCCTTAGACAACAATAGCAAGGAATCCTAAATAATAAACTGATAGGTCGATTTTGTTATATAAGGAGGGTAGTTCATGGGTCAGAATTACGATTTTGGCGGGTATGCTACCAGAAACGACATTGTTTGCGCTGATGGTCGAACCATCAAAAAAAATGCGTTCAAAGAATGTGATGGTAACGTTGTTCCGCTTGTCTGGCAGCATGACCATAGCAATCCGGGAACTGTTCTTGGGCACGCTATTCTTGAAAACCGAGAAGACGGCGTGTATGCCTATGGATCTTTGAATAATACCGATGCTGGACGAGACGCTAAAGAACTCATTAAACACGGAGATATTAAGTCTCTATCTATTTACGCTAATAAACTTGTTCAGAAAGGTGGAGACGTGCTTCATGGCGTGATTCGAGAGGTCAGCCTTTGTCTGGCTGGTGCGAATCCCGGAGCCGTTATTGAAGATGTTTCGTTCGCCCATTACGACGATGAAGATGCTGAATTTGAGGCTTTCATTGCTATTAACGATGAGAGTCTTGAGCATTTCGAAGAGGAAAGCAAAGAAGAAGAAATGCTGTCTCATGCCGAGGCGGATAATAAGGAGGAAAAAGAAACCATGGCTGACGAGAATAAGAAAACTGCTGAAGAGTCTAAGAAAGAAAAGACCGTTCAGGATGTCGTTGACGGAATGAGCGAAGAGCAGAAAAACGTCATGTATTTCTTAATTGGCGAAGCCATTGAACAGTATGCTGAAAAAGAAGACGACTCCAAGGAGGACGATAACAAAATGATGAAGCACGCTTATGATTCTAACCCCGTTGAAAATGCCGCTATTATTCATAATGCGTTCCAGGAAGTTTTGAAGGACGCCAAGCGCAGTGGCAGTCTTCGCGACGCCTATGAACGCGGCATGAAGGAAGGCGGCGTCCTGGCCCACGCTCTCGATACGACCGGTATGGAAGTTCCGACCCTGACCAACGAAGAATACGGCAATCAGGTTGGCTATGGTATCAATGGCGTTGAACTTCTGCTGCCCGATGCTCGTGCTGTTACTCCTGAACCTGAATTCATCAGTCGTAACGCTGACTGGGTTGATAACGTTTGGGCTTCTGTGCATCGTTTCCCCTTCTCTCGTATTAAGAGTTGGTTTGCCAACATCACCGAAGACGAAGCTCGTGCGAAGGGTTATATTAAAGGCAACATGAAGAAGGAAGAATACTTCTCCGTCATGAAGCGCGTGACTCAGCCTCAGACTGTGTATAAGAAGCAGAAACTTGATCGTGACGACATTATCGATATCACGGATTTTGATGCTGTTAAGTTCGTGCGGAATGAAATGCGCGTCATGTGGAACGAAGAAGTTGCTCGCGCTTTCCTGATTGGCGACGGGCGCGTTGACGGCGATGATGACCGCATCAGCCCCGAGTGTATCCGTCCCGTTGTTAGCGACAAGTCGATCTTTACCATTCAGAAGGAAGTCGATTCTGCCGCAACTCCCGAAGCTACTGCAAAGAATTTCATGAAGGCCGCGATCCGTGCTCGCAAGGATTATAAGGGCTCTGGCAATCCGACTCTGTACACTACTGACGACGTGCTGTCTTCTATGCTGCTGATCGAAGACGGTCTGGGCCATTACATCTACAAGAACATCTCTGAACTGGAGACCGCGCTGCGCGTTTCAAAGATCGTGGTTGTTCCTGTGATGGAGGGCTTCAAGCTTGAGAACAACAATGAGCTCATGGGCATTATCGTCAACCTGCGTGACTATGCGGTTGGTATGGACCCCAAGGGCTCGATGACCATGTTTGACGATTTCGACATCGACTTCAACCAGTATAAGTATCTGATCGAAGCTCGTTGCTCCGGTTCTCTGATCAAGCCGTTCTCTGCGATTGTTCTGAGCGTGCCCTCCAACGAATCTGACGACGATGACGAAAATCCGTAATTAATCAAAATGGGAGCGTGACATAAATGGCTCGATTCTATGGAATGGTTGGATACATAGAAGACGTTGAAACATCAACAGACGTCTTTACTCCAACGCCGATAGAGCGTCCGTATAAAGGCGAACTTGTGAAGAATTACAGGCAGTTGGAAAATGGCGAAGGTGTTAATGACGATGTTCGATTGTCGAATTCTGTTAGTATACTTGCCGATCCGTATATGAACGAGCACATGAACGCTATCCGTTATCTTAAATGGCGAGGAAGTGTTTGGAAGGTATCCGGTGTTGATGCCTCTCAACCACCTCGCCTTATTCTTTCGTTAGGAGGCGTATACAATGGCCCGATCGCGGATTAATCTAAGTGATATTCTTAAACGCTATACGGAGCATGTGTATTTTCAGCCTCCTACAGGAACTAAAATTGTCTATCCGTGCATTATCTATAAGCTTGAGAATATGAACGTGAAATTCGCAGACAACGGTCCGTATCAGCTTTTTGATGAGTATTCGATACTTTATATTACGAGAGATCCGGAAGATATGCGAATTCATGATCTTGCGCTTCTGCCGCTTTGCAGATTAAACAGGACGTACACGGAAGATAATTTATACCATTATCGGTATACGATCTATAATTAAGGAGGACTCTATTCATGAGTAAGATTATTTGGGATGCCGCTGGCGAAAAGTTTTATGAGACTGGTGTAAACCATGGTGTACTTTACGTTCAGAAAAATGACGGTACTTACGATACTGGTGTGCCGTGGAATGGTCTGACCACCGTTACCGAAAGCCCTGAAGGTGCTGAGCCTAATGATCTGTACGCTGACAACATCAAGTATGCTACCCTGCGTTCTGCTGAAACCTTCAGCGGAACCATTGAAGCTTACATGTATCCCGACGAGTTTAATCAGTGCAACGGCTTCGCTACTCCCATTCCTGGCTTCAGTATTGGTCAGCAGGCTCGCAAGGCGTTTGGCTTTGTGTTCCGGTCTGAGGTTGGCAGCGACACTGTTTCTTACGACAGTGATGAGATGTATAAGCTGCATCTGATTTATAACGCGACCGCTTCTCCGTCCGAGAGCAGCCACGAAACTGTCAATGACTCTCCCGACGCGGCGACGATGAGTTTCGAGATCACTACGATTCCTGTGAATATTAAAGGTTATAAGCCGACCTCCAAGCTCACTTTCGATAAGAGCAAGATGGATGCTGAAGGCAAGGCCAAATTGGCTGAGCTTGAAGCGATTCTGTTTGGTACCGATGCCAGTGATGGCGTTGAGGCTACCGAACCGCGTCTGCCCAGCCCTGACGAAGTGTATGATTTGATGATGGGCACCTAATAAATCAAAATGGCAACGAGAGGTATTCAGTTCGGCTGGCCTCTCTAATCTTTTAAATGAATCGAGGAGGAGACGAAAATGCTGATTGAAAAGATTGACTACAAGGACTACAACGGTAATTCCAGGACTGCTACTCTGCACTTTAATCTGTCAAAAGCCGAATGCATGGAACTCGAAATGATTTACGGCGGCCTTCAGGAGTATCTTCAGAAGCTTGTTGATGAGCATGAAAACGAAAAGCTCGTCATGTTCTTCAAGAATTTCATCCTTAAGGGGTATGGCGAAAAGTCTGAAGATGGTAAGTATTTCAGAAAGTCTAAGGAGCGCTCTGAGGATTTCGCCTCGACTGAAGCTTATTCCGAGCTGTTTATGAAGCTTATTTCTGATCAGGAGTATATGAAGAATTTCTTCGTGAACATGCTCCCCGAAGATTACCGTCCAGGCGAGAATGACGACATTCCTGTGTTGACTGCGGCTGAATAAAGGATGTGACCAAGAGAATGCTTAAGATTGAGCTCCCCGAACGGGAATTTTTTAATAATAAAAAGAACGAATTCATAGTTTGGACAAAAAGGACTCTCACGCTTGAGCATTCTCTTATTGCTATTTCAAAATGGGAGTCGAAATGGAAAAAACCTTTTCTTGAAAACAAAGCGCGTACGCTCGAAGAATCAAAAGACTATATAAAATGCATGAGCGTTAATAAAGAATTAACAGATGAAGATTTGCTTGGATTAACGCAAAAAGAAATGAAACAAATTAATGCTTATATCGAAGACCCAATGACTGCCACATGGTTTAATGAAAAGCATGGACCGAAAGGACCCATGAGAGGACAAATTGTTACTTCAGAATTGATTTATTACTGGATGATTGCATATGAAATACCTTTTGAATGTCAGAAATGGCATTTGAACAGATTGCTCACTTTAATTAAAGTGTGCGATGAAAAGAATAAACCTGGAAAGAAGATGACTAAGAACGAACTCAAGTCTCGTTATCAGTCGCTAAATTCTGCAAATCGTCATAAATACGGTTCGAAAGGATAGTGAACTTGGTGAGGATAGTGACCATTAAGCAAAAAGGGCAGTTTAAAAAGACCAATGAGTTTTTAAATTTCTTGGGAAAAGGCGATTACTATAAAGGTCTCGCTGTAATTGCCCAGACTGGCGTTCAGGCTTTAAAGGAAGCTACTCCGAAAGATACTGGATTTACAGCATCTGCCTGGTACTATGAAATAAATCGAACTAAAGACGGTTTGAAGATTACCTGGAACAATTCAAATGTTAATAACGGTGTGAATATCGCCATGCTGATTCAAATGGGACATGGAACAGCACAAGGCGTTTATATAGAGGGAGTTGACTATATTAATCCGGCTTTAAAACCGGTATTTGATGCAATAGGCGCTAAAGTATGGGAGGAGGTGGTGCGCCATGGCAAGTAATATCGACGAGAGAATTGTTCAAATGACATTTAACAACGAACAATTCGAAAAGGGTGCCGCTGAAACCATAAAGACGCTTGCTGAACTTAAAAAGGCGATGGAAATGGAGAAAGCTGCAAAGAGCTTAGATGCTATGCAGCAGACCATTTCTGAATTTAATTTTGATCCTATCAACGACAGTATTGAAGAACTAAATGATAAGATAGACAGCATTGGTGAAACTGTTGGAGGTCTTGAAGAAAGATTCTCCGCATTTGGAACTTTTGCTGCTAAGATTGTTGAAAATTTTGCAACGACTGCGTATCAAAAATTAAGTGGTGTATTTAATGATCTTACATTTTCTAATATTGGAGGCGGCTTTGATAAATATGCCACTCAAACGAAAGCTATACAAACCATAACCAACGCTACTGGTAAATCCGTTGCCGAAGTCGAAGTTGTTCTTGAAAAGCTTGCTCATTATACCGATGAAACTTCTTATGATTTCTCTACAATGGTAGAAACAATTGGCAAATTTACTTCTGTTGGCGTTGAATTAGAAAGAGCCGAAACTGCAATGGAAGGTATAGGCAACGAGGCTGCTAAATCTGGTGCTGGTATTCAAGAAGCTAACAGAGCGATGTATAATTTTGCTCAAGCGTTATCGGCTGGGCATGTTAAACTTCAAGACTGGAAATCGATTGAAAATGCCAATATGGCAACTAAAGAATTTAAAGAAACTCTTATTCAAACAGCTATAGAATTGGGAACTCTTGAGAAAAAGGGAGAAAATATAGGCGCTTTAGTTACAAATAACGAAAAGAAAATTCAGAAGGCGCACGAAAGAGTAGAAAAAGCTGAGAAAAATGCTGAAAAAAGAATTGAAAAAGCAAGACGGGCTACATATAAAGATTCTGCAAAAAGATCGGCAAAACTTAAAGAAGTAAAAAGAGATGCTCAAGATGCTGTTAAA
>JAEIGA010016360.1_pt1 | contig 11293 bp, 8 predicted proteins | sample 9270691 | NCBI WGS metagenome assembly JAEIGA01 (sample SAMN17057246, study PRJNA624740) | gut metagenome | biome: biome; isolation source: fecal sample | host: Bos grunniens | place: China: Xizang | collected 2019
ATACTATATAATGTTTTTCCAAAACGATTAATATAGAAATTTTCTAATGAATCATCTGGTTTTTTAACAAATCTAGTTTTTAAATAACTAAATCCAGATTTCATTGTTCTAATTAATCCCATATTTGTAAATGTTTGTAATTTTAAACTAATTGGATAATCAAAGAATTTCTTTAAATAATAAATTCTTGATACTCTAGTTCTAATAAGCATTACTCTATCTTCATTTTCTGGATTTGGTCCACCTTCTTTTAATGGTTTAACTCTTCCTAATTTTTCATCATCAAAAGAATTTACACCTTGAATTGGCATTAATTTTTCCCAGAAATCCATTACTTTTTTATCTTTAGAGAAAAATCTATGTCCACCAATATCCATTCTATTTCCGTTGTATCTAACTGTTCTAGAAATACCACCAATTTCTTGTGTTTCTTCTAGGATTACAACTTCATAATCTTTTCCTTCTTCTCCGTTTACTAATTCGTAACCTGCTGTTAAACCGGCTGGTCCAGCACCGATAATAATTACTTTTTTCATTGTTAAATTTATTCTCCTTTTATTATTTCATAAATATATTAAACATTGTTACAATAGCATGTAAGTTTGCTGCTATTACTGTCATATATATGTATCTATAGTCAATTTTCTTTTCTACCTTAATATTATTCATATTACATACTACTGCTATTAAAAGAAGCATTGGTATAAAGTATCTTGGTTGTATTCCATTAACCCAATAATTACCTACTGGATTCCAAGTTAAATATTCACTTGTGTAAAGCAAAGCAACTATTGCTAAGAATATTAAGAAAATATAACCTTTTACTATAAAGTTTGGTTTTACTTTATCATTATCTTCTATTACAAATGAAAAAATCAATAATGATAATAAAGCAAATACCATTATATAAGACATATCTATATCAATATGAGATAAGTCTCTTCCTACAAGACCAAATATATAATAATCTATTCTCATATGTAAATCTCTAAAACATGTTTGAATATATCTATATGGATCTTCTAAAATAAAAGCTATTTGTTCTTTTTGATTTGCACCTTCATATGCTTGTGGATATCTTGAATTTGCAAATTTTAGCCAAGCTAAATTTAATACTACTGAAACTATAAATATTGCAATCAATATTATCCATTTCTTTTTCTTACTATCAAAGTTTTTATCTGGTATTAAGAAAATTAATGCACATAATGGTAAATATATAATTTTTATTATTGCGACTAATATAGATGTAATCGCAAGCATAATATAATCTTTTCTTGTTAATTTCTCATCTCTATAAATTAAACTTAAAACGAAAGAAACAAAATAAATTGATAATGCATTTGTTAATGCATCTGGTGATAATGATCCTGCTTGTTGTATACCAATTGGTAATAACGCAATCATTAAAGCTGCCAACTTTTTAAATGGTAATCTCTTAATTGCAAAATAAACAATTGTTATATAAAAAGCTAAGTTCACAATTCTACCAGCATATAGTTGAACTAAAATATTACTTGTAAATATTCTAGTAAGTCCCATACCTATTGCTTGTGGTACATACGATATAAATGTATATACTGCAACATATGGAAAAGTCATAAAATCTTGTGTTCCTGCATATTGTTCTTCAACTAATTTAATTCTATCTTGCATTGCTTGATAACTAATATTTTCTTTCACAACTACTCTTAAATCTTGTGGAAGCATTCTTCCCATTTCGTGATTTTCTTCATCAATATCAGTTATCAAATGTCCTAATGTTACTTCATAAGCTCTTCTTGAATGATAAATTTCATCTGGAACTCTTCCTAGTGGACTTAAGAACACATGAATTAATCCAAGTGGTATTACTATCATCAAAAATATTTTTGATATATCAAGTTCTTTCTTTCCTACAGCAATAAGAATAATCATATTTATTACAATAAGAATACTTGTACCAAAAGTAGCAATCTTTGCAAAATTACTACTAAATAATCCAACTAATATTTCAGCTGGTTTTTGATTATTTATATCATGTATCAAATAATTATCAGCCATTTGAATTAATAATAAACTAACCCAAAGCATTATTAATGAAAACAATATAAACATGCCATGTTCTTTAAAGAAGTTTACTAATTTAACTTTAAAGAAATTATCTACATTTTCTTTTTTAATTAATTGCTTCATAACTTATTCCTCTTATTATCCCTCGTATTTAATGCCTAAATGTTCATATCCGCTTGGTGTAACTACTCTTCCTCTTGGAGTTCTTGCTAAGAATCCAATTTGCATTAAATATGGTTCATATACATCTTCGATTGTTTCAACTTCTTCATTTATTGTAGCTGCTAATGTTTCAACACCTACTGCTTTTCCTGAATATTTATAAATAATTGTTTCCAAAATCTTTCTATCTGTATTATCAAGACCTAAGTCATCAATATCTAATCTATCAAGAGCAAGTTTTGTTATTTCTAATGATAATTCACCATCACCTAAGACAGCTGCATAATCTCTTACTCTCTTTAATAATCTATTTGCAATTCTTGGAGTTCCTCTAGATCTTTTTGCAATTTCTAACGCTGATTCTTTATCAATATCAATTCCTAATATCATACTTGATCTTTCAACGATTGTTGATAAATCTTTTTCTGAATATAATTCAAGTTTTGATACAATTCCAAATCTATCTCTTAGTGGAGTTGATAAAGATCCAACTCTTGTAGTCGCTCCAACTAAAGTAAATTTCGGAAGATCTAATCTTATAGATTTTGCAGTAGGACCTTTTCCAATAATTATATCTAAACAAAAATCTTCTAATGCTGGATATAATATTTCTTCAATACTTTTGTTCATTCTATGAATCTCATCAATAAATAAAACGTCATTTTCTTGAAGATTTGTAAGTAAAGCAGCTAAATCACCAGGTCTTTCTATTGCTGGTCCAGATGTTATTTTAATATTTGAACCTAACTCATTAGCAATAATATTTGAAAGAGTTGTCTTTCCTAAACCTGGAGGTCCATATAGAAGCACGTGATCAAGAGCTTCACCTCTTTTTTTCGCTGCTTCTATATATATTTTCATACTTTCTTTTACTTTTGTTTGTCCTATGTAATCTTTTAATAACTTAGGTCTCAATGATACTTCTGTTATTTCTTCATCAATATCATGAACCTTTGGAATTAATAAATTCTCGTCCATCTTGCCTCCAAACAATTTTTATAATCCTGTACAATATTCCATTTCTTGCATAAATGGGAATATTTCTTTAACTCTTTTTAATGTATAAATCGCATTTTTTTGATGTGGACATTTTTCAGGAGCTTCAATAAGCTCATTTTTATAACAATTCTTAGTCATTTTATAAACTAAATATCTACAATTCATATAAGTATAATAAATTTTATACCCATTATCTAAGTCTTCCCAAAACATCTCAAATGTATAATTCTCGTTCACGTTTATTTCCTTTCAAGCAATTATTAAATTGCACCTAATACAGTTATTAACATACCTAAACCTGCAAGTAAGAATGACATACCAAATATATAGATAAGCATTTTAGATGCTTTTGAAGCTGGTATATAAACATCTTCTGGTTTTTTAGCATTTACACAAAATTCAATTCTTGAACCAACTGTTGGAACATCATTAACTTTGTATTTTTCTGTACATGTTGTATAAATTTTTTCTTCTACTGTATAGCTATATACTGGAGCATATGCTACATTTCCATTTGCAAGTGTAACTGATTTTAAGTCAACGCATTCAGCTTTAACTTTTGTTTTACATCTTCTTTCAGCCATATTTTCAAGTACTCCTGGTACTATTAACATTGCTAAACCAATTATTGTAATTGCTGTTGTTAAGAATATTGGGAAAATGCTATTTGTTTGAATATTAGATGTAAATAATCCACCCCATTCATTAATAGCTGGGATAATAATACATCCAAGACCTGTTACTGTGAAAACTCCTCCCATTATGATTTGTTTTCTAACAAATGAGATTAATCCCATTACGATAAATAATTGACCAAATGTCATAATTGAGAATGTTACTTGATTCATTCCTGTAAAGTAGCACATTAAAGCAATTGATACGATTGCCCAGAATATGCATGCCCATGATATAATTGCATCATGGATTCTGTAATTGTTTTCTTTTGTTTCTTCTTTCATTTTTTTCTTTTCTCCTTTTTCGTTTATTTTATCATTTCTATAAATTCATTTTCATTTATAATTGGTATTCCTAACGACTGAGCTTTTGTTAATTTACTTCCACCATCTTCACCTGCTAAAACATAAGTTGTTTTCTTAGATACAGATGATGAAGTTTTTCCACCGAAGCTTTCTATAATATCTTCAGCTTCTTTTCTTGAATAATTTTCTAAACCACCTGTTAATACGAAAACCATTCCTTCAAATCTATTGTCTATTAATGAATTTTCTTCTACTTTCATGTTTACGCCATAAGATTTTAATTTTTCAATTAAATCTTTAGTTTGTTCTTGACTGAAGAATTCATGAACACTCTCTGCCATTATTTCTCCCATATCGTCAATTTGTAATAAACTTTCAACTGTAGCTTCTTGTAGAGCATCAATATTTTTGAAATTCTTAGCTAAACTTTTAGCAGCTTTAACTCCAATATGTCTTATTCCTAAACCATTGATTACTCTATAAAATTCATTACTTTTACTTTGATTAATACTATCAATTAAATTTTGCGCAAATTTTTGACCATTCTTTTTAAGTGATGCAATATCATCTAAATTTAAAGTATATAGATCAGCAATATTTTTTATCAATTCTCTATTTAAGAATTCTTCAATAATGCTATCTCCTAAACCTTTAATATTCATCGCTTCTCTTGAAGCAAAATGAAGAATATTTCTGTATTGTTTTGCCGGACATTCAATTCCTATACAACGTACTGCAGCTTCACCTTCTTCTCTTACAGCGTCAGCTCCACATACAGGACATTTTCTTGGCATTACAAAATCAATTTCTCTTCCAGTTCTTTTTTCTTTTACTACACCAACAACTTCTGGTATAACATCACCAGCTTTTTGTATTATTACTGTATCTCCAACTTTTAAATCTTTTTCTTTAATAAAATCTTCATTATGAAGTGTTGTTTTAGAAATTGTTGATCCAGCAACTTTAACTGGTTCTAATATAGCCATTGGAGTAATTGCACCTGTTCTTCCAACTTGAAGAGCAATCTCTTTTAAGATTGTTTCTTTTTGTTCTGGAGGATATTTGTATGCAATCGCCCATTTTGGTGTTTTAAAGTTTACTCCTAAGATTTCTCTTTGGCTTAAACTATCAACTTTAATAACTGCACCATCAATTCCGAATGTTAAATCTTCTCTATTTTCTCCTATATTTTCTATTTCCTTTATAACATCTTCTACTGAATTACAAGGAACTTTTACTGGATTAACATTAAATCCAAGTTTTTCTAAATACTCTAAAGACTCTAAATGTGATTTAAATTCTATACTATCTGATTTTTGAACATTAAATATGTAAATATCTAATGGTCTTTGTGCTGTTACTGAACTATCTAATTGTCTTAGTGATCCTGCAGCTGCATTTCTAGCATTTGCAAATAACGCTTCTTCATTAGCTTGTCTTTCTTCATTCATTTGATCAAATTCAATCTTACCAATGAATACTTCACCTCTAACAATTATATCAACTGGTTCTTTTAATTTTTTAGGTATATGTTTAATTGTTTTTAAGTTTTCTGTAATATCTTCTCCAACTAAACCATTTCCTCTTGTTGCACCTCTTACAAATTGTCCATTTTTATATTCTAAGCTTACTGATAATCCATCTATTTTTGTTTCAACAATGTATTTTACTTCTGAATCATCACCTAAAGCTTTTTTTACTCTTTCATCAAAAGCATATAACTCATCATAATCAAATATATCTTGTAAACTTTGAAGTGGTACTTCATGTTCTACTTTTTCAAATCCTTCTTTTACTGTTCCACCAACATGTTGTGTTAAAGAATCACTTGTTATTAAATCTGGAAATTGATTTTCAAGATTTCTAAGTTCAAGCATTAACATATCATATTCGAAGTCACTAATTTCTGGATCATCATCGTCGTAATATTTTTTAGCATGATAAGTAGTTATTTCTTTTAACTCATCAATTCTTTTTCTTGCGTCTTCTCTATTCATAGCACTTCCTTATTTATATTAATTTTTATGCATCTTTAAATAAATCTTTTCCACCTTTTAAATAATCATATCCTGAAAAGATTGTTGCAACTACAGAAACTAACATTAATACTGTTCCTGTAACATTAATTGTGTATTGTGCAACAGTCATTGGTGTATTTAAGAAACTAAAGAATGAATATTTATCAAAAAATACAACTATAATTGCAACCATTGTTGTAGCAGTTTTTAATTTACCCCAAATTGAAGCGGCAACAACTTTACCACCTTTTTCAGCTTCAAGCATTCTATATCCTGAAACTATAAATTCTCTTGCTAAAACAACTACTGGAATCCATCCTGGAAGTTTTCCATATTCAACTAACATTACTAATGCAGATAATACTAAAATTTTATCAGCAAGTGGATCTAAGAATTTTCCAAATGTTGTTACTTGATTTCTTGAACGAGCTATATAACCATCTAATTTATCTGTTATAGAAGCTATTATAAAAATCACATTCATAAGAATTAATGCCATTGGAATTCCCATTAATTCTCCAGTAATAACTCCGAATGTTCCTAAGTAACCAATGATTACAAATACTGGAACTAAAATCATTCTAAACACTGTTAATTTGTTTGCTAGATTCATTTTTCATTTCTCCTTTTTATTTATTTTGCTAGCTAGCATTAAAGCTAGCCAGCATCATTATTATCTTACTGAGTTTGTTGTATTTGTTACAACATTTGTATTATTTAAAGATCTTGCATTTGTAACTGTATTTGTATCTACTACATTTACATTTTCGATTTTATATGTATCTACAACATCTTCACTATCTTGTTGTTTCTTTAATTCTAATTCATTTTCTCTTACAACTTGTAATTGATTAATTATTGCTTGTAATCTTGTAATATCTTTTCCAATCATTTCAAAATCATTTGCGTTTAATGATTCATTTAAGTTTTGATTTGCTCTAATTACAGAATCGATTATTGCTTCGATATTATCTGTATTAATGAATTCTAAATCAACTGAATTAGCATCACTAAATAAGTTTACAAGTGCCATTTCTAAAGTATCTCCAATAGCAACTGTATTTCCAGAAGCTACTATTACTTTTTTAAGAACTGGTATTTCACTTTCATTTAACATTACTTGATATACAGGTTCAACATATAATAATGATTTATTAATTGGAACTATAATCATATCTTTAAGTAGTTTTGTACCACTTGTATTTAATGCTTCTAATTCTTTTGAAATAGTTTCATCTTGTTCAATTTGATTATTAAGTTGTATCATTCCAACAACATTATTTTCAGATTTAAATTTATATAATGAAAGTTCTGGTCTTCCATTGTTTACTGTTCCAACTAAGTATGAGCAAATATTTTGTTTTCCATATTTGTTATATGTTAAAACTAAACCAAGTTCTGATTTATCATTATCTATAGTTTTTAATCTTGTATAGTATGGTTCCATAGCAACACCTGTTACTGAACCTGTAGATGATTTTTTAGAAATTTGCCAAATATCATCTGCTCTATATAATGTATCTTCACTAATATCGTGATATGTATCAATCATATTTGATTGAATGTTATATAAGAATTTAGGATATACAAAATGTGCAGCTATATCAGCTGGTATTTCTTGTTCTGAGAATAAACTTGGATAAATATTTCTATATGTCATGATAATTGGATCTGATTTATCTGTTATATAGAATGTTGTTGTTCCATCATAAGCATCAATTAAAACTTTAACTGAATTTCTTATGTAGTTTAATTCTTCTTTATATCCTTTTATATCAATTGTTGTTCTTTGTGAATATGGGTAAGCATTTGATCTTGTATAACCATCTAATACCCATACTAATTTACCTTCGTTTGATATTACTAAATATGGTTCTTCATCATATAAAACATCTGGTAAAATTTGTTTTGCTCTTTCAATTACATTTCTGTTTGCAATTATTTTTGTATCTTCAGTTGTTTTTAATGAAGCTAATTTAAAATCATTTTGACTTAATCCTAAAACAACTCTATCTAATAAATCTAATTGAAGTCCTGCTTTTCCATCATAAACATTTTCTGCAAATACAGAAGGTGTTTCTGGATAATCATATTCTTTTCCGTTATCACTATTTACAACTATTGTATTATCTGTTTCTAAACCAAAGTAAATTCTTGGCTCTTGAATATTTAATTTATCTTTATGAGATGTGTAATCTGATAATATGTATTCAGCATATCCATCACCATCGCTATCATTTGCAGAACTTGCTACAACTGAATAACCATGTGTATAGATATATGTTCTGTTTTTATAACTTTTTGCTGATTCTGTTAATATTTCACGTGGTGTGATATATAATAATTTATTTTTTCCATCTACATTGTATGATGCTAATGCTGTTCTATCATAGCTGTAATATACGCTGTTTTCTTGATGCTCAGCAACTGTTGTTAATGTAACATCTTCTGAGATTACTGGTATATTATTTATTACATCTTGATTTGAATTAACTTGATCTAATGTAATTGTGCTATAGTTATCAATATTTTGTTGTTCAATATCAATTCCATAAGCATCTTTTGTATTTTTTATGTTATATCCAATATATTCTTTTTCAGCATCAAATTCATTATTTGTTACTGTTATTGCTTCAAATCCTATAATTGCAACAAATAAACAAACTAAATATGCAGGAATAACTAATATAGACATCATTCCATTTTTAAAGTTTTGTTTTTTAACATTTGATAATAATCTTATTACTGAAATAAATATTACTATACTAAATAATCTATATCCCCAAACTTTAATTGTTACATCAGCACTTCCAGCACCGATTATATCTATATCAACATCTTCTCCTATAGAAAGCATATTTCCTGTTAGAATATTTTGTGCTCCTACAAATACATAAACACAAACTAATATAGCTAGTATTGTTACTAAGAACATTTCTTGTTTAATAAATGTGTTTTTCTTTAATGTTTCAACATCAACTCCATCAAAATATGAATTTAATGTTATTACATAATAAAGAGCTACATAAGCTAGTGTAACAATTACAGCTCCTATTAAGTATTTTAATAGTTCTTGAACAAATGGAAGTATAAACATGTAGTATTCAAGCGCTGTTCCGAATACTGGATCTACTTGTCCAAATTCTGCTGCATTTGCAAATATTGCATATTTATCTGCAAGCATTATTGTTGCTATAACACCACCAATTAAAGCTAGAATTAAACTTGTACTTTTTCCTGGTAGCTTTGGAAATTCTTTTTTCTCTTCTTCAAAGAATTTTTTAAGACCTTTTTTAATAAATCCTGTATTAATTAAAATATAAAAATAAATTGCTATTGCTGAGATTCCGAAAATTCTCATTTTATTTTCATATTTTTGTGTAAAGATTGTTTCATATTCTTTTCCAACACTTATTACGTTTAAGTATGTTGCTCGATATGTAACAAAACTTGCAATTGCAAAAATAGCAACAGCGATTAAAACAACTATTGTTCTTAATGCAATTTTACTTTTCTTATTGCTGTTATCTTTTGTTGTTTTAACTTCTTCTTTTTTTTCTTCTTTCATCCTCTATCAAAATCCTTTCTAAATTATTGCATCTAAAAATTCTGTAGAATTAAATACTTGCATATCATCTATTTGTTCACCAACACCTATAAATTTTACAGGTATATGATTTTCTGAAACGATACCTAGAACAACACCACCTTTGGCAGTTCCATCTAATTTTGTTAAAACAATTCCTGTAATATCAGTTGTCTCTTTAAACGCTTTAACTTGATTAATTGCATTTTGTCCAGTTTCAGCATCTAATACTAAAAGCACTTCTTTACTTACATCTGACATTTCTTTTTCAATTACTTTATTTATTTTAAATAATTCATCCATTAAATATTTTTTGTTATGAAGTCTTCCCGCTGTATCTACTATCAATACATCGGCACCAAGTTCATAAGTTTTTTGTATAGCATCATAAACTACTGAAGCTGGATCTGAACCTTCATCTTTTTTAACTATAATACTTCCAGATCTTTTAGCCCAAATATCTAATTGTTCAACAGCAGCAGCTCTAAATGTATCAGCAGCCGCAACAACAACTTTCTTACCTTGTTTTACTAAGTTATTTGCTATTTTCCCAATAGAAGTTGTTTTTCCAACACCATTTACTCCAATTACTAAAATTATTGAAGGTTTTGTTTCCAAATTTAATTTTGGTTCAGCAACCTCTAAAATTTCTTTCATTATTTCTTTAAGTGCTTTCTTCACATCTTGCTCATCTTCAATTTTTTCTTTTTTTATTTTTACTCTTAAGTCATCTATAATTTTTACTGAAGTTTCCATACCAATATCTGACATTACTAAAACTTCTTCTAATTCTTCTAATAGGTCTTCATCTACTTTTCTGAAAACGCTAAAAACGTTATTGATTTTCTCATCAATAGAACTTTTTGTCTTCCCTAAACCTTGTTTTAATTTATCAAAAAAGCCCATAATTCCTCCTTATAATATATACTCCTATTTTATATCATTAAAAGCTCAAAAAATCAATACTTTTTCCCCTTTTTTAACTCATTTAAACATTAAATTTTTGTAACATTTTTAAGGCCAAAAAGACACAAAAAAACCTTCAAAAATTTGAAGGTTTTTCTTAACTAATTTAATACTTGTTCCATACGTCCATATACTAAATTCACCCATGTTGGTGATGCTGGACAAAATCTTGTTTTTACTCCTGAAAGAGTTGATCCATAATAAAATCTTCCACCTGGTGTTAAATAATTATCATGAAGTGTTCTAGCAGCACTTTCTAAACCATCTTCAACTGAGCTAAATCTAATCAATCCACTATGTGACATTAAACTTATATAGTTGAATGTACGTCTATGATTGCTTGCTATATTCCAACCAGACTCTGCAGAAATTAATCCTACAAAGAATATCTCATTAATTTGATATTGCTCGCAATAATCAAATATTAATCCTGCATTTTCTTCAAAGAATCCAGATGTATCTTCATTTAAATCTGTCATAAGTTTTATAAAGTCTTCTCTTGATAATCCAGTTCTTACTGTTAAATCCAT
>JAEIGA010016361.1_pt1 | contig 11292 bp, 25 predicted proteins | sample 9270691 | NCBI WGS metagenome assembly JAEIGA01 (sample SAMN17057246, study PRJNA624740) | gut metagenome | biome: biome; isolation source: fecal sample | host: Bos grunniens | place: China: Xizang | collected 2019
AGCTATATGGCCATGAAAGAAGAATTACAAACACCTGAGAACGAGAGACGAATACCGGCACAAAAGCCAATCTCTGAAACTATCACCATTTCCGTGGCGGAATATCATTTCCTGACCAAAGCGGCCGCGCTGCTGGAGGCGGTTATGAACTGCGACAGCTACCACCGCGACGGCCTGGTGGAGGCAGCCCGCAAGACCCTGGGCATTGAGGCAGGTGCGGCAGAATGAGCCAGGACAAAACATGCACCCCGGTGGCGGCCTACAGTATCACCATACTGGGCAATAAGTCGCCCCACGTTCTGACAATCCCCGGCAGGCTGCCAGGGCTGAACGAATACACCAACACCTGCCGCACCAACCCCCAAAAGGGCAACCGCATGAAACAGGAGGCACAGACGGCCATCATGTGGCAGATCATGGCGCAAATGCGCCGGTGCAGATTCGAGGGGCCGGTTTTCCTCCTGTTTACGTTCTACGAGCAGGACCGCAGGCGGGACAAGGACAACGTGGCCAGCTTTGCCCGCAAGGTTATCCAGGACGCCCTGGTAAAAAGCGGAGCCCTGGAGGACGACGGGTGGGACCACGTTACCGGCTACCTGGACCGTTTCGAGGTAGACAAGCAGAACCCCCGCATTGTGGTGGAGTTTATCGAGCAGGAGGTGGCAACATGCAAAGAGCGACGCGCAAAGAGCTCAAAGAAGTAAAGGCCACCGTGCGGCAGATCCTGCACGACCACCCGGCAACCAGAGGCGACGACAACGCCCTGTATTATTACGTTTGCAAGCAGCACGCCCGGCAGATCAACGTGGACCTGCACGCCCTGCATTTCTCCACGGTATTCCTGGGCAACCCCCTGGGATTCCCGAAATACGAGAGCGTGGTGCGGCTGAGAAGATTGGAGCAGCGGCAAAACCCTGACCTGCTGGACCCTGTGGCAGCTGCCAACCGGGCCAAGAAAGAGCGGGACATGGTGGAGCTGGCCCGGAGAGGAGGAACGATACCGCAATGAAAAGCACCATAGCGGGCTTTAACCAGGAGTTTGCCCTGACCTTAAAAAAGACGGTAGAGGGCAAAAACGGCGCAGAGAAAACCATAAAAATCGACTGTACCGACCTGACCATTTTGCGCTGGCTGGTGGATTTCTGGCCAAGCATGAAAAAAATGAACGTGGACGGCAAGGAGTACGCATGGCTGACCCACAAAAAGCTCCAGGAGGATATCCCACTCCTGGACATTTCCAAACGGGCCTGCGTGGAGCGCATGCAGAAATTGGTTGAATTCAAAATACTAGATTACAAGTTTTTGAAACAGGGCGGCACGTTTTCCCTTTATGCCTTTGGAGAGAACTACATAAACCTAGTGCGTTCGACCGAATACCCCGTATGCAGTCAACCAGACACCCCGTGTACGTTTGACCATACACCCGGTGTAGGCTCAACCCTACACCCGGTAGACGGTCAACCCGACAACAAAGATATATCTATTAAAGATATGCCTTTTATAGATAAGGTTAAATATATTGTCGAGCACCTGAATGAAAAAGCAGGAAAGCGATACAAGCCAACCAGCAAGGACACGCAGACGCTGATACGCGCCAGAATGAACGACGGGTACAGCATGGAGGATTTTGTGGCCGTCATTGACAAAATGACCACCAAGTGGAAAGGCGACGCCAAGATGGACGACTACCTGCGGCCTAGTACATTATTCGGGACCAAATTCGAGAACTACCTGAATACAAGCGCGGCGCCGCCGCAGCCCGCCCGACCTGCTGGCCGTGGCGGCTATGCTGGGCAGGTAGGCCCCAACGGCGTGCCCATTGACCAAAACAGCCAGAGAGACCTGGACGCGATTTTTTGAGAGGAGAGTTTGACGTGAAACATCGGAAATTTGTTAAACAACTCATGGCCCTGGGCCTGGACAGAAACGGCGCGGAAATGATGGCCGCATACTCCAGGCGCAAGCGTGAGCCGTACGCCGACGGCCTGGCCCGTTTCCAGCGGATCATGGCCACCATTCGGGAGGTGGCGGCATGACCAGGAAAAGATATGTCAAGCTGCTCATGGCCCTGGGCATACCCAGAAACGATGCTGCCGAGGACGCGAGGTATTGCCAGCGGAAAGGGCTGGAATACCACAAGGAACTGGTTTACTTACGACATTTTTGCATGCGCGTCATGCTGACCGGCGGCAAGGCCCCATGCAATTTCCTGGAGGTGCTGCCATATGAGTAACGAGGACCTGCTGGCCGTGCAGCGCAGGCTGCAAGAGCGGCACGGAATTGCACCGCCCGCCGCTCCAGATCCCGCCGCCGTGGCGGAGGGCATGCTGGACATGGTGGCGGCCAAGGTGGAGGAGACCAGGGTGCGGGAAACGGAATACCTGGGAGAGGACGGCATGCTGTACTGCAAGATATGCCACGGCCCCCGGCAGTGTATTGCCCCCGGCGTGCCAGAGCTGGGCATACCGCCCCGCAAGGTAGGCCGCTGGTGCAACTGCCCGACCGAATACGACAAGCTGAAACAGCAGGAGCGCCTGGACGAGATCGCCCGCAGCCGCTCCGTATGTTTCCGAGACATGCCAAAATTCCAGGGCTGGACATTTGACCGGGCAGACAATGCGCAGCGGGAACTCATGCAGGCGGCAAGGGAATACGCCGACCAATTCCAGGAGCATCTGCGGGACGGCCGGGGCCTCCTGTTCTATGGCACCGTGGGCACCGGCAAGAGCGTGGCAGCGGCATGTATTGCCAACGCCGTCATAAACCAGGGATACCGGCCCAAAATGACCAGCATCACCGACGTGGCGGACGAGATCTGGAACGCGACCAACAAAGCGGAATACATGGAGCATCTTTGCAAGTATGACCTGCTGATACTGGACGACCTGGGAGCGGAGCGGCAGACCCCATACATGCAGGAAATGGTGTACAAGATCATAAACGCCCGGTACACCCAGGGCGGCCCCATGATCATCACCACCAACCTGACCAAGGAGGAGCTGGGCAACCCGGCAGATATCGGATATAAGCGGGTATATTCCCGGATCCTGGAGTGGAGCCTGGCGGTGAGCGTGGACGGCAAGGACCGCCGTATGCAGGCCGCCGCAGAAAATAAAAACATCATGCGAAAACAACTAGGAATAGGAGGGGCTGGAACTTGAACAAAGACGAAACGCAAAAACTGATTGCAGCCGCAGCGAGTGCCGGGGCCCAGGCTATGGCCGCGCTGCTGGAAAAGCGGGGCCTGCTGCAGCCGGTCACCACGTCAGTGATCGAAAAGACGGAGGACGCCCTGCGGCTCTATCCGACGTGGCGAATGATGGACGACCCCCACGCCCGGCGCATGGTGGTGGCCATCGACGAATGCCTGGAGGCGGCCAGCAACGACCCGTATGTCGACACCATCCGCCTGTTTTATTTCGGCGGCCTGACCAACGCCTCCACGGCGAAAACCATTTGCTGCGACGCCCGCACGGCCCAGCGCAACCGCCGGGAACTGGTGAAACAATTCGCCGCCCGGCTCTACCCCGACGAATACATACAGGAAATGCTGTAAGGAGGTAAATCTATGAATTACAAAAATAATCCCTGGCTGAGCCTGGTGGCCCTGCTGCTGGCCGCCCTCATTCTGGTGCTGACCTGCACCGGCTGCACCGAGGCGGATGCGGCGGAGACCGAAACCCGGGGCCGCTTTACCGTCGAATACGCTGGCGATGGCTGTAGAATCATCACAGACAACGAGACGGGCGTGCAGTATATGTTTTATTACTATTCCGACTACACAAAAAGAGCGGGTGGCGGCCTGTGTAAATTGGAGGACTGAGCATGGAAAAGCAAGCTATTATCAATTCGCTCATGCAGTGTTTTCCTAAAGGTTTTATAAACCGATGCGGCGAATTTGTGGCCAACAAAAAAGGAAACGCATATTTCAACCTGGCCAAGCGGGACAGCCTGGTCGAAGTATACGCGGCGGTCCTGGAGTGGTTTTCTAGGGACGCATACAAAACAGAGCCCTACTATTCCGACGCGGCAAACGCAAAGTACCACAAGTATATACTGGACGGCATAAACCGCTTTTTCGGTGAAGAATTCACGCCCGACGATATGGAACTGATTTATACATACCTGGGCAACGGCATCCACCACAGCCTGACAATGGAGTTTATAAACCAATGTTTTGACATGGAAGTGCTGCGCGAATACGAGCGGAGCGGCAGATCATGAGCAAGGTGTACGAAATCCAGAAAAAGCTGGGCAACCTGGTGGAAATCGAAAAGCCAGACCCGGACAGCCAGTACAGGCTGCGGCCCTGCGCCTGCGGAAGTAGTGACGTGTATTATATCTGCTACGGATATTACGCGTTTTATACCGCAATATGCAACACCTGCGGAAAGCAGACCACCCTAAACCGCACCAAACACCATGCACAAATCGAATGGAATGGAGGAGAAAGACCATCATGGGAGCGAGATTGACAGAAAGAACCGGCACCGCTGTGGTGTACGTCGGACGGCACACCAAGCTGCCCGGCATTGACGGAGCCAGCAGCATGACCGTGGCGGCACGCCGGGACGTTATGGACCGGCTGGCCGAATACGAGGACACCGGCCTCACGCCGGAGGAGATAACCGCCGCCAAGCAGTTGATTAGCGAGAACCTGGCCCAGGTGGTGGAGTGCATTACAGCCATGGCCCCGCAACTGGCGCAGGCCGTCCGGGACGCTTTGCAGCGCATGACCCCGGAGCAGATCGTGGAATTATTGCAGAGAAATCTGCGGAAAAATTAAGGAGGATATAACCCTATGAGCATCAAGATTTTATTGGCCCGCCTGGTGGAGAAGATCACCGGCCGCAAATGCTGCCGCTGCCTGCATAACTGTGGCGGGCGGTGCGCCCACCCGTCCGACAGCATGTTTATGCGCTGCTGGCACGGCATCACCAGACCCGGCTATGAGCCCAGGCCCACCCAGGCACCCGGCGACCTGACCGAGGAGGAGCGGCACCAGATGGAGAAGATCGTCGCCAGCCTGCAGGAGGCAAGCGAAACCGCCAAGGACGGCGGCCTGCTGGAGGACTGAGCCATGGGACAAGAAAAAGGCATGCTAACAACCTGCAACCGCTGCGGGACGCAAGTCTTTTCGAAGTTTATAAGCAGAGAGTCAGTTGACGGCGGCTATTCCCACAGAGAAAAATACGAGGACCTGCCAGAGGGCTGGGACACGGATCGCGTCAAGGGAGTATATACAATGCTTTGCCCGACCTGCAAAAAGGACTGGCATAAAATAGGCCAGGCGTTTCTGGATCGGGTGCCCATCACCATCCAGGGCACCGGTAAAAGAATCGACCCCGCAATGATCGACGACAAAACAGACAGCGGGATTCTGGAGGAATAAACATGGCAACAGAAAAATCTGTGTACAATTTCGCGTCCACCAAAAGCAGCAAAAAGCGGCCTCCTGCGGATCACCTGGACTATGATACCCGGCGGGCCCAAGAGCTGGGCTACGGCGTGCATTATGGCCGGTACAAGGCCGACCACCCCAACACGCGGGCAGAATACGAGCGGGCAGCGGAAAGAAAACCGAAAAAGCCCCCGACTAAAACGATACTGACCTGCAAAATGTGCGGCCTGGAGTTTGTCAAGGGAACCGGCCCAAAGCAACTGTATTGCAGCCCCGAATGCAAGGAAGAGGCTGGCCGCCGGGCCAAGCAGGAGAGCAAGGAAAGAAAAAGGGCGAAGTACAACACGGCGACGACCTGCCCCATCTGCGGAGCGGAATTCGTTTCTAGCCCAAAGCACATAAAATACTGCAGTGTGGAGTGCTCCAACCAGGCAAACCGGGAAAACAGCGCAAGACTGAGAAAATTATACAGGCAGGAGGCAAATGAACATGGCAACGATTAACCAAGGATTTACGATCACCTACCAGACCCGGCCCTGCTGGGTGGATGGCCGCCGGGCCATCTTCCACCGCTGGACAGACAGCGCCCGGCCGGTAAAGCCCAAGGGTATGGAGGAGGACGAGGCCGCCGACCGTTACCAGGTCCACAACGTCCACGCCCTTGTGGAATACGAGGACGGCACCGTGGCCCGCGTCTGGCCCAATACCGTGCGCTTTGCCGACAGCGCGGTGGCCTTTGCTGGGTACGACTGGACGACCATGGAGGACTGGCGGGACGCAAAGGACAATATGCCGCAACTCACCCCGAACGACTGCATAAAGATCTCCCCGCACGGCGACAGAAACTGCCTGACCTGCGGCTATGAATACCCGGACAGGAGCAAATGCGAGGGTGAGGAATATACGTGCCGCGTATGCGACGCGGAGGCCTGCCGGTGCAAAGAGTGCAAAGATTTCGACCTTTGGGAACCGAGAGGCGGTGCGGTATGAGATTGATAGACGCCCATGCGCTGGAAAAGGCCCTGGAAGCTACACCCATCCGAATTGCAACCGAAAAGGGCAAAATGTACTCATTGATAGAAAACGCGCCCACGGTGGAGGCTGCGCCAAAGGAAGAACTGGAAAAGGCGATAAAGAACTGCAAGGCACTGCATAGGAAACTGTGCGATAACTGCATAGAACGCTATGCACCGGTAGACCAAGCTAGTTGCTGGGGCTGCAGAGATGGCTGCTTTTTCAATCCTATCTCTAGGTAATGGAGGCGCCTTATGGGAAATACTATTGAGATCAAACTGCACCGCAGGCTCCCGGAACTGGATCCAGAGGCGGCGGAGGCATACACCGCCGCTATGCTGGAAATGTACCAACGGGGCTATGCTGACGCAAAGGAAAAGCTGTGCGCCGGGTGCAGTTATAAAAGCTATTACGCTCAGGTGGCGGCACAAGGCGACTGCAACGACTGCGGCAAGGCCCGCACCTGTGAGTATGTGCCGCGCCCCGGCGGGATCGTCCGCATAAACTGCCCGCTGTGGCGGGCCAAGGGATAGGTGGTCAGCGTGATCGACCAGGAAACGCTGGCAGAACTTGCGGTAGCTTATCAGAAAATGGCGGAGACCATGCAGGAAATACTGGACGGCATGGCCATGGAACTGGATCGGCTGGGCGAGGCCATGCGCAATATGTGTACATACTTTCCGAAGGCCCTGCGCCAGGCCCTGGAGGAAATAGAGGCCGGTGTGGTATACACGCCCCGCAAAAAGCTGCCCAGGCCGCCCCGCTACGCTGGCCCGCAAAACAAAGGCAGAGCATGGAACCGGCAGCCGCCCAGGCTGGCCCGGTCCTGCTGCCGCAAAATGAGGAGGTAATCGTGGAAAAGGTAAGGACACTGTTTAACTGCCCGAACTGCGGCGCGCCGATAGCCGCAGAGAAATGCCCATACTGCGGCACAATGATTTACGACTTTTCCTGCATCGACACAAATGGCGTAAACTGGATCAAAATAAAGCACAACGGGCGCGTGCTTATGTGCCAGGCTAGGATGCTGACAACGACGGTAGAAGCCGCGCCGCATTATTACACACCTTGCACCCATGGCGGGCCGAATTCGTACGTTATGCAATCCATGAGCGCGGAGCTGTCTATGCACTTTGTGATCATTCCTGACGAGCAAGGTGTGTTGTACAAATCTGTGGGGGTGTAAACCGTGCCGAAAAATGACGACCTGATTTTGCGCGGCAAGGCGCTGGAGGATCTGCGGGACATAAAGGAAATGCTGGTGGCGGCTGGTGACCCATTCCTGGCCAACATCATGCTGCGGGCCATATCCTGTATTGAAAACCAGCCTGCCGCACTGGAAACGGACCGCGCAGGAAAAGCAAAGATACTTATGATAAAAAATATATACATCGAGGACAAAAACGGCCCCACGATAAACGTGGATATGACCATGAAAGTGGAAACGCCGGAACCGATAGAGTGGTGGCAGGGTCTGACAGAGCATACGGCGGTCCGAACTGTAGCACGAAAGCTGGCAGAATATCTACATAAATGGCTATATGGAGAATGATTATGGCAAAGAATGACCAAGAGAAAGAAATCGCCCTGCGGTGCATATGCGGGCGGGAGCCCTGCACCGTGAAGCACAAAAGCCGGTATATGCTGAGTTGCCCGGCGCAAAACAAATGCGCCATGCGGAGCCGGTGGAAAGGCACTGAGGCCGACGCCGTAAAAGACTGGAACGACACCATACGGGCCGCACGGTACAAGAGGGGGGGTAAATCGTGGCAACGTGTAAGGATTGCCTGCATTGCGAGGCGTGTACAAGAATGCTGGAGGCTATGGGCTACATCGTGGACTGTTACGTCCCGGACGCAGACGAGAGGTGCGACACATTCACAAGCAAATCGGCCCTTGATATTCTGATAGCCCACGCCGTTTGCGCCGTCCCGGGACTGCACTGCGCCGAGGATTGCCCGTTTAGCGATAAGGAAAACGGGTGCGATAACTGGAACAACGACAAGCTGACCGATGCGGTGAAACTGTTAAACAGGAGGAAAACCTGTGGCGGATAAGAAAACCCACGACCCGCAGGAGCTGGTGGTCATCACGCTGCCGTGGGAGGACTGGCAGACCGTGCTGCACTGGCTGACATACGGCGCAGATTACCACCACGCCAAAATGCAGGAATGGATGGCCAGCTGTGTGGACAAGAGGATGGCCGCTACCAAAGCGGCAGAGCATGAGGTGGAGGCCATCAAGGCGGAAAGCCTGGCCAAGATCATCGAGGCGGCGCTGTACCCGGCACCACCAAAAGAAACCGAATAAACCACCCAGGCGGGGCGCTACGGCGCCCCGCTTTTATTATTTCCACACACACATTCGCTTGATATGTGTGTGAATTTTAGTTTTTGCCGTGGGCCATGTATGCCCGGCGCGGAATGGATATGGTGCAATAGAATCATGAGAACGCATTAAAAAACGCGCGATAATAAGAACAAATCGCAAAGGAGTGCGAAAACATGAAGCTATTACAAGGCGACTGCATGGATCTCCTGCCGCAGATCCCGGACAAATCCGTGGACCTGGTACTGTGTGACTTGCCATATGGCACGACGGACTGCAAGTGGGACCATGTTCTGCCTATGGACCAACTCTGGAAAGAATACCACCGATTATTACGGCCCAACGGCGTCGCGGCCCTATTCGCTGCCCAACCGTTTACCACGGCCCTGATCAACAGCAACCGCCGGGAATTTCGGTATTGCTGGTATTGGCTGAAAAACCAGACGACCGGTTTCGCCTTTGCCAGATTCCAGCCCATGCGCAAGATCGAGGAGGTGGCAGTATTCGTCTGCAATACCCCAGGGAAAGACAACGCCGGGCGACATAAAGCGCTGCGGGCCTATATGATGGAAGAACTGAAAGCCAGCGGCCACACCAGGGCCAGCATAGACAAACTGCTGGGGAATTGCATGAGCTCCCATTATTTCACCAACGGCGGCCAATTCTCCATACCTCCACGGGACCAATGGGAAACTCTGCGGGCGGGAACCGGCCGTTTTGCCAGACCGTGGGAGGAAATACGAGCAGAATACCGGGCAGAGCTGGGCCCACATGGTGGCGATCCGCAGATATACAACCCGCAGGGCCTGCAACCAATCCAGAATCCAAAACCAAAGCGCCGCCAGAATGTCAAAGACGACGTAATATATTCCAGGGATCTTCTCATAAGGGAACACACCCCGAAATATACCGGCTATCCGGTCAACGTTCTGCAATTCAACACAGAACGGGGCCTGCATCCCACCCAGAAGCCGGTGCCGCTGCTGGAATACCTAGTAAAGACCTACACCCACAAGGACGGCACCGTGCTGGATAACTGTATGGGCAGCGGCAGCACCGGCGTGGCCTGCGTGAATACAGGCCGCCATTTTATCGGCATCGAAAAAGACCCGAAATATTTCCAGACGGCCCGGGAGCGGATCCACGGTGTAGCAAAGCCGACGGCCTAGAAACATTGACGGCCTACCTGGTGGCGGGCCGTAAAGCATAGCCCACAGAGGCCCACAGTGGCCCTCTGCGGGCCTTTTATTTTTGCCGTGGGTAATGTAGCCCCGGCAAAAGAAAACGGAGATAGAATAAACGCAAGCGGACAAACCCGACTAAAAAAAAGGAGGCGGTACACATGGCAAGGCCGGGACAAACCGACGTATACCAGACCCATGTGGAGCCATACCTGAAAGAAATCAAAGAATGGTATCAAACCCTGACCCTGCAGCAGATCGCCAAAAAGCTGGGTATTTCTAAGAGCACCCTGTGCAAGTACAGAAACGAGCACCCGGAGCTGGACCGTGCCCTGACAATTGGCCGCGACAAGCTGGTGGAGGACCTGCGGGCGTCCATCAAAAAGCGGGCCCTGGGATATACCTGGACAGAAGTAACCCAGGAGAAAACCATTGACGAGGACAGCGGCGAGCTGGTGGTTACCAAAGAGAAGCGCGTCACGCGCCACGTACCGGCAGACCTGGGCAGCGCCCACCTACTTCTGAAAAACCTGGATCCTAACTGGCACGACGCCGACCAAATCACCATACGCCAGCGGGAGAAAGAGCTGAGCATCAAACAACAGAAAGCTGATTCCGCAGACTGGTAAGGAGGCGCGGCTATGCTGGCAGATTTCTACCATACCAAAGAGTGGGAGCAGCTGCGCCTGGCGCTCATGCTGAGCAAGGACCGGCAGGACAAAGAGGGCAATATAATCTGCGCCCATTGCGGGCGGCCTATCATCAAGAAATTTGACTGCATCGGCCACCACCTTATTGAGCTGACCGAGACCAACTACAGGGACACCAGCATATCGCTGAACCCTGATAATATCGCGCTGGTACACCACAAGTGCCACAATGAGATCCACGAGAAAACCGGCTACAAGCAGAAGAAAGTCTATATCATATGGGGCTCTCCTCTGTCTGGTAAATCCACCTATGTCCAGGGCGTGGCCAAGTACGGCGACGTGATCGTGGACATAGACAAGCTATGGCAAGCCGTGAGCGGGCGGCCCGCATACGAAAAGCCTAACCGCATAAAGGGCAATGTGTTTGACCTGCACAACCACCTGCTGAACCAGGTGGCCCAACGCATGGGATACTGGAACACCGCGTACATCATCGGCGGCTATGCGTTACCCAGTGAGCGGGAGCGGCTGGCCCAGCGCCTGGGCGCTGAGTGCATCCACATCGACACGACCAAAGAGGAATGTATGGCAAGGCTGGCGGCCAGCAACGACGGCAGAAAAAAAACTGAATGGGAAAAATATATTTCCGATTGGTGGTATACCCATGAACGCTTTGCCATCCCCCCCGGGTGAAAAATTTTTCAGGCCGTGGGCGGAC
>JAEIGA010016362.1_pt1 | contig 11292 bp, 8 predicted proteins | sample 9270691 | NCBI WGS metagenome assembly JAEIGA01 (sample SAMN17057246, study PRJNA624740) | gut metagenome | biome: biome; isolation source: fecal sample | host: Bos grunniens | place: China: Xizang | collected 2019
AATTTATCTCTACCTTGTTGAGTTGTTGTATCAATATTAAAATCTTCACCACCACGACAAGGAGACAATATTATATACCCACAATCACTATGTCTATTAATTAGACTCTTTGCATTTGATTCATTTATAGATACCATTGGTGCATGATTACCAACATTAGGCATATATTCATTTAACATATTAAAGTTTTTCTTATCATTTACAACCTTTTCTATTGTTTCTCTTATTATTTGATTTATTCTATTTTGATTCATATCCTATTCATTTTAATCATTATATATAAATAATTTGAAATTAAAAAATTATTTTTGTTTTATTTCAGTCAAACAACGTTGAATTTTATTAGATATTGCAAAATAGCTTGTTTACCACTTATGGAATAATTTTCTATAGTGCTAATGTTTAACATTTCTTTTAAGGCTTGTTTACGTTCTAATTTACGTTTAGTAAATGTTGTTGGATTATCATTGGCAAGTTCTAAAAAAACATTCTATCTATACATTTATAAAACCATTCTAAGTATATATTTTTCACAAATTACCAATATTTTTTTCGAATATGCTTTGTATGTCACAAAACGCCACCGCATAGCCAATAACATCGCCAACTACAAACAGCAGACTAAGGACTAAAGACCTTAGACTTTAGTCCTTGACAAGAAAAAACTTTCTATACCTTCTATACCTTTCTCTACTTTCTTTTACCTAAAAACATTATATTTTGGGATGATGGACAATTGGCTAGGCCAAGACAACAGACAACGGACTCTTGACTGTAGTCTTAAAAAAAACTTGTTGCCTTAAAAAAATCCATGAGTCCACAATACATTCTCTACATCCCTTACCATTAAAACAAAAACTTGCAGATTAAATAAAAATCGTATATTTGCAAAACTTTACTTTTGAGGCAAAAGTAGAGAAGCGACTGAAATAAAAGTATTTACAGATAATAAATATTTGACCACAATATATAAATCAAAAAAAATAGTACTACTATGAAAAATGAATATAACGACTATCTATGGCCTATGGACGAGGACATAGCAAACGGTGTAGTGGACGAATACGGTTGCACATATAGCCTCGACGGCAAACTGCTGATGAAAGCCAACGAAGAGTTGACCTCCTACACCATAAAAGAAGTCACCGAAGCCATTTACAATAGAGCTTTTAAAAACTGCAACCGACTGAAAAGCGTATCGTTTCCAAACTCACTGAAAGAAATATGCGACTTTGCTTTTGAAAATTGTAGTGCATTGGAAAGCATATCATTACCAAACTCGGTAAAAGCAATAGGAATGTATGCTTTTTACAATTGTAGAGCATTGAAAAGTGTATCATTGCCAAGCGATATAAAAGATGTGGGCGAGGGCGTTTTCAGCGATTGTGTAGCATTGGAACACATAAACCTCCCCGAAACGGTGAAAGAAATAGAGTGTTTCGCTTTTAGCGGTTGCCATTCGCTAAAAAGAATAACTCTACCAAAAAATCTTGAGTATATAGACGGCAGCAGCATTCCCCGAAACATAGAAGTAACATCCAACTCCGACCGTTTTGCGATGCAAGATGGTATGATTATACACAAGGAAACAAACATCCTTGTAGCGTGCACACAAGAGAAAGAACATATAAGCATTGCCGATGGAATAACAACAATTAACGAATCTGCCTTTAGTGAGTGTGAGGGTATCAAAAGTATAACGCTACCCCAATCGGTGACAGAGATAGGAAACTTTGCATTTTATAACTGCACATCTTTGGAAAATATAGTATTGCCAAACTCATTAACCATTATAGGTTGCGATACATTTAGAGACTGCAGCTCGCTAAAAAACATATCGCTACCACCATCGCTAAAAACGATAGAATGGGGTGCTTTTATGATGTGCTGCAATCTAGAAAGCATAACACTACCCGACAGTGTGGAATATATAGGGGGAAGTGCTTTTAGCCATTGCCACTTATTAAAAAAAGTAATCCTTCCGCCATCGCTACAATATATAGACAGATCGTCGTTCGACGACGGTGTGGAAATAATATCCAACTCGCCCAATTTTGAAATAACAGATGAGTTTCTTATAGACCGGACACATAAAAAACTTGTAATGTGTAAGCGTAATACCAAACACATAGATGTACCAAATGGAATAACAGAGATAGGCCATTGTGCATTTATGAACTGCGATAAAATGGAAAGCATATCCCTTCCCAAATCGCTGACATCAATAGGAGATAATGCGTTCACCAATTGCAGTGCATTAAAAAGTATAGAATTACCGAATGGTGTATTGCAGATAGACAATAATGCCTTCAACAATTGTACCGCTTTGGAATACATTTCCCTTCCCGAGTCGCTTACATCAATAGGATATAGTGCGTTCACCAATTGCAGTGCATTAAAAAGTATAGAATTGCCAAATGGTATATCACATATAAAGAGTTCTACTTTTAATGGTTGTATAGCATTGACACATGTATCCCTTCCCAAGTCGCTAAAAACAATAGAATCGTATGCTTTTAGTGGTTGCCATTCGCTACAACAAATATTCCGTTCCAGATTAGATTCGTATTTTACTAGCTACCAATCACTACTACGCATATCGCTACCCGATGGACTGACAAGCATCGATTTTTCAGCTTTCGAAGATTGCACATCGTTATGCAGCATCCACCTACCCGACTCGGTAACAGAAGTAGATATTTGTATAGATTTCAACGACATATATATAGAAGAAATAATAGTATCGGAAGAAAAAGAGGAGTACTTCAAAAGTATGTTTCCAGAAGAACTACACAAACTGATAAACCCAAAAGAAGAATATCTGCAACACGTTATTCCTATGGATATAGAAGAGACAGACCAACACACACGCAACAAACTGGACAGTTTTGAGAAAATAGGTTTTAAGTTTTTAGGTCGCACAAAAGAATAGAACAGACTCTTTGGTTTGATGGTTAAGGATTGATAAGGGACTACGGACAAATGTTGGTTGTGTAGATGGTATAGAAAGGTATCGAACGTTTTTTACTTTCTTTACTCCCAATACTATAAAAAAGTCGTGGTCTCGTAGACTTGTTGTCTTAAAAAAATCCGTAATTCCGGCTCATTGCTCAAAAAACTTTTCGATGATTGCTTGTATATCTCAAGATTTTTTCCGTATTTTGTACAAGTATTGAGTATTGCATCAATTATAGGTATTTGATTGATTTGCACTACAAAAATATAAAAAAACAATTGAGATACATAACTTTTTATATAGAAGAATTTAATATTAATTCAACCAACGAGTAACTATATATATGGTAAACAAAAATACAATTCAAGAGCCGGTAGGCATTAGTGATCACTACAAACAAAATGCGATAAAAGATATAGAGACACTTTTGATTGATACAAAACGAGAAGGTATTAATAATGTAGTATCGTGGATACAGGATAATAATTTTTATTATATGCCGGCATCGAACGACAACCATAATAGTTTCAGAGGTGGACTTTTGTCGCATTCTCTTAATGTGGCACATATTGCTTTAAAAGCGTGGGAAAGCGATATAAAGAAAAACAAATATACCATAGATGAAGTACCTCATGACAGTGTAGTGATAGCATCGTTGCTACACGACATTTGCAAGTGTTTGGTTTATTCTTATAACGGCAAACGCTGGATAAAAGATAGTAAGCAATATGAAAGAGGACACGGAACGAGAAGTGTAGAAATTATAACAAACGAGATTGGTTTCCATTTGACACCACAAGAAGTTATTGCAATAAAATATCACGACAAAAGTATAGATATAGACTATAAGAGAGATGAAGATTTTAAAGCTAAATGTGATGAGTTTTATGCAGTAGAGCCTTTGTTGAAATTAGTTCATAGAGCTGATAGAGATTCTTATTCGGGCGAAAATGAGGCTCAGAGAGGCGGTTATTTTTGTCCGCTACATTACATCGAAAATCCGGCATCGCCAATTATTGTTGCAGGCAAAGAGCCTAAGGCTTTCGAGTTGGATTATGTTACCGACAGTGTAGATAATTTTTCGTGTGTAGGATTGGGAGATATCTGTTTGGACACCGTAATCCGAAAAGATTGCACCAAAGATTTTTCGCACAAAGGCAAAGACACTATTGTTTTGCAAGAAGTAGGTGGCGGAATGGCCAACGTTATGTGCAATATGTCTTATTTAGGTTGGAGCGCTTACCCAATAGCATTATTGGACAACTCCAAAGTGTCGAAAAAGATTGAAGAAGACCTTGAGCGCTTTGGCGTAAATAACAAATTAGTATCGATATGTGATGATGGCAAAACTTATATAAAACAATATGCACACTATTACGACAAGGCCGGCAATCACGAAGGCAGATATGGTCAGATAAAAGTTCATACCGGTAAGTTGGATTCGGCTGGTAATGCCCAATTACACATATCGTATCGTCAAATAAGTTCGAGGGGCAATACTGTTGACAATATTCTAAGTCAAATAGATTTTGTGCCAAATGTATTCTTTTTTGACAGCGTGAATACTGGTCATAGAATGATAGCCAAAGAAATGCGCAACAGAGGTGCATTGGTTTATTTTGAACCGACAAATAGACACGATAAGAAAGAAAATATAATCAAGTGTACTACACTTAGCCATATTATCAAAGTATCAGACAATGATTTTCCCAATATCGAGGATTTTGTAGAAAACATGTCGGACAAGTTGGTTATTCAAACTTTGGGTGTCAATGGTTGTAGATTTAATCTGTTTAATCATGGATGGGTTAATATTTCGTCGGTTGCAAACGATTATGTGATAGATAGTATAGGTGCCGGAGATATTACAACGTCTGTATTTTTAAGCAAGTTGGCTAAGTCGGGCTGCTTGTCGACCGCTCAGTTTACAACAGAAAAAGTATTCCAAGCTTTATCCGAAGCCATGGTTTATGCATCGTATAGCGTATCGTTTTTAGGTGCAAAGAGTATGTGGTATGCCGACCCTAACTGCAAAGTAGCGCCAAATACAAATGCCGATGCTATAGAAAAAAGAAAAGTAAAGTCTAACAAAAAAACAAACAGTTTCGAGAATGTAGTAGAGTATTCAAAAGACTCCTGCTTGGCATATAATAGTAGATTTGAAATAGACAAAGGGGTTGAGAAAAAAATAGCGAAAAATGAAATATCCGTACTAAGCAATTTCTACATTTGCAAGATGCCTTTTGGTGGATTGAAATTTAATTCGGCCGAACAATTATACCATTATTTGAAATTCGACGAACAACCGGAATTACAACAAGAAATAATGAAACAGACTACAGGCAAAGACATAATGATGCTATGCAAAGGTAAAAAAGGTGGAGCTAAACATGAGGCAAACAGATGGAAATATATGACCCTTGCAATGGAAGTGAAATATTTGCACTGCAAAGAATTTAGAGAACGTCTTATAGCCACAGGCGACATGCCATTAGTGGAACTGCAAACCAAAAAGTTTGATATATTCGGAGCCACTGCCGATGGTACAGACCCAAAAGTTAGAAAGCATTACAAAAGTCGCGATGTAAGTGGATTATATATAGGATTGAATGGTTGCGGTCGTTGTATGATGGCGGTTAGAGATAAGTTTAAAGGGGTTGATATTGAAAAATACCTACAAGAAAATCCATACAATTCATTTGAGGAATGGAACGACTACTCTCCCATACCATAATATAAACTAAGGGAAAATTTTTCTTAGCCAATCGGTAGAAAAAATTAGAATTTTGTGCATAAAAGATCCCCAAAATAGTTATAGGTAACTTCTAAAATTGCTTCGCAAGTGATTTATGGAATTTTGCTAGAAAGATTTCTACTTTCTTTTGATTGAGCATAGCTGGCTATGCGATTGAAAAAAATAGAAAGATTTCGGCAACGTTGCGATTAAGCGAGTAAAGAGCAATACCTCAGCATTAGCTCTTTCGAGCGATAGCAACATCGACGAAGTCAACAACGCAAAAGTTCTTTTAAATAGTACTACAATATTTCCAAAACGTGGAATTTTTAGAAATTGCCTTAAGATAGTGATTACCATTCCTCTGCCTACTTATGGCTCACCGCTAAAAAAGTTGTATTAGAAAAATAAATACCAAATAAATCGTTATGTTATATAAGTAAATTATGTACAACTAAAATAGTTAAATATATGGCAACAGCAAAGTATTTGGAATTAAGCAATGAGGAATTTTTAGAGTACTTATTAAAGAAGTTTGAATCGCCCAGACTAACACCAAAAACATTACACAACACATTGGTTAGATATATAAATAAGAGCACTGACCAATTCAAAACAGTGGAAGTATTAACCAATTTTGCAAATAAATACATAGAAGAAAACGGAAATACACCACAAATAGAATTGGTGCAAAATGTGGTAAGATATGCACAATTTGTTTTGATTAAAGAATCAATGAGATAAATAAAAATATAAACAGTTAGATATATGGAAAACAACTATCTAAAATTAGATTTTGAAAGCTTCGCAAAGTTTATAGTTGAAGAAATTAAATTACACAAACATGAAGACACTGAGTTACTGAATTTAATTTGCGAATATTGCAATGAGTACGAACGTAACAATGTAAATTATAATGAAATTGATACAGTTGTATGTTTGAGAGATAATTTAATACCTGCATTAAAAGAAATGAAAAAGGTATTCGAAGCAAATAAGAAACCCGTTGCGCGCTACAAACAAACCAAAATAGTTATTGAATTATATGACAAGTTCGTTAGATCTGTATATGACAATATTTGTGAAAATATACCATATTCATATTTAGTTCCTTATGAGTTTTCAATATTCATTGAAAACAAAATAAAAGAAGGTACTATCAATGAAAATGAATTTGGTGATACAATAGTGGACTATATTAATAGTTGTGATGAACTATTAGAACTACTACAACATTTCAACAACATAATGGAAAATGAAGATATACCACGAAACAATCTTTTTGATATTTTCAACAATATAACAATGCAAGTAAACATGCAAATGTTAAGTATGTTCAGATAAAATAAAAACCAATGATAGGATAATAGTTTGAAAAAAACACCAATACTCTTACAGAACATTGGTGTTTTTTGTTCAGAACGTCCTCTACGAAGCAATGAGCTTTTCCAAAGACTTCACCCCTAACTAATAGCCTGCCATTCCAAATCAGTCTATCTCTACCAATAGCGTTTTCAATGAAGCACAGCGGGCAGTATCGAAAAGGTGCTCGAAATATTGGCGTCGTCCTTGGGGTACATATATTGTTTGCAGTGAATGACACTCGACAAAAGCCCACTCAGAAACAAAGTTTATAGAAGCCGGCAGCGTTATGCTTTGTAATGCTCCACAACAATGAAATGTAAACGATTCGATACGGCAAACCGAATCAGGAATAGACATTTCCCTCAACAAAGAACACCCGCTAAAAGTATCACCTTCTATAGATTCGAGAGCAGAAGGCAGTACCACATTGGTCAATTCGCTACAATCGCCAAAAGCACAGTGCTCTATGGTGGTGACAGAACTAGGCAACACCACAGTATGCAACGACGAACAGCCACAAAAAGCCTTATACCCTACAGTGGTAACACCATAGGGCACAACAATAGTATGCAACGCAGTGCAATCGCGAAACAGACTGGAGCTTATAGCTGTAAGCGACGACGGCAAAATAACAGTTTGCAACGACATACAGTCGCGGAAAGCACCATCGAGTATATACTCCAACGAACTGGGCAGTTCTATATTTTCCAACGAGTTACACTCTTCGAATGCCCGCACCCCAAGAACTTTCACGGTATTGGGCAGCACCACTGTATGCAGGCTAACGCAGTCTTTGAAAGCCTCGTTACATACAACCTCTGTACCATCGCGAACAGTATATTTTTCCAAACAACCATCGGCCTTCAACAAGCGTTTCCAATCGGAGCTATAGATACACCCATACTCGTCTCTTACTCCTTCCAGTATATCATTTGGCTTAATATTGGCATCGTACTTATGAACCATCATTCCGTTAATAGTAAAATTATTGGATACCATCAAGCTATCCCTTACTTCCATAATAGCAAAGCCCAACAGATTCGTACCTCTCCACAAGTTTGGATTGCGAATATCCTTGTCGCTTTGTTTCAAACCTACTCCCCAAACTGTATCATAAGGGCTGGCTTCGACCAAAACAGCATTGCCGGTTTCGACAAGGAACCGCTTAAGTATATCGTTTTGAGAAAATTTGGCATAGTTACCTCGCACCACTACCTCGTATTTGTGTTTATCCCAAATATCGATGTCGTAATTAGCAACTTTACGACCAAGCTTTTTCATCTTTGCAGGGTCGTCTTCCAACATTATCTTATCGTAAGTAGCTTTATCGCCAAATAGCAATGCCTTTTGAGACATCATATATTGTTCGGCACAATTATAGGTTATACCATCTATCACAAAGTCGGACTTCCACCATTGGCAAAGACACGACTGTCTAATCTTTGTCTTGTAAACAATAGGTTTCCAAAAAAACACATATTCCGGATTGGTCATCCGCAAAACACTTTCAATATTATACTTCTGATTCATAATCTGATTTAATTTATATATTTCAACTTTAATGAATTTGTTTCCACACCGATTGAGCATTCTCACGATTTGTGATTGCAGGAAGAGGATAGGATTGAGAATCGAGCCACACCTTTACATTCCTACACATATAGTCCAATACGCTTGGGTGACTGTCTCCTTTGCACTCTAGTAGTTCTCTGGTTTGGATGGCAAAGGAAGCATTCCACCCTTGGCGTATTATATGAAAGCGTGGCGGGTTAGGAACGTTACTATAAACCCTAATCCTCCACTTATCGTAAGAGAAAACAGCATCGACAGGTTCGCCTACGTTTATCACTGCTACCTCCGGCAAAGCAGTTTGGTTGTAATGGTTGTCAGTCATTATCACACGCTGCTATACTACATTCGGGATCGGCATACCACATGGCTTTGGAACCCAAAAACGAAATACTATAAGCAGCATAAGCCATGGCTTCGGACAAGGCTTGACGAACTTTGTCTGTGGTAAATTTAGTAACCTTCAAACAATCCAAAGCTGCAAGTTTGGTAAGGAATACCGCTGTAGTAATGTCGCCGGCACCTGTGGGATCTACCCTATAGTCATTTGTCTCAGCCGGAACATACTCCCACCCTTGACCAAAAAGGTTGAAACGAACACCATCGGAGTCCAAAGTTTGCACTACCAACTTGGCAGATGTATCTTCAACAAAGTCTTCGATATTAAATATATCATTTCTAGACACTTTTACTATATCGCTTATAGCCGCACATTCTCTTGTCTTTTCCCATTTCTCGTGTCGCTTGGTAGGTTCAAAACAAATCAAAGCACCCTTGGCACGCATAGCCTCGGCTATCATTCTGTGTCCGGGTTTTACACAGTCGAAGAAGAAAACATCCGGAACAAAATCTATCTTGCTAAGAATGTTCGCCACTGCATTACCCTTCGAACTTACCTGCCTATAAGATATATGCAGTTGAGGTGTGCCATGGGTATCAAGTTTTTTGGAGTGAATTTTTATCCTACCATACACAGCCTCGTGATTGCCACAACTATCGTAATAATGAGAATACTGCTTTATATAGGTTTTACCTTCGTTGGACGACGACACCAATCGGGTATCGACCCCAAAGCGTTCCAAGTCCGAAATTATCTTGGCCGACGTAGAAGTAGTATCCAACAATGCTATAGGATAAGCCTGCCAACCCATATAAGCCATATTACACATAACATTACCCATAGCACCACCTATTTCTTGCGAAACAATGGTATCCTTACCTTTGTGTGAAAAGCCTTTGGCACAATCTTTCCTTACAACCGACTCCAAACATATATCGCCAAGTCCTACACATGAGAAACCGGACACCTTGTCGGCAACACGATTTATAGCAAAAGGCTTAGGACTGCCGATATTGACAATATACGTTGCAGGATCTTCGATATAGTGCAATGGACAGTAATAGCCACCTTGCTGAGCATCGTACTCATCGTAATGCGACACCGTATCGGCATGATAAACTACATTAAGCAAGAGCTCCGACTTGTAACGTCTATCGCATTCAGCTTTAGACTCAGCATCTCTACCATAGTCGACATCTATCGTTTTGTCGTGATAGCGTATGGCTATAGCCTCATGTTCCGTAATAGGAAATCCTATTTCGTTTACAACTATCTCCACACTACGGCTACCATGCCCACGAAGATACTGCTCATCATCACGCACCCACCTACCATCAACGTACACATAAGTAAAACACTTACAGATATCGTGAAGTATCGAGGCTATAACCACACTATCCTGTGGCACTTGCGAAGAGGTATACTTATTCTTTCGTATATCACTTTCCCAAGTCTTTAACGCCAGAGTTACCACGTTGAGCGAGTGTGCCAAAAGCCCTCCGGTATAACTATTATGGTCGTTGACAGATGCCGGAACAGAATAAAAATTATTCTGTCGCATCCAATCTACTACCTTTTCTACTCCCTCTCGCTTGGTGTTCAACAACAAAGTTTCGATTTCCTCTATGGCCTTCGCCTTGTGCTGTAGGCTAATACCTACCGAATTTTGGACTATTTCTTTGCTTGACATAGTATGTATTATTTGATAATAAAAAACGATGTAGAGTATTAGTACCTTTTTTCCGAAAACCTTTCGCCCAAAATAAAAGTTTTTTTTAAAAAAACGAAAGATATTTACAGAAAACGTACTAATACAATAAATATTTTGTATTTTTGCGATTCGTATTCTAAATTATCATACATTCAATATTTTGTATATATGTCAAACACAAGTGTTAACAACGAATTTATCGATTTTATGAGAATGGAACATTATGATGGTTCCACTACTAAACTTATAGCTTTTTCGAATGGAGGCTTTGAATTTAATGGTAGCAGTATAGGTTTTAGCAACATGACTACCTACCCTATCAACTTCAAAGGACATCATTTCAACTCGCCCGAAACAGCATACATAGCATGTTTTTATGGTAAAAACGATCCCAAATGTATAGAAATACAACGAGAAATACAACAATGCACCAACGGATTGTTTTGCAAACGAAAATTTAGAGGCAAAGAGCTGTCCGAAACTTATGGCAGAAAAGATTTCCACCAAAGCGATTGGCACTTCAACCTTATGTTATACCTTGTATGGGAGAAATGCAAAACACACCGCGACTTTGCCAGACTTTTACTAAATGTACCTGATAAATACGTGATAATAGA
>JAEIGA010016363.1_pt1 | contig 11292 bp, 4 predicted proteins | sample 9270691 | NCBI WGS metagenome assembly JAEIGA01 (sample SAMN17057246, study PRJNA624740) | gut metagenome | biome: biome; isolation source: fecal sample | host: Bos grunniens | place: China: Xizang | collected 2019
ATGTATATGTGTCATTCTTGATAAGGTTGACCTTTGATGCAGCAGGCTCCCATGTAGCATACTGGTCAGTAAGGGCCTTGACAGTGATTGCTCCATCCTTTCCTCCGACAGTCATATCGGTAGCATACTTGTATGTACCTGCGAGAGTCTCTGGATATGGGCTTGCCGGCTCATATGGCTTCTCATAAGTCTGAGCCTCAGCAGGAATCTCATCAACTCTTTCTACATCTACGAAGAAGTCACGAGGTCTGTCATAAACCTTGTCGATCTCGTTGTAGATTGTGTTCCAGTTGTCCTTGCCTGCTGTAACCTTAGCGTGGAATGTAAGGTCATCACCCTCTGTTCTTGGGAATGTGCGTGTGTTTGCCGCAGCGTTGCTGTCGTTGTATCCTGGCACGAACTCGTATGTAGGCTCGTATACCTCCACAACTGTCACATTGCCCCATGCGTCTGTGAATGTAACTGTGTTAGGAGTTACAGTAAGGTCACGTACCCATGTGCTCTCACCGATTGGAATGTGGCGATAGAGTGCCCTTCCGTCTGTAGGCTCACCAGCGTTGATCTGGGTGTTATGGAAGTAGCAGCTCCAGTTCTTGCCGTCAACACCTGCCCAATTCACACACTTACCTGTAAGTTTGTTACCACCGTCAAGGAGGTCTGTAAGAGTGAACTCGAGGTAGTTGTCAAGCTCTGCTGTGATGCTGTGTCCTGATTCCTGGTCGAACCACCAAGGCTTGTTGTAGATGTCTACCCATCCAGCTCCGCCGTACTCTGCTCCAGTACCACCATATACCCACATTGTCTTGATTCTGAACTTGCCGAGGAGGCTGTCCTGAATCTGGGTAACGTCGTAGTAAGTATAGTCGATAGATGTTGTCTTGCCTGCCGCAAACACCAGATCCTCCTTGAGAGAAATCTGCTTCTCGCTGCCGTTTACTGCGATTGTAAGGCCGTCAGATGCTTTTGCAGTGAATGGCTTTACAATAAGGTAGAATTTAGCAGACTCTCCATTCTGAAGAGTTGCCGGATCCTTGACGATAAGGGTAGCTGTCTTGCTTGAAGCACCCTCTACAGGAGTCACAGTGCCCTTGATGAAGTCGAACACAAACTCACCGACGATTGTCTCGCCTGCTGTCACCTTGATCTCTGTAATCTGCACATCAGTAGGCATGCAGCTTGCGATGTTGAGTTCAAGAATTGATGAAAGATGCTTGAGCTCAGCATGTGGAACCTTGCCTTCCTCAACGCCGGTTGCAGTACCGAACATTGGCATGTAGTCTCCTGACACATGAGCCTTGTCTCCGTAAACAGACTGAATCTGTGCCTTGTCAGCCTTTGAGCCGATGATTGCAGCAGATGTGTTGTTTACGATAGAGAGCTCCTCATTGTAAGGATAGAAGATGTACCAGTCATAGGTATATCCCTTCTTGAGTTCCTTTCCGAGCTTGCCCAGGAATTCATTAGGCTTCTCTGAACGCGGGTTAAAGAAAACCACTCCGTCAGATACCAGCTCGGCCTCACCTGCTACTCCGTGGAATACGTTGATGAGGTCTCCTGCGGTCCATTCGAGCGTTCCCTCCTCGGAAATCACCGACTTTGTCTGTGCCATCGAAGCATACACAGAAAAGTCAGTCACTGCAGGAATTACCACACCTGAACCATTGCCGCCGTCAGAGCCTCCTTTCGGCGTCTCTGGCTCCCAGTCAGGGTAAGCGCAGTTGCTTAAAGTGAACGCTGACATAGCCAGCGCCATGCAAAGAATTGTGATTCTTCTCATATCAGTTTATAATTTTAATGTTGTATTATCTACATTATACCCCTCCACCATGATCGCTCCGGTTGAAGGAGAGTGTACCTCAATAGTCCTCTTCTCGCCAGGAAGAAGGTGGAAGTATCCGTCGCTGAAATAAGCTGGAAGGATGATCTCACCGTTTTCCGGATTCACGAGATTGAACTTGAGGTTCATAGCTATATTTCTTGAATTGTTTGTAATCTCATAACGCTGTCTGCCATCCTTTGACGCAATTGCGCGTGCCTTGAGTTGTGCCTTGCCCACATTATTAAATGCAGTGAAGTCTTCTGTGCCTTCTCCACGCATCATGTAGTCGTTGACTGTTATGACCTTGCCTTTTCTGTCGGAAAGCACCAGACGGACCATGTAGTTGCCCTTGAGACCTTCAAGTTCGGCCTTGAAAAGATCGAGTCTGGAGTTTGCAGGCACGTCAATATCCTTGATCGACTTTGCAGAAAGCTTCACTCCTGCAAGATCGTAGCAGATAAGGCTGACCTTCATGTCATTGAGGTCAGATGTCGTAGTATTAAGAACCACAACATCATGGTCATCAAGATTCATCTGCACATGCACCGGCTCGCAAGCCTTGCGGGAGCCAAAGTATGATCCGAATGTTTCATAGTCCCATGAATAGGTCTGCCATTCTACGCTCGGCCAAGCCGGATGAGACATCCAGAGAAGGACTCCGGAAGTATTGCCCCAGAGGCGGCTGTTCCATGACTCGAACATCGCTCTGTAGCTGTCGTAGTTGATGAACTGTACCTTTCTGCAGAAGTCGTCGAGACTCTCGGCCTTGCCATAAAGCCTGTCGACAGCTGCCACATATTCATCGAGACCGTTCAGGAGATCATGGTAGTGCCATGTGTCCGAAATCGGCCACTGGTCAGCCTCCGGCATCATCTTCCTCATCGATGCTGCTGTCGGCACTGACGGAGAACCAAGCTCTGTGTTGAATCCATGTGCGTCGTAGCTGTAATAGACTCCGGCATCCTTGTAATAATGCCAAGGGCCGCTCCAACGCAGGTTGCAGTTACGCGAGTTCGGATGGTATCTGCGTGTAATATCTTCCTTCTGGATCATCGCCGAGAGTCTTCTCTCAAGAGTCTCTGTAGCATATCCCTCATTGCGAGGACACCACATCACGATAGACGGATGGTGGCCGAAACGTCTTACGACGTCGGTTGCATTGCGCATGAACAGATCCTCATCAAGCGGGTCGAGGTTGAATCCCTCTGTAGAGATCCAGAAGTCGTTCCATACCAGCATGCCATACTCGTCACACAGATCGTAAAGCATCTCTGAAGTGCTTGCTCCAGTCCAGTTGCGGATCATGTTGAAGCCGGCCTCCTTGTGGAGGATGAGATATGGCTCAAGGTGTTCTCTAGAAACATCCTTCATCATATCGTCCATTCCCCAGTTGCCGCCGCGGCAGAAAATTCTGACACCGTTGACCTTTATCACAAGGTATGGGCTCATGCCGTCGTTGGCAATAACATCGAGATCCTTGATGTCAATGCCCGGAGCAAGAGAAGGAATATGGAGTCCTCCAAGTGTGTCACGAAGCATTCTATGATCGAGGATTTCTCCAAGGTGGTTGTCGGCGAGCGGATTGTGCTCGATTCTCACACCCTTTGCAGACGGAGCATCAACTGTCAGTTCATAAGAGAGTTCTCTCACGCCGAAACGTGTGTTCTGCGAATCAGAAACCTCAGAACCGACAAGACATCTGAGTTCGAGCTCATAAAGATTTGGGTCACCGTAACCATTCGGCATCCAGAGCTTAGGATTCTGCATCTTGAGCTGAGGAAGCTCCTGCGGACAAAGCACCACCGGAACCTGTGCACCAGCAGGAACCTTCACTTCCTTTGAGAATGTGATGTCGCCGAGCTTACCTTCCAGGACAACTGTCTGATCTGAATCAAGACTGTTCTTAAGTGATGTCTTGACTGTAAGGTCAGCAAAGTTCACTTCAGGAAGAGGAAGATCTGTGATCACCTGAGTGTCTCCGAATGAAACACCACCTGTCGCAATCAGCTGCACATCCTGCCATATACCGATGTTTCTGTCTCTCACACCTGGCATCCAGTCCCAGCCTTCCGAACAGATGAATGTCGGTCCGTCGAGACAAAGGGCTCCTCCATTCTTTCCTCCGCCTGAGCGAGGTGACTGCTCGTGAGGAATTCCCGGATTGGCAGGAGGATAGATATGCACTGCGAGAGTGTTTTCCGCCTTTGCAAGTTCTGCTATGTCAAATCGACCGCGGATGAAGGCACCGGAAATATTGCCGAGCTTCTGTCCGTTGAACCAGATGTCAGCCTTGTAGTTGATGCCATTGAAGAGAAGTTCAAGACTCTCCTTCGCCAGCATGTCCTCAGACAGGTTGAATGAACACCTGTACCACCAGTCCTTACGACAGAGATCCTCTGGGATAGCCAGATTGTTCAGTCCATAATAAGGATCGGGATACACACCCTGATCCACCAATGTCCTCAACACTGTACCAGGAACGGTAGCATTATACCAGTCATCAGTCATAACCTTGTCTCCCTCGCACATTTCCCATCCCGAAGTGATGGTCCAGACATTGTCAGTCATCGGGCACAACACTGTCTGAGCCTCAACCTTGGCTACTCTTTCAGGCATCTGTACAGGAACTGATGTCTTTGGAAGAGTCTCCTCAGGCTGTGGGGACGGAAGACCGAAATTTGTAGACAACATCTGCTTATGCGGCGTCTGTGCACCTGCAGAAGCAATGTACAGTACCACCGACACGAGAGAGACAAAGAAATTTCTGAAATTCATCTTATTATCTGATTACAAATACCTTTTCTTCCCAATGCTTGAGACCGAGTCCCTCGAACTTGAGAGTTCCGTCTGAAGTCATCTTCACCGCCTTGCTAAGTGAAACAGTCTCTGGATCGAGAGCTGAAACCTTCACCTTGCCTGCCTTTCCGATCTTGATGCTGATGTTGTCGAGAACCTCATCGTTGCCGTTGTATACGTAAACGAATGTTGTCTCGCCGCAACGAACTGCATAAGCCTCAGCCTTGCCGTCCTTGACAACCTCGATCTTCTCAAAGCTGCCGTCTCCTGCCTCAAGCATCATGTCGCTGATAAGGCGTGCATTCTTCATATAAGGAATAGTCTTGTGCTCGTCGAACCACTCCCACCACCAAGTCATAGGTGTAAGGGCTGTCTGGCTGAAGAGACCATACCAGAATGCTCTGCGGAAGTCCATCTCCATACCGTCAGCGAAGTCATCGAAGTTCTTTGACCAGTCCCACTCATAACCTACCTCACCTACGATATATGGCTTGCCATGCTTTGCTATATAGGCGTCGATAGTTTCAGGAACCACGTGAGTTGCATTGTAGATATGCTTCTGGTTGATGTCGATGTTCTTTAGATCGTTCAGACCCTCAAGGTCGCGGTGTGAGATAGAAGTTGTTCTGATGTGCTGGAACGGATCGAGACCTGCGAGATATGTACTCATCTCATCGTGCCATGCAACGATGTCAGCAGCAGGAATCACTCCCTCTGGAGCGTTGTGCTGTACGTTGTCGATCTCGTTGAAGAACTCCCACATTGCGATTGCAGGGCTGTAGCCCCATCTTGCAACGATATAACGGAGATAATTTCTGTATCTTACCTTAGACTCCTCCTTTGTGAAGAAATCACGGTTTGCAACAACATTACCCTGACCCATGCAGAGCATGATCTTGATGTCAAGATCCTCTGCGAGGTTCACCACATGGTCCAGACGCGCACACGCGCTCTCGTTCATGTACTCTGTTGTCTCCTGGTAACGGTGGTTGTTGAAACCTTTCTGTCTGTCAATAGGGAAGTTCCAGTCGCAGATCCACATACGGGTGAAGTTGCCGCCGTTCTTAGCGAAATCCGGTAGCATCGCGTCGAAGTTGAACCTGTCATGCTGCTCGTGAAGGTCAGAGAAGAACTTAGAATCATCCTCGGTGCGGGATTCCCAGCAGAGGTTGATACCTACGCCACGGAAAGGCTCGCCGTTGTCGTAGACGAGTGTCCAGTTGTCACGGACGTGAAGGAAGCCCTTGAGCTTGCCTGCAACTGACTTGAATGTTGCAGGAGCAGTCTCGTCAGCCACCTCACCGGCCTTGGTATAGCGGAAGTGATAAGTGTACTTGCCTTTCTCCTGTGGTGTGAATCTTGCCTCCCATACACTGTGCATTTCCCCGCCATTGGTACCCTTGAAGAAAGCAGGAAGTACTATTTCCTTTCCTGAAGGGGTTGTGATCATCATATCAAGGGCTGCCTCCTCCTGGAGATATGGGTTTTCCCATTTTTCACCCTCAAAAGTAACTACAAAGAATATCGGATCATACTGCTTTACCTTTGCAGCACTTGGAATTACAGACTTGATCTGTGCGCTCATTCCGATAGCGAGGAAAAGAGCAAATGCTGATAAAATGACTTTCTTCATATCTGATTAGAGATTTAAAGCATCAACATCTACAAGAATGGTAACCTCAGAGGCCTTCTCTGAAAGCTCATACTTTGTAGGGCTTGCAAGAGCGACACAAAGAACCAGCTTCTTGCCTGCATTGGCCTTGAGGCCGGCTTTGTTAAGGCTGAGGTTGAACTTTGCATTGTTTGTACCTGCTGCAACGCTTACATTTGAAGGAAGCGTATAGATGCTTGGGCTCATGACCTCTGCACCAAGAGCAGCGGCCTGCTTTGCTGTAGATTCGTCATTGACAATAATATCTACACTGAAGGCCTCTCCAGTCTGCTTTCCTGAACGGATCACACCAAGGAAGACCTCTACAGTCTCTTCTTCAATGGAGAAGTTATATGTGTATTCTCCTTCTCCTGAAGGCACATTATAGATATTGGTGATTCCACCGTCAGCCATTGACTGAGGAATATACACCTTCTCTACGCCATATTCCTTGTCGCCATCACCCTTCGCGCATGAAGCGAGCGCGAAGAGGCTGATGACAGACACTATTGTAAATAAAATCTTTCTCATATATATCTGTTAGTATTGTGGGTTCTGCTCCAAAGTATTGCCCGAGTTCTCAATCTCTGAACGAAGGAATGGGAGGTAGTAGTTCCTCTCGTGGAATGTACGTGAAGCCACTTCCTGAACTTCATAGCTCCAACCTGTCTCTGTCTTTGTGACTGCAACACCAAGAACAGGCTTGTTAAGCACATCCATTGCATCCTTCCAACGGAGGAGATCCCAATAACGGTGGTCCTCAAATGCGAGCTCAATACGTCTCTCGTGCTTAACCACTTCACGGAACGACTCCTGATCTGCAGCAAACACCTGAGGGAGCTTAGAGCTTGCACGGTCTCTTACCATCTGGAGAGCCTGGCGTGCAGACATCACATATCCTGCAGGGATGGCATCCGGACCGTAAGCCTCATTCATTGCCTCAGCATAGTTGAGAAGCACTTCTGCCCAACGGTAAGCAACCCAGTTGTGCTGTGCCACCTGACCCTGTACAAGGTTGAGGTTGTCGGTAAGGAACTTCTTGAGGTAATATCCTGTACGGCTTGCGTTTGCATTAGCCATATCGTCGGTTGCGCCAGCAGACTGGTCAATCACGCGTCCGTTCCATGTGCTTCCGTTAGTTACAACAGAGGCAGCAAGACGAGGATCACGGTTGGCATATGGGTTTGTCGGATCTGGTGTTCCGATGTACTCATAAGCGGCAACAAGATTATGTGTCGGTGTCGCACCGCTCTTTCCTCCCTGTGTTGCGATAGGATAATTGTTCTTCTCCATGTTGTTTGACTGAGATCTGCGTACGCAGTAGATGGTCTCAGGACTTGTCAGAGGATTTCCTCCGATGAAGTATGATCCATAGTCAGGTGCGAGAGAGTAAGCGAGGTCCGGATGCGTAATAAGCTCGTTGGCTGCAGCTGCTGCTGCCTCCCACTTTGTTACGTCATTGTCCGGATTGTGAAGCGGAGACGCTGCGTAAAGGAGTGTACGTGCTTTGATAGCGAGCGCTACACCAAGAGTGAAACGTCCTTCGCGATCCTTGAACTCATCCCAGTTGATTGCAAGCTCATTCTTATAATCATCAATCTCCCTTACGATGTAATCCACCACTTCCTCGTATGAAGAACGTGGAACCATCTGACCATCATCTACATGCGAGTCGATGATCGGAACTCCGCCATACATCTTTGCGAGCTCCGAGTAGTAGTATGCCTTGGCAACATGTGCCTCAGCCTTGAACCATGCCAGTGACTGAAGGTCACGCTCATAGTTCACCTTATCAGTAACAAGGTTACGGTTATGAGCAAGCATCTCCTCACCCTTTCCGTCTCCTACATAGTCGAGGAAGAAGTTCGCAGCGCGGATTCCCTCATAATAGTTTCTGTAGTATGTGAAGAGAGGGTTCACGTTCTCGTTCAGCATACCTTTGTTGAAATAGATCACATTGGACTGAGCGGATGTCTGCTGCGCCTCATCTGATGCTGTAGCGAAGATGTTGCTGTCGATCATTCCGAAACCATATCCTATAGGAGTATAGAATGCTCTACCGAAACCCCAGATTGCGCTGTAGTTTGTAGAAATTGTCTCTCCTGTCGAATTACGGTCAATGCTTGTATCGAGGAAGTCACTGCAGGAAGATGATGCCAATGCAATTACAAAAGCCGATATTATTGTTCTTATTTTCATAATCTGCATTCTTTAGAAGGTAATCGATACACCTACGTTGTAGGACTTGATTGTAGGATAGCCGCTGATCTTCTCCGGATCCATGTTATAGTTCTTGAGAAGGCCACTGAAGGTAAGGAGGTTCTGTGCGCTCAGATATACTCTGAGGTTGTCGATTCCTGCCTCCTGAAGTCTGAGGGCGCTGAAGTTGTATCCGAGTTCGAGGTTGCGAAGCTTGATATAGTCAGCATTCTTCACCCACATCGAACTTGTCTGGTAGTTGTTCTCATTGCTCTGAGTTGTAAGACGAGGATACGTTGCAGTAGCGCGGGTGTCGATACCCTGCTCAGGATAATATGCCCATGCTCCCTTTGCGATATCGTAAGCATTGCCGTTGTTGACAAACGCCATTACCTGATTCTTGTTGTCAAGAATGTTTACAGACATTCCTGCCGCTCCCTGGAAGAGAACCTCGAGGTCAAAGCCCTTGTATGCGATCTTTCCACCGAAGCTGAAATACCACTCCGGATATGGAGACTTGCCGATCTGAGTAACGTCATTCTGGTCAACAACGCCATTCTTGTCAAGGTCACGGTACTTCACATCACCCGGCTGTACAGATCCGAATGCAGGAGTAGGGATTCCCATCTTGAGATTTCCTTCGCTGTCGAAGTCGCTGATATCGTAGAATCTCTCTGCCTCAAGGCCGATGAAGGTACCATATGGACGACCGGTCTTTGCACTGAATGCATTTGCTGGAGTCACCTCATTCATGTAGTCGATTGTGTTCTTTGCATAAGACACGATTCCATTGACTCTGTATGAGAAGTCGCCGCTCTTGCCTGCATATTTTGCTGAAACCTCAAAACCCTTGTTTGTCATCTCACCGACATTCGAGAACACATACTGCTTTCCGTAATATGCCATTCTGCTGTTGTCAAGAGTAAGGATATTGCTTCTCTTGTCGAGGAAAGCATCAACTGTAAGGTCAAGACCATGGAAAAGGGAAGCCTCGATACCTACATTATACTTGACACTCTTCTCTGGAACCACGTTAGGGTTTGTAACAAACATGGAAACGAGCGAACCGTTATCAGTTCCACCATTCTGTCCGATATAGAAAGCTCCGATATAACTGCTGGTGTAGTAGTCCTTGAAAAGGTAACGTCCACCTGTGTCAAAGTTAGTGAGGACAGATGTTGCATTTGACTGAGATGTTCCTGCAACACCTACCGAAGCTCTTACCTTAAGGAAATCAACCCATGAACTGTTCTTGAGGAAATCCTCATTTGAAGCAACCCATGCGAATGAGCCTGAAGGGTAGAAGTTCCATCTGTGACCAGGCGCAAAAGCATCATTACCAAAGTAAGAGAATGCAAACTGTGCCACATAACGGTTATCATAGCTGTAATCGAAGATTCCGTTAAGGTTAAGGTAATTTACCTTATATGTATAGAAATCGTTACCCTTGTATGCAGAGATGTTGTAGTTTACGGCAGCAGATACGTCATGTTTGCCGAAAGCGCGGTCATATCCCACGGTAAGACGTCCCTGCTTCCAGTCCTGCATTCCTGCCGAACCATAACCGCTGGCAGTTAACGAAGTAGTCTGGTTTGTTGTTGTAGTCTGGCCGTTGAAATAACGTGCATAGTCCTTGGTCTTGCTGTAAGTACTCAAGGTGTAGCTGTAGAACGAGAACGCCTCCTCGAGATAGAGACCAGGAGTAACGATATCAAGATTCTCCTTAAGGAGGAAGTTACCCTGAAGAGCTCTTGCCTTCTGTGAATACCATCCAAGCTCGTTAGCCGAAGCATATGGGTTGTTTGGATAGATTGAAGTACCTGAGAGGTGACCGAGCTCCTTGTCGTCATAGATATTGTATGCATTTGAAGGAGTTTTTGCGAGGTCACTGAAGAGGTCAGTCACACCGTAATTAGGTCTTCTGCGCTGCTCGATCTTTCCACTGAAGTCCACTCTGAACTCGAAGATCTTCATGATGTTGAAGTCGAGGTTTGCTCTGATGTTGTATCTCTCGTAACCAAGGTTCTTGGTGCTGTCGGTGTTTTTAGTGTCGAACAGACCCTGAGTGTTGAGGTATCCGAGATTTACATTATAGCGCGCATTCTCGTTTCCGCCGTTGAAGATAACGTCACCATCAACGTATGAACCTGCGTCACGAAGGACTTCGTCATACCAGTCAACGTTCACCCCTGTGCCGTTCTGGTATGCAGCAAGCTGTTCCTGTGAATAGAACGGAGTCCATACACGGCCATTGTCGTTTGACACTGCCTGGTTGTACAGATTTGCAAAGTCGTATGAATTGAGCGGCTTGTTGAGCACGTTAGGAGTAGTTGCTCCATAGCGGACCTTGGCGCTCACTGTTGCAGGACCGATATTACCTCTCTTGGTCTCGATCTTGATCACACCGTTTGCTCCGCGATCACCATAAATGGCAAGCGCTGCACCATCCTTAAGGATTGAAATGCTTTCGATTTCCGAAGGTGAAAGCGACACAAGATATTCTGAGTTGACCTCAAATCCGTCTACGAAGATTCTTGCGGAATTCCATGTGCCGGATCCATAGCTTCCAACGCCGCGGATAAGCCACTGGGCGTTGTCATATCCGACTGCACCATTGCCCTGGAGCACTGTAAGTCCAGGTATCATGCCAACCAATGTGTTTGAAAGGTTGGATTGCTGGATATGATACAGTTCTTCTCCGGATACAGTCGACACAGCTGCAGTCGAGAGCGAATCGGATTTCTCCTGAGCCGCCACTCCTGTGGAAATCAGTATCGATGCACTCAGCAAAGTGAGACATCTGAATATATTCTGTTTTCTCATTGTC
>JAEIGA010016364.1_pt1 | contig 11292 bp, 25 predicted proteins | sample 9270691 | NCBI WGS metagenome assembly JAEIGA01 (sample SAMN17057246, study PRJNA624740) | gut metagenome | biome: biome; isolation source: fecal sample | host: Bos grunniens | place: China: Xizang | collected 2019
ATTAATAGTATATTAAATCCTTTATATAGAATTTAAATAGACAAAAATTCTTCAAACCCACTAGTTATGCGGTCTAAGAAGATACTATGTCTCGGATTCTCCGTATTTTGCCCCTGATCATTTACCTTTTCCGGATTTCGTTACCCTTTCCTTTTTCGCTTCTTCTTTAATTCTTTCAATGTTTCCCTTTTATATCACCTTTAACTCCCTTTTTATACACCTTATTTTTATATTCGCTTTATTCCCCACATCTATCGCTATCTCTTTATTTCACGACCTTTTTATTCGAACATCGTCTCTTACTAGAAAATCTACGTGCTGTCAGTTCTTTCCTTGCTTTGATCAGATTTCTTTTGGATAGGATTAAAAAATCTGATTTTTTTTAGTTAGTGCAGGGACAAGCCAGCTAAGCCGGACCCAGGAAAACCCTGGGGTTCAGGCGCTATTTTGTACGCCCCCAAAACTGCGTAAAATGGCTATTTTGTGCGGTTTTCATAATACTAGATCACATTATTATTACTTGAGTGATACTAATAGCTATACATAGTTACGCAACTATGCAATATTAACAATACAATATTAAATTATTTGTGAAGTATTTATATTTAATATAGTGCGCAACTATGTTAAAGTCTTTATATCATCAATCGATATTGATGGTCGGTGCTTTTTCCGCCGTGAACGGAATAAGGGTTTGCGCCATTGCCATTTTTGACCGACGGCATAGCAAAGTGTTAGAAGACCTAACACGGTTACTATTGATTTTTGCTGGCTATACGGTAGAAGTTAGCGCCAACATGAAAACAACCAAAAAAGGTGGTGAAAAAATAGTTAGGTTGTAAAAAATGACATGTTGGTAACTATACGGTCGTCAAGGGTGCACAAGAAAAAAAGCACCGAAAAAAATTAATCACCGTGATTAGTCCCTACGATATCGACATAATACAATACTAAAATAATTGGTCAAACCAATTACGCACACTAAGTAATTAACGGAATATTAAAAAGTGATGATACTTTTTTCTAACCAAACGAACGGAAAAAAAATTCAATTTTGCTTCTAATGACTACGACATAAATTGATAAAACGATATTAAATAGTGTATTTTTTATTAGTCACTGTAAAATCTTAGTAGACTAAGTTTAAATATTTGCACACTAATATAACCAACTATTTTTTATAAAATACGTAATGTAGCGTTAAAGAGTTTATGTTGTTCGGTAGTCGTTCGGAATTGTGACCGAACAAATTAAATAATAGTCGGAATATATACAGTTAAAGCGTTTGCATTAATTGGATAATTAATGTTTGCATTTATTGGATAATAAAGCCGTGTATTGCTTTATATATTGCCGACTTTAAATAAACCTAAAGGACTACGAACGTCCGTTTGTGACGAAAAATCGGTGGATTCCCGTTAGAGCTAAATTTAGGTATACGCACTAAGTCTCTGGAATGAACGCAAGGGGTGTAACTTGCGCTCGAAGTGGGTTCGAATCCCACAAGTGCGTTTAAGACATAGCATAGTGCTATGTCTATTTTGTTGTGCGCAAAAATGCGCAAGAAAGGACTTTTTATGTTAAATATCAATTTCAAAGAAAATGCAACTAAGGAAGACAGAACAGCTTTTGCTGTAGCTGTACAGTATTCAGGACTCACAATGTCTATCTCTATGACTGAGGATCAGATTGGGTCACTCGAAAAGAAGATTGAGAACAAAAAGGGTACTTATACCACCGCAGAAGTTGAAGGCTTTAAGGCTAAGAAGATTCTTCTTGAGGCAGACCTTGAGAATTTCCAGGAAGACGCAGCCTCTATAATTGGTGTCTATGAGTCTGTTCGTGACGCTATGATTGAAAATGGTTCTGATGAAGGCAACGTGGATAATGTTCTCAGATGCATAGCAGCTGCTGAAAATTCAAAGCTTGAGAAGTATGCGCTCAAGAACCTTGGCACGGTTGAAATCTACAATTCCCTTGCTACATGCCACGACATCAAACGGTCTAACGACCTTGGCGGTCAGATTATGGGCAAGGCTGAAAAAGCCGCTTACGCATCTGCTGAGGATGCTATCCAGAGAGCTTTACGTGAGGCTTTGAGTCTTGAAGAGTCTCCATACACTGAAAAATTAACAGTGCGATTCAATAAGACTGACCTCAGACTCATCCACGAGACTTTCATCAAGGGCTTCAGCAACAAGTATGAGATTGAAAAAGATGATAAGGGCAACGAGATTTCACGTACTTATAAGGGTGTAAAAGTTGCTAAGTCTATCACAACTAAGAAGACTGATGATGGCATGAAGTACGACTTCCGTCAGTTTAATACAGTTGTAGCTCGTCTTGTTATTGGCAAGCTTGCGAAGTAATTTTGTAACAACAACATGCTATTTAGGAGGCTCTTATCATGCTAAAAATTATCAAAAAGCTATTGAATACAAAATCAAAAAAAACCGGCGAAGAGATTCCAGAAGTCACTGAAGCAATCAAAGTTCATACAGCCGGTACAGTTGCGCTTACTGAATACTTAAAAGTAATAGATGAAGTATTCAGTGAAGATTAAAAAACACTAATTCCGGACAACTACTTCAGTCCGCTGACGTATATCGTGACGGATTGAAGGATACCGGAATAAATTACCAGGAGGTTATAATGAGTAAGAATAGGACTATGGCTATCAAAAACGCAAAGGTTGTAAAATATTCAATAGCCAACAGTAAAAATCAGCTTGCTGCTGATGCATGGAATGAGCGTTCCGGATCCAAAAATGTAACTAGTGCGATACATTTGTATTATCAGCACTCTGAGTATATGCAGATAAGAGAAGCATTAACAACTAAACTACGCCAGAAGTGGGAAGCTAAAAAGGTAATAGATTTAGTTTGTAATGCTTAAATTCAAATGCTATAATCTCATAAAAGGAGGTGCGTACTATGCCAGAAGACAAACAGAAACGGAATGCACGACTTAACCGTTGGAAAGCTGAAAATAAGGATAGAATCAATATTCTTTTTGAAAAAGGAACTAAAGAGCGCATCGCAAATGCATCTAAAATAGTAGGCGAATCAACAAGCGAATTTGTACGTAAAGCTGTTGAACAACGACTATCAGAAGTTGAAAAGGAACTATAAAAAGAGCTGATAAAGCTCTTTTTTTTTTGCATTTTGATAATGAAAGGACGTGAAAATTATGAGAGTACACATTAACGGAAACTATTTTGAACTTCGCAGAGTAGGTTGTTTGATAGAAGTAACTGTGAACTGGGAAGAAGTATGGATGTGTGAAGAAAAAGAAGTAAATGATTTTATGCGTTCCTACGGAAAGAAAAGGTAATAAAAGCAAATACATAGAAAACGAATAGAGAAATGGAGGAAAAGAAATGATCTTAGGATTGATCACAGCATTAACCCTTGCGAATACATATCCAAGGGCAATGGAAATCGTAGAGGTTGACCGCAAGGCAGATATAGCCGTGTGCGTTGATGCAACCGGAATGGAATGGGAATTTACAGAGCCGGAAGATCTGGAAGTCGGTGACCTGGTCATATGTACCATGTATGATAACGGAACCAAGAACACAATCATTGATGATGAGATTGTGGATGTAATTTGGAGTGGATATTACATCGATAACGATGATATCTATAGCGTAAGCGAAAGGAGATAAACAGATGACAATCAGAAAAGATGTAGGAAAAAGAGAAGTATCATTCAAGGTAGTAGAGGAGATTTTAAAGCTCACACCAAGAGCAAACGGAAAGCAGATCCGCCTGGACCTTGGCTCATGGAATAACGGCGATGAGAAGTATGAGCTTCGCCTGTGGGCTGAGGTAGATGGTGTAACAAAAGCAACTAAGGGAATTGGACTTTCAGGTGCAGAACTTATGGAACTGCGCGACAAGCTAAATGAGCTTGATTTTGAAAGTTGATTGACAGACAACTTTCAAAGAGGTATTAATTAATCTATGCCGTTAACAAATCCCATGAAATCATGGGATAAATAATAACAACCAAAGAAAAGGAGAATAAAATTATGGCATCATTATTAGAATTTGCAAACGAGGTAGCAGCTCAGATCGAGAACGCTGTTGTAACAGAAGTAGAAAAGGCAAATGGAGTTATCTACACAGGATTAGTAGTGCGAAATGGTGGAGAAGTCAGCGCTACTGTATACGTAGATGGAATGTATGAGAGGGGATATTCAGTTCCTGAAGCAGTAGCAAAGGTAAACAGTATTCTTGAGGAATCCGGTGACAAGCACTTTGACGTTGAAAAGTTCATGGATTACGAAGGATATGTCAAAGCAAACCTCAGAGCACGTCTCTATAACAAGGCAACCAACGCAGAGATTAAGCGAACAGCTGCATTCTTTGGATTTGAGGATCTGATCATCGTTCCATACGTAAATGTAAGCATGGAAGACGGACAACTTGGCTCTATCAAGGTAAAGCGCGAACATGTAAAGTATTGGAATGTTTCAGAAAGCGAAATCCTCGACCAGGCTCTCAGAAACAGTCAGAATGATGTCTTAGTAGAAGATTTGTTTGAGGTTCTTGCAAATGCGCAGGGAATCTCTGTAGAAGAAATCGAGGGAATCTATAACGGACCAAGGCAGGTTGTTGTAACAAATAAGAGCAAGATCTGCGGTTCAGTATCTATTCTCTTCATGCTTGATAAGCTCAGAGAGAAATTTGAAGATGGATTTTATGTCATCCCATCATCAATCCACGAAGTAATAGTACAGCCTCTGTATTCCACTGACGGAGCCGGAGCATTCATCGATAAGGAAATGCTTGACAAGATGGTACAGGAAGTAAACGAAACGACTGTTGCTAAAGAAGAGATTTTGTCAGACAGAGCATATTACTTTGAGTAATCAGGAGAGGTGAATGACTATGTGGAAATTAAATATTGTTGGGGATAAAGCAACCTATGTATTGAACGGAAAGGAGTACATCAGCCGTAAGATTCTAGGTGGATGGTCATTTGAAGGGAGACGTTACAGTTCTCCCTTCGAAGCTTTCAGGGGCATTGCAGTAAGTACAAATTAAATAGAAAGGTGGTTCACGTATGAGCTATAGAAGCGAGTTTCCGGATTATGATGGGGCTTTCTTTTGCCCAAAAGGATGGATAGATAATTCCTGGCATAATGACGTATGCCCTAGAGCTATGAAACGAATTGAAATGGGAGCGAAATGCATAGAGTTCAGCATATGGCAGGACTATGTTGCAGAAGATAAAAGAGAATATGACTTCGGAAAGAGATATATATTCCAGATTCATGTTAATTATGAGCTCATTTACAATTATGAGACTGACAGCATTGCTGAGATACAGAATCTCGTGAAAGGAGTACAAATATAATGGCATATAAAAGAAAGACAACTGATGTCTATCACATCATGACCAACTACGGATATGGATGGGAAACAGAAAGCTCATATGACAGCTTCGATGAGGCAAAGGCAGACTTTGCCTCTTATCGTGAGCATATGAATCACTATGGCGGACAATGCAAAATTGTCTGTAAAAGAGAAAGGATGTAAGAAGCAATGGCAGAAGCAAAAGCAATAACAGATACAAACATACGTGATTTATGTAAGAAAATAGCAAGTAATGTTGCCCATTTACTTGTATATGACAATGATGCAATTGTCATATATCAAGACCTTATCGGACATGCAACAGTAGAAGAGAATAAGGAGCTTGCTAATGACCCGGCTCTGATGGAAACATTCTACAGAATCTACGGTGTAGCATATGGAACAACCGCGGCAATCAAGTTTTACTTGAATAATTCAGACACGATAGCTGAACTGAAGGCAGATCTTGAATATTACAAAGATAAGGTAGAGCAGTTCAATACGCAGCTTGAAACAGAGCGTAAAACCGCCAAGTGTTGGAGAGATAAGGCAGATGAACTACAGGAAAAGCTTTACAAGGCTGAAGAAGATAAGGAAAAAACAATCAGTTCTCTTGAAACTGTGCGAAAAGAAACCATCGAGCTGAAAGCAAAACTTTATGACCTTCAAAATATCATAGCAAAGATGGAAAAGACCTCAAAAAGCTAAATCGAGTTGTGCGCAATTCGAAAATCTAATTGTGTGCAATTCGAAAAAATAAAGAATTGTTACAAAGTAACAGTAATGCGTTACATAGTAACATTTTAGAGTTACTTTGTAACACTCATTTGTTACAAAGTAACAACATGTAACAAAGTGTAACACATATATAGATATATATACAGAAATAGAAATAAATAATACTAATATCTATTTTAGAAAGGAATTATCATGAGTCACGATTCATATAGAAATAAACATTTACTTAAGTTTTCAGATGGAAGACTTATGCTTCTTGCTGAAGTTTCATGTAGTAACGTAACGGACTGGAGAGGCAGAAGATGTTGGGATTGGGTATTATTTCATCCGCAGGATTCATTGTTTTATACAAAGGAAACCCTTAAGGCAAGGCAGACAGAATATGTCATGAATCAACTTGAATGGTTGCGTGATTTCTCCAAGTATCAAGTTGAGAATGGATATGCTGAAAAATATGTAGAGCCTACAGTAGAATCATACGATTATTATGGAACAGTATTTCCTGGAGGAAGCCGTATAAAGAACGGCAGAGCATTCTTTGGTGGAAGACCGGAAAAGGCAGAGGAGTTCTTTGCACAGTGGGGAAATCCTGATGAGATCACATTTAAGACTTACGATAAAAATGGCAGTACTGATGCATCAGCTAAGTATAGTATTACAAGAAACGATCTTGATTTTCTGTATGCGGAATTCATGGAAGAGAACGGTCCATGCTATGTAGGTATACACTAAACAATTTGAAATTAAAGGAGAATAAATATGAGAGCATTGAGTGTAGAGATTTTCAAATGGAGTTTGGGAGACTGTAGCAACCACGGCATCAGCTCAAGATATAACGAGATCCTTCTTGAGTGTCCGGACGGACCAATTGAGATTGATGAAAGCAATCCTCCGGAGAATCTGTGTAAGGTAGTTGTTAGAAACTTTGGTTTTGGAGAGCATGTTCATATAGAACCTGTTGCAAAGCCAAAGGGAGCAGGTTGGATGTTTGGTGGAACCATTGTAGATACAAGTGATAGCAGGTTTGGGGATTTAACAGGCATTGATTATCCTGTGCACTTACATGACAGACAGGAAACATGGGAACACTACGATATATTGTCACGTTGAGTAGAGAAAGGAAGAGAGAAAATGAAAGAAATCAAGACAGTTGAAACAGTAGAAAAGATTGTAGGATATGAAGCCTGCGACGGAAGAAAATTTGATGACAAGGAACAGTGCCTAAAATATGAGAAGACAGCAGTTGCAGTTATTACTGCAGATTTTAGAAAGCGAGTTCTCAATATAATGGAAGTCATAAAGATGACAGATGAAGGGGATATTCCTTTTTCAGAGATTGGGGAAGATTGGTACGTTGCTCGTGTAAAGTTAGAGAATCACGAAGACATAAGTGTTTGCAATATGTTTAGCCAGATACAGCGTGGCAGAAACATGTTCACAGAGGACATGATTGGAAAAGAAGTTCTTGTTTCAATTGGCAGTGGCATAAGAGGCGGTGGATATGCTTTTGATAACTGTTGGGTATATGGAACACTTGATGAATGCGTTGAGAAGTACAGAAAAGGTCTGATGAAGTTATTCACAACAGATGCGGAAACGGAGAATTAAAGAAAGGATAGAATTAAGTCTGAGTATTATTGCTAACTTAGGGAAATTAAATAATGGGCAGGATGTAATCCTGCTCCAAAAGGCAGATCGTTATGAGTTTGTATTGGCCACAAACTATGATAATGAAACAAAGTCATGGGGTAGTGGAACATATCTCTATGATATCGAGGATCTTGCAAAAGCAATACTTTATGCAAACATGCCTATTGGATATGACAGAATGTGTGAAATAGCATCCAAGGCAATTGATGGTCTTAGAGAGGACGATGAGGATTCTGCTCAGGAATATTGCAGAGAAGAAATTGAGATGGATTATGAGGAGCGAAAGTTCTTTGGTCTTACAGAAAGTGAGGATGAGTAATGGGTAAGAGTATATGGTCGACGATATGTATGATTTTCTTCTTAACGTTCTTGATTGCATGTCCACCTATAGCAATCTTGATGTTACTTATTGCAGCCGCAGGAAAATTATTTAAGTAAAAGGAAGGTAGCTATCATGATAATGGCAGTAGCAGCAGAAAAAAGATGCAAGGTTTGTGGAAAGCCTATCGAGTACGGAGTTAATGGAGCACAGATGTTTGATACGTGTTTCGAATGCTATAAACCCTACTACCCTTGCAGTGTTTCAAAGGTAAGGCAGTATCTTAACTGGGATGAGTTCGATGCGTTGGAAGACAGATGTCTTGGCAATTATCTAGATTAAGGAAGGAGCTTAGATGTTTGATTTTAACAAGGATGTAGAGACAAGAGATAAACTAATCTTCGGATATTACGATGAAGAGAAGTATATGGGTGGAGCAAGATATTTTAAATCAGTTAGCACTGAGACTATCAAGAAACTCATGGAACTTAATTACTTGGATCCTAACGAAAGCCAAAATGATTCTCCAACAGCAGGAGAAATGATAGAGTTTGCTGAAAGATATGGAGATTATGAGTTTGGAGGATATGTAATTGCTTTAAAAAGAAGTGATTACAGGGTTAACCTGACAACAATCTCTAAATCACAGCCGGTAGACCGTGAAGAAGAATTAGCTTTTATAAAGAGGTTCAGATTCGCTGACGAGTTTGACGTAGATGGGGAACTATATGCCTGGTATGACTAAGGAGGAGTGTATATGTTTATAGCCGTAACAAGAGAAGGAAAAGAGTACTTCTATAAAACCTCAACGAGGATTGTCGTACCAAAGGCATCCGCAACAAAAATCGTCAATGCTCTTAACAAAGCAAAGTATAAGCTTACTGAAGGTGAAAAGTGGCACATATATGAGACAGAATGTATGGACGTAATGTACGGAAGAGCATTCATCAGAAAAAATAAGTTGACAATAAAGTGGGAGACAAGTTTATGAAGATAAAGGAACGGAATATCATGCCGGATGGAACTCATATTCAGATAGAAGATTGGAAAGCAGACTATCCAGGCATAATCAATACGTTAAGTATTGCTACATATCCAAAGGCTAAAAACACAGGAAAGTATAGTTGGGCAAAGCGCGGCGAAACTTTTAGGCTTGAGCTGTTAAGAGAATTTGCTACAGATGAGCAGGTTGAAGAGCTTTACCAACAGCTTATACATGATGAGGTTAAACTTGAGGATCTCAGCAAACACTATTGGAATGGCAAAAAGGATATGTATTATATGGGACTTGTAGAAAGTGAGGATTAAATATCATGATGGTACCTAATAACTATGAAGTAAACATAGCAAGAAGAGAAAAAAGAGCGTTGGAATCAACTGCGAGATACTACCACTTTCTCCATATTGAAATTCGTGATACATATCCTGAAGAGTCAGTGTATGAGAAGTTCGATATCATTACTAAGGCATTTCCTTCACCTGAATACAAATGCACATTAATGAAAGTGGAATGCCACGGAACTGTTGAAAAGGAGGTTTAATTAACCATGGGATATAAGTATGTAGTGGATGTTTATCATCAGGCAAATGAGGATTCCTGGTCAGAGAAAATCTACCAGGGGAATGATCCAAGGCTAGCTATTGAAGTATGGGCAGAAGCAGAACCTAATAACAGAACTTGTGTCAGCATCAACGTTGCCAAGAGAGAACATGCTTTTGAGCTGATTCAGTATGCTTACGAGAATTTTGAATGGCTTGATAAGCTCTGTAATGAGCGAATGGTATCTTACAACCGCAAGTATCTTGAGGATGCAATTACTCATGAGTTTGAAACACACTGTGATAGTTTTCATGAGTATCCTGTTGAAGATGATTATATCGCAGATTATTACAGAGATCAGGTTCATCCATTTGATTTAGGTTAATTCATAGAAAGGATAAGGTTATGAATATTTTACTACAAAAAATATGTGACTTCTTAGAGGAAGCGAGAGTCAAACATAATATATCAAAAGCAGATTTAGAGAAGAATGGATCAGTCATCTATGCAAATGGAAATGACGGAACTGATTTTGATTGGGAAGTAAACGATAGGCTTTGTGAATTTGGATACGGGGTTAAAGATGGAAGTGTTTGGGCTTTCAAACTTCTTCTTGGTAAGGATGGAATAGGGGAAATATATTGTTATCCTCATGGCGAACAACACCCTACTGATACTCTTACAGAACAGCTTATGACAAGTGATGAAGCTGCAGAATTAAAAGATCTAATGCAGAAAAATGCAGATGACAATAAAATGTGGGATTGCACTCTGGAAGAAATATTTTCGGATGGAACTAAGTAGAACGTAAATGAGATTATCAAACAGATTAAGGTAAACAATATGAGATTTAAAGAGAATGATATCATTTTTGATGATGATATAGATATAGTAGATGAAAATATTATAGACGGATATCTATGGGCAACAGATACGCTTGTAAAAATTGCAGGATATGAAAAATATGATGCCGATGATTATATAAATATCTATCCATGCTACAACATTAAGAGAGATGAATGGTATGTAGAAGCTGAAGGAATAATGGATACGAAAGGATTCAGAAAAATACTAGCATTAACTGAACGCGAGTTGGATTATATCGCCAATAAAATGATTGAGTATTATTTTGAAACAAAAGAAAATTGGGATGATTTTGTTAGTGTGATTAAAAAGAAATATTAGAAATATGTTAATGCATATGAAAAGAGGAGATGATCGCGTGAATAAATTAATGGTAGAAATTATTGAGGATGAAATTCTTGAAGCCTTTAGGAACAACCGCCTATCCTTTATCGAAAATAAGAAAATGATAAAGATATTTATTGAATCTGGTGCTGCCAATGATGAGATTATCGATTTTGAGCTTATCATTCGAGAGACTAACACAAAGAGAAGTAGGGAAGTGTCTTTTAGAACATCTGCCTGTATATTCCCAAGAGTTATAAAGCTTTCGGATTATGATAACGTTGACCTTGAAACATTTGAGGGAAACCTTTTTGTTCATGTAAGTTGAGCAAACTATTAAGTAAACACAATTCCATTATTAATAATGAGTAATTGAGACCACAAAAAAAGAAATTAGGAAAGAGATAATAAAATCTAGTTTTTATTGGAGGTGACGTAATATATGGGTTATTATTATGAGTTCTATAGACCTTGGGATATGAAAAAGATAAATG
>JAEIGA010016365.1_pt1 | contig 11291 bp, 11 predicted proteins | sample 9270691 | NCBI WGS metagenome assembly JAEIGA01 (sample SAMN17057246, study PRJNA624740) | gut metagenome | biome: biome; isolation source: fecal sample | host: Bos grunniens | place: China: Xizang | collected 2019
CCATCTAAGGAAATTTCACCGTTTTTCCCAAGACCATAAATCTTTATTACATCTTTTAAGTTTTCATTCAAAGGCTCATAACAATTTCCATTTAATCTACATAATATAGGAATACCATTTTCATCAACAAAATAAATAAAACCATACATCAAAATATAACTGTCAGGATTTTTAAATTCGTCATAACTTACATATTTGTTAACTTCATCAATATGAGCGTTTAAATTATTTAATTCTTCATAAAAAATGATTTTATTTTCTGTGTCACTTTTTTTCTGTTCAAAATCCCCCATTGTTTTATTAAATTGACTTACATATTTTTTTGCACTGTTCAATTCATTAATAAAATTTTCAAAATTTGTAGAACAACTTTCATCACAGTTAAAATTTTTATAAGTTTCTTGATAAGAATTATATTTTTCTTGTAAATTATCCAATTTATTTTCAAAATATGAAAAATCACTGTGTTTATTTTTTATTTCTTTAATGTGTGTGATTGCCATTTTGTAATTTTGTACAATTTGTTTTAACTTGTTAATTTCTTCAGAAAAATTAGGTGTTCTACAACGAATAATTCTTGAATCCAAATTTGAAATCCAGTTTTTTCCAAAAAAACCATCTCGTTTTGATTCATAACTTCTAGTAAAAATTTTATCAGAATATTGATACACATATTTTCCTTTAGCAATATCAACAGGGTCTCCTGCAACTTCAACATTTTTCAATAATTGAGTTATAGGTTCTACCATTTTCTGATATTCATTTACGGTTACAGTTAATTCCCTTCTGGCTTCATCTAATTTTATATTATTATTTTGTTGTTCCTTAATAAGATTTGTTATTTTAGTCATTCTTTCTGGAGTTGATTCAGTTTCAGATAAGACATATGTTGATTCAATATATTTACGATATTGCTCCACTACAGAAAGTGGAATTTTACTATAATCAATAAAAGGTTTTTGTTTTTCTAATTCTGCAAGTTCCCTTCTAATCACTGCATTTCTTTCTTCCAATATATCAATTTCTTTTCCTTTTTTAGTAATTTCAGATTCTTTATCTCTAAGATCACCTATACACTTATTGAGTTCATCATTAAGAATATTATAAGATTCCTCTTCCTTTGAAGTTATCTTTTCCTCTCTATTTATAGGTTTATCATCTGTTTCAGAATTATCTGAAACTTCATAAGAAGACTCCCAACTTTTTCCATTAAAAAAAATTGCATACAACTGTTCAACTCTAAAAAAAATTGAAGAACAAAAAACAAAAATATAAATAAATATTATTTTTCTATCTGAACATAATTTTCTTTGCATTGTTTTCTCCTATATTATTGTTTTCATACAACACTAAAAACCAACACAACCTACCAAATTGAATAAAAAATCTTATCCAATAAACTTGTTTGCGCCAAAGAAGGAACATATCCGTCACTATCAGCTACAAAGGCAAGTTGATTTTCATTTTCCCCCTTGATATACGCTTTTTCATGACGAGCACTTAAATAATTACCAACTGTCAAAGTTGAAAAATAAACTCCCATACTACCACTTCTCCCTTCAGATTCCCAATAATCAATTACAGTCGAATTTCTTGCATCAAAATAATTCTCTTTTAGTTCAAGAATACAATCTGTTACAACAGAAGTTTTTGAAAGTTCAGTAACAATAGAATCCATATCTATATATAAATCACTATCTACCTGATCATAATAAAATTGATTTGTGTTGTTTAACAAACAATCTTTTATTTCATCTCGAATAATGCTACTGTTAATTTTTGACGCACTTTTTTTACAAAACAAATCAAAACTTAAAAACAAATCCCTAATTTTAGTTAAATCAACAACACAAATTGCAGCTTTTTTATTAACGCTATAACTTCTTTTAAATTGTGTAACAAATGACTCTATGAATGAATCAATGTTTTTTTCTCTTTTATCAGAAAAAGTATTAAAAAAATACTCATAATCCATTCCATTTAATCCAAGTAAACCTTCAACACCAAAAGCAAGTTTTGCACAATCCTTTATTTCATAAAAAACTTCAATTTCTGCACAAAAACAAGTATCAAATCCCACAAAATCAAGCAATTTTCCATTTAGACCGTTTTTTAACCCCATATGCAATTGCTGCAAAGACATTCTTTTATTGGAAGTTTCGTCATAACAAACCCCGCGCCACCCCTCTCCATGCCCCCAAAGAATTAAACCATAGTGATTAGCCGGATATTGCTCATACATAAATTTAATGCTCCTACTTAAACTCATATACGATGACATGTCCAATTCATGCTGTACATTAGGTGACAATCCCAACTCAAAACATTCAATTTCCTCTGAAAGAATTTCGTTATCATTTGAAACATTGTTTGTCTTTACCCTATACAATTTTGTATTATGCCAATTTCCATCAGAAGGATCGTAAGATGGATTTCTATCCAACAAAACCAAGACGGTTACATTACTTGTATTAAGTTTAGATTTTTCCATCTCCAATAAGTCTGCAATTGCAGCACCTTCCAAATTATTATCAGCAGACATATAAACAAGAATTGTCCATTCTCTTTCATCTAAGTTATTCTTTTCAACAGCCACAATATTTTTTTTATTAACAACAACTTCCCCATCAGGGACACTAAAATCACATCCCAAAAAATATAGAACAAAAAACATAGGTATTGCTAATAAAAATAACTTTATAAGTTTCTTAAATAAACTATTATTAATCATAAACTTACCACCTAATAAAAAATTTTTAATAAATGAGTATAAACTAAATAAATTCACTATCAATTTTTTTCTGTACTAGTTCAAAACATTACCAAAAGGATCAGTCCAAACAGATCCGTCATCATACACAATTTTACTCACATACAAATAATCAATTTCATAATTTTCAGAATCAAAATTATAAACATATTTATCTAGCGAAATACAATCTTCCAACAATTCATTCCCAGGAATTTCACACTTCAATTTTAATACAATATTATTTTTAACCCCCGAAGCTGGTTCACCATCTTCATCAAACACATAAAATACCAAAGTTAATTCTTGAATAGCCCGTTCATCATTATTTTTTATTTTAAAATCAAGCCCCATAAAGTCATAACATTCTGAATCATCAAAAACTAACTGAGCTTTAACCGAATAAGGACATTTTTCAGCAGAAAACAAATTGCACGATACAAACTGAAAAACAAAAAAACAAACCAAAAATTTTCCCACACTTTTCATAAAACCTCCAAAATAGTTTCAAAGTACGAATAATCAAAAAAAGACTTTTCCAGTTCCATTTCAATTTTCTTTAATTCATCAAACTCGTCTAAAGCTAATTTTTTTTCACCAATTTCAATAAAAGCCTTTATTCTGTACAGTTTTACAAGAACTTCTACACAAGATTTCTCTGTAAAATAAACAGTATCCAAAACTTCAATTGCCTCATCATATTTTTTTTCATCAAACAACAATTCAATTTCATCAAACAAACAGTCTTTAGATTTCACTTGAAAACAATTAATTTTCCCTCGATTATAAAACCCAATTTTGTCATATTCTTTTTCTTCAAAACCTTCTTTTCGTATTAAAACTCCATAATCACCACTTTTCACATTATCAAAAATCAAATATCCCCTTTCATCAGAAATATTCTTTCCAACGACAGCCCCGTTTTTTTTCAATATTCCAACACAACCACTAATAGGCTCATTTTTTTCATTAAGTACCACACAACACATTTTTGCTTCACTAGAAAATTTAGGAATTGTTGAACATGAAATACTCAAAGAAATCATTAAAATACACAAAATATTCAATATATATTTCCTCAAAAATTGCCTACTAGAAATAACACAAATATTTAACTTCACAAAACACCTCCTTTCCATTTTTCACGTAAAAATTCATCCTTATCAAACTAAACAAAAAAAACATAATACTAATCCTCAACTTCAAAAACAATTTTTCCAATTTCATTTTTGTAATAAACTGTTTTTGAACCATCTTCATTCAAAACTTTGCCAATCTGTTTATAATTTTTTTCCTTTATAACATTCTTTTTTTCTTCTTTTCTTTCCGAACTTATCCTAGCAAAATCAGAACCATTTTTTTTACCCCTCAAATCCTTAAAAAAATCTTTTCCCAAAAACACAAATACATTTTCACCAACAAATCTAAACAGATTAAAAACTTTTTCTTCCTTAAATTCCTCCTCTAAAAACGGCACCTTAGCCACCGTTTTGTTTTTTAAAATTTCAAATTGCACATCAAAAAAATCACTTTTATTAATTTGAAATCTAGAAATCACAAATTTTTCTCTCTCTACAATCTCCGCAACACCAGAAAAAAAATCAGCACAATTATGAAAACTCACTTGAACCCTATAAAAACACGAATCTTTCCCTTCTTCCAAAATCACACTATTTTTCAGCAAAAAAGCCCTCATATTAGAAACACTCTTCATAAAATCATTTTTACTCACACTTTCAGTTTCAAAAGGAATAACTTTTTCAGAACAAGAAACATTTAGTTTTGGCCTGTTGTTCTCATAATTAATTGCATTAATCAAAACTTCTGTTTTATCAAAACTAAGCTCTTCAGGAAAAACTCCTTCAATCATCAAATTCAGTTTTTCAAAAACATTTCCCACATTCAAAAACTCCTCCCCCGATCCATTAAACCCAAAATCACATTCCCACAAAAAAGAAGAAATCGCCCCATCAAGCAAAAAGATTTTTTCCACAAACTCAACACATACAAAACCAACTCTCGTAAGTTCAGCAAACGCTTCCGTAGAAGACACCGCCCCGCCCAACACATTCTGAACACTCACAACCCCCGCATTCGAAGTTGAACTCCCCGCATTTGCAGTTGAACTCACAGAATTCGCAGTTGAACTCACAGAATTCGCAGTTGAACTCCCCGCATTCGCAGCCGCATCCCCCAATGCACGCAGACGTACATTTTTCGTTCCAACACCAAAAACACAAAAAGCAAAAAACAATGAAACCAAAAACGCAACAAACCACCCCCATTTTTTCCGCTCAAAAACCACTTTCCGCTTTCCATCTTCTTCAATTCTCAACGCAGCCCTAGGATTTTCATATTTATATTCCGAAAATTTTAATTTATCCATTACAAGAACATTTGCAAAAAAATTTCGCTTTTTAAAAACAATTTTAGAATCAAAACAACAATCGTCAGAAAAACAAGGATGCAACTTTTCCAATTCCTTAAAAATATACTTATCCCTCTTTTTTCCAAACAAACATCCAAAAGGAACAACAAAAGAGTAGCGTTCATAATCATTTTTACTTACAACACAATCTTTTTTTTTCATAAGTCCTCTATTCTTTCATCAAATAAAAAATTTCACCATCACAAAACTCATTATTCCATTTTCCATAAACAAGCCCAGCCTCATGCTCCGAAACTTCCATAAAATCACTTGCAAAAGCCCACCCAATATATTCCAGATTCCACAGCGCCCTACACTTTTTTTGCCAGTCCAGCAAGTTTTCAAAACCGCGCCCCTCACAAGTCATTTTAAAACTTTCAGAAACAAACCTCGTACACTCATATTTTTGCTTTTCACTCCCACTTTTTTCACAAAGCTTCAAATACGCACTTCCACAAAAAAAAATTCCACACAAAACAAGAGCAAAACAAAAATAAAAAACAACAACATTAATTAATTTCACACTTTCTTCCTTAATATTCTGGAGGTTCCCACCTCTCGCGTTGCTCAAGGCGGTCGCGCTTTGCGTGGTTTCGCGCCTTATGCGCTCCAGCCTCCTGCCCGCTTCGCTGAACGCTTGCTAAGTTTTTCCACTTCGTTTCAAAACTTGCAGGAGTCCGTCTTTTTCTGCAAACAGAAAAAGACGCCACTACAATCGCTAACCCAAATTTCCACCTACAAAATATTCATTATTTTGTTCAATTTCTTTTTCAATCTTTAGATTCATTTTTTCCCATTTTTTTATTTCCGCCATTTTTTTTTCACAAGCAAAAACAAATAACAAACCCAAATTCATCAACAAAATAAATAGCGCAATCAAACTACCTTTACTTCCAAGAAACAATATCTACTCCGTTTCCTTCCCCGCCTTTTTCTTTATCAGCCCCGTAACAAATTATGATATACGGCAACGACTCCGGAACATCTGAGGGGAAATTGGCATTTTCCGCATTGACATATTCATATTCAGTTCCCCAGGGATCGGCTCCCGGTTCACGCATAACGTAAGGTCCGTTCCAATTCTCTGGCACCGGATAAAGACTTGGTTTTTGCCATAACGCTTTAATTCCTTGTTCGCTTGTTGGAAATCTTCCGCAGTCAATAAAGTAGGATTGTAACGCGGCAGAAAATTCAGATATTTGATTCCTAGCAGCGGTTTCTTTTGCACTTTTAATAAACTTTGTTGCCGAAATTGCGCTCCCCGCAGTAAGAATTGTCCCAATTGCAAGAACGGCAAGCGTTTCAACAAAAGTAAACCCTTCCGCTTTTTTTGTACCCCAACCAAATAATTTTTGCACAAAACACTTTGTTTTCTTGTACATTTCACCACAAACCTCCTCATTTTTTTTACAAACATTTTTCATACATTCCCCCAAGCTTTTTTTATTCAATTTTTTTTCAAAAAACATTCATCGATTCAACCATTGGAAAAAAAGTTCCCACCAGCAAAATCATCAAAAAAATTCCAGTTCCACAAATAAAAATTGGTTCAATCAACAAAAAACAAAACTTCCGTTTTTTTTCATCTAGATTTTCCAGATAATTTGCAATCTTCCCAAATACTTCACATTCCCCACCCGATTTACTGGCCAAATACAAAAATTTCTCCAACTTCGAATCAATTCCATCAAAAGCCACAGTCAAATCAAGCCCATCCATCATTCTAATTTTTGCATTCTGAAAAATAACACCCCATTTGGAATCAATTCCGGCAACAGAAATTAAAGCATCCATAGCATCAACAAAATTAATTCCCGAACGAACTAAAAAATCTGCCGCCAAAAATGACTCAAACATTTTGTTATCCCCCAAAATGTTTTTTAAAACCAAAAATGAAATTGAAAAAAACAAAACCAAAAACACAAATCCAAATGAATAACTTCTTATTAACGAATCATAAAAATTTCCAGAAAACATCGACAAAAACAAATTGTTTTTTCCAAATCCCAGTAAAAACAAAACTCCCAGAATTGCCACAAACACAACAAAAATAGGATACGCACAAGCTTCAATAACTTGAAACATATTTTCCTCTTTTCGCTTACAACGCTTAAACAAATATTCGCAAGTTTCTCCAAAATTACCAGTTTTTTCAGCGTAAGAAACAAATGTAATATAAATATTATCAAACTCAATATGATTACAAGTTTTTAACGCACTAGAAAATACAATTCCATTCTTCAAGCAGTCTAGAATATAACTCGCAGCCTTACCCACACACCCATTTCCTTTAAACTTAGAAATAATTTCCAAACTATCAGTCAACGACAAATTTTGCTTTCGAACCAATTCATACAACATTTGCGTAAATTCAGTTTTCGCATTCATCCAAAATCACCCAACACCATTACCCAAATGTACATTCTGTTTTCTAAAGTTGTACATTTCCCTAATACTATTCACCACCACATCCGAATAATTTGTACAATGAACAAAACCATTTTTGTTACCATTAAAAACAGCAACATCCGCCATCAAATTCACTTGATTTTCAAAATGATTCAAATCTTGTGCAATTACTCCTTTCAACACCGAACAAAGCAATTTTTCATCAATTTTCAAATCCATTAATCTCAAAATCACATCTTCCGCAGTCGAAGCATGTAAAGTAGCAAAGACCAAATGACCAGTCAGCGAAGCTCTTATAGCAGTTTGTGCCGTAAACTCATCCCTAATTTCTCCAATCATCAAAACATCAGGATCTTGCCTAAACACATGCTTCAAAGCATCATCAAATGACCTACCTTGTTTTTCATCAATCTGAATCTGTGTTACCCCCGGAATAACATACTCAGGTGGATCTTCAAGACTAACAATCTTCAACTTTCCAAGTTTTTCCCTTTGAATTTCCATTAACAAAGATGCATTCGTAGTAGACTTTCCAGCCCCAGTTGGCCCGCAAGTAATTACAAGACCGTTTTTCGCACCACAAAACTTCTTCATCAATCCAAGTTGTTTCCTGTTAAATCCCAGTTTCTCCAACGCCAAAGGAACTCTGCTAGTATCAAGAAGTCTCAACACAACAGATTCCAAGCCCCCAGAATACCCATCACCAATAACACCAACAGTCGAAACTCTCAAAAAAATCGGATTTTCCCGCGAATACACAAAATGTCCATCCTGACTTTTTCTTTTTTCCAAAACATTCATATCAGCCAGTAATTTAATTCTCTGAATCAACTCGTCACACCTATTGGAATCTAATTCCATATGCAAACCAAGCTGCCCATTCACCCTAAAACGAACCTTATTACTTTCAATATGAATATCCGTAGCCTTTTGTTCTCTTGCTTCCAGCAAAATACTGTCCAAAAGCAAAACCGCAGCCGAATCTTCTTGCTTAAAATTCCCAACCGTAGTTCCAGATTTCTTACTCCAAGATTTTTCATTCCCGTTGACTTTATCATCAATAACCACACCACTTTCTATCAATTCGTTTTTTTTCCCATAAAGATTTGAAACGCATTTTCTAAGATGATTTCTATTACCGCGCACAAATTCAATTTTAGGAAACGATTTGTATTCAATGGGGCAATCATTTCTTTTTAATACATAACTAACATGATTACAAAAAGCTCTTTCCAATCTTCCTTTTATTTCATCATTATCATTGTCAATTAATACTTTTACAGAAGCTCCATTTTGTTCCAAAACAGCAGCACCGTTGTATAAGCAAAAAGCTGGTGTCAATTTAAACTCATAACCCATTTTCACCTCCATTTTTCAAATACACACTCTTCAATAGGCTACAAACTATTCAAAAATTTATTTCCACGATTTATTACCCAAGTTTCTATATTTTCTTCAACTTTGTTTTCCAAATTTTCCAAATATGGAACAAGATAAATAACCATTTGTGAATTTTGATTTATTTTATTTTTGTTTTTGAACAAATTACCCAAAATAGGAATTTTTGAAAAAATTGGAGTTCTCTTTTCAGTTTCAGTTTGAGCGTTTTGAATTAATCCACTTAAAACAACAACTTCGCCACTTTTTCCGCAAACTTCTGTAGTAACAATTTTTTCGGTCGTTGGTGGTGGATTCCCCGTAGAACTAGAAGTATCAACCCCTTGTCTTGTAACAGAAGCAGTTACAGTACTAGTAATCATTCCGTTGCCACTTACGCGCCCCAAAATATCAATTTTTATACCAGAAATAATTTCTCTTGTAACGCCAGAATAAATTGGCTTTCCAGTTTCTGGATCCACATTATTATCCCTATATCTGTAAGTATTTGTATTTTGAAAATTAATCTTTTTTCCAGAAATTCCATGCAAAGTTGTATCAGCAAAAACTCTTGTTTCATTTTCTTCAATTGATGATTGCAAATTCGCAGCAAAATTCAGTCCAAACGCAGAAATAACATTCAAATTTAAATTCATAACACTTCCCAACAGAACAGACCCATTATTTTGATTTCCTTTTGAAAGTCTATTAACAGCAAAATTTGAACTCCACATGTTTTCAGAATTTTCGTCATATTGCAAAATTAACAAATCATAACTAATTCTTTGTGCAGGTCGGTCACACAAACTAATTTCTTTGCAAACATTTTTATACGCTTCTTCAGTTCCCTTAAAATAAATGCAAGAATTGTCGTCCGCAACTGTAATAGAATTTTTATCAACACTTGGTGGCAAAAATTTCAACAAATCTGGTGGCGTTATATATTCCAAAGTAAGCAAATAAGTTTGTGTTTTTAAATCAACATAATTAAGCAATTCTGTAATTTGTAAATCTTCATTATTTGAAACTTTTAACAAAACAGAATATTCGTCTGGCAAAACAATCTGATCAATTTTCCCAACTTTTTTATTAACAAAAGGAACAAATTTTTCGGCTTTTAAATAATTCAATTTGTATTTTTTCCAAGTTTTAGGTTCAGAAATCAACAGTTCTTTAGCCACGCTGTTAGAAACAATATAAAAAATTCCATCAACAAATACCGATTCAAAACCATTTTGCGTACAAAGTTTATTCAAAGCTTCAAGATAATCTTTTGCCACAAAAGAAGTTCGTAAAATTTTTACATCTGTATTTGCCATAATACAAAAACTCTTTTTTTCTTCTGCACAAATAAAATCAAAAAACTTATTCAACACTTCTGTAAAAATTGCATTTTTTACATCAACAAAAAATTTGCCATCCGCTTCAAAATTAAACACAATATCAGCAAAACTAAGCTCATGCTTTTGCACTTTTTGATTTTTAGCAAAGTGATATCCACGTTCATTTTTTAAAACTTCATACCCAGTAAAATACATACAAAGACTTTGTAACAATTCAAATTCAGTTGCAGCACTAAAATGCAAATTTAAAAGATTTGTTGGCAAAGATTCATAAGTAATTGGTTGCGACACAAACAAAGAAAGCTTTTCAATAACTTGCAATGGCAACAAATCATATGCATCCAAATAAAATGCGTTATCTGTTTTTTCAATTTTAATTTTACTTACAGTCCAAACATCATCAATTTTTTTTACATATAATCTGCAAGATGAAAGAAAACTATTAAACCCAGTTTCAAAATCATCACCAACAAATCTAAACGAACCTTTTCCTTTTACAGTGTCATCCGCAACAATCGAAATTCCTGTATCCAAAGAAACTGCATATAAAATATCCCGAATTTCACAATCAAAAAAATCCCAGGAATATTTTTTAGTTTGCCCAAACAAAGGCAAAGTTGCAAAAAAACATAAAATAAATAATATTTTTTTCATACGCCCATACACCCTCAAAAAAATGTGTAGTTCCCCCTCCCAAAGCTACATCAACTTACCCCCTTCTTAATTTTTTTTCCCCTATATATACTATTCCTAAAAATTTCAAAATTTACGCAATCAAAATTAAAAAAAATGAAAAATTTTCCAAAATTTGTGATTTTTTTTTATTTTTATGCTAAACTCTTGTTAACTTTTAGTTAAAGTTCAAATAAAATTTTAAAAAAGGAGGCCAAATATGGAAGGTGGATCCAGTTATCCCAGTTGTTTTTTAATTTCAAATAATGGCCTCTTGAATCTTATCTACTAAAAAATCACACAAAACCACAGG
>JAEIGA010016366.1_pt1 | contig 11291 bp, 14 predicted proteins | sample 9270691 | NCBI WGS metagenome assembly JAEIGA01 (sample SAMN17057246, study PRJNA624740) | gut metagenome | biome: biome; isolation source: fecal sample | host: Bos grunniens | place: China: Xizang | collected 2019
CTTTCGTTATAGCCATCATCTTCATTGTCACCGACAGAATCAAAAGTCCAATTTGTATAATCATTAAAACCGCTTGCAAATACACAATCATCGCTTACGCCAAACACTCTTGACAAATGTACCGTGGCATATTTGATAGGTGCTGTAACAATGGCGTTATCTTCACCATCCATATCGTACAGTATAAAACTGTCGTTTGTTTTGTTGTTTGTGTCGTGCAATAAGTCATCAAGTTCAAAAAACATTGATTTTTTGTCGGGGAATATCAGAATCCTTTTATCAAATTCACCGTTTACTATATCTTCCGACTGTTTATATGCATTGAATTGCACAATGCTTCTCGGAACATCATCGGCTTCTGTTGCTCCGTCTGCTTTTAATACTCCTGTATATTTGACATATTCACCATCGATAAAATCAATATAATCTATCTTAATCGCTGTATTTTCCCTATATACAACGAGAATAAAGTCATCAAAGGCAAACATACTAATCGGAATAGTATATCCGCTTAAAATCGAAATTTTGGCGTTTGACGGTGTGAGATACGGATATTCGTTTGTGGAAATGTTATTTTCCATCGACAACTCACCCGAATCAATTGTGTATTTCTTGTTAAGACCGCCAAATGTAACCTTTGTCATTTTGGAATATCGTCTGCCGGTAGGTAAAGGCATTTGTAAATACTGTAGTGCGTTTTCGTCTTTCTTCTTCTTTGCCATAAAACACACTCCTTATAATCCGAAATCAGGTGATTTTTCAGCTATCCACGCCTTAAAGTTCTCAAGCAAAACATTGTAATCGTTAAGCCATTTAGCCGACAATTCATCTTCGTTAGCTAACTTGTACGCTTCACCTCGTAATTTGGCTTTTACAAGGTCAATAAACTCATCGGGTAAGTAAATACTGCACCACTCTATTTCATCCGTAGTATTGAAAATTTTAGGTCTGACAATATAAATTATTGTTATACTTTCGGGTGTTGGTTTTGTGTTGTACCCCATTTTGTTATTGTCTTTATAAAAGGTATTCGGGAAAATAACACCGCTTGCAAGAGTTGATTTCATTAACTGTGTACCATTGTTTGTGTAAACAGCATAAATATCTTCAAATCTTGGTTGTTCTTCCATTTCATCATCTATATCTATTTTGGAAATATCAACAGGACTTTGTAATGAAGATGTTAAAACTACCTTTTTCTGTTCTTTTATGATTTCTGTATACAGTAACTGATGTAATGAATTAATCCACGATAGATATGTTATGTCGGGAATCTCAACAGCAATATCTACCTCGTTTTTCAGTTCCTCAATAACATCGGAAACCCAATATTTACTTATAAACATCTTTACCACCTCATCCTTCTTATTCGCCTGCCTTTTGCGTTATCGTTCCAATATTTTAAGTATGCATCTCTTGATTTTCTTATAAATTCACTCTTGTAGTGTTCGCCTTTGTTAGCCAAGAACAAAATATTGTCAACGATTGCGTTGTGGTATAGCGGTAACACAACATTATCATCGGTCAGGCTTTTAGGTGGCGTATATTCGTTGTCAACAGTTGTAGCATTGCTCATCAATTCATCAAAATTTGCATCCTTTTCAAGGTTGCCGTTTATGTATACATTGCCGTATATATCAACAGCCTTGTTTGAGGAATCGTCTGATGGCGAATTTTTTTCCTTAACGTGCTTTAAAAACACAAAATCCCCATACAACGACTGTAATTCATTAACCGAATCTTCAAAGAAGTTAAAGAATACTCGCTGTTCAATAGGGATTACTAAATTTACCTTTTCAAATATTTCAAGAAGTGTCATATTATCACCACCATTTTTTAAAAAATAATAGTTCAGCAAGTGCCAATCTTCCCTGCGATAGGAAAGGAATAAAAACTACCGCAGGGAAAAACCGACATTCTACCTCATATAGAGGTGTGGAAAGCTTTATGCACAGTTTGTAATACGAACTAAACCGCCCGGATTATTGCAAATTAAGTTTCCGTAGTTTGCAAGTAAAGCACGATATACAGAAGAACCTTCCATAAGGTTGAAGATACCGCCACCCTGAAGGTCTGCGAAATCCCATTCCTGTGTATGAAGTTCAAATGCTTTACTGTCAAGACACCAAGCTTCATTATCAGGAACAAACTGCTCGTAAACAACATCAATATTTCTGCTGCCGAACGCATAGTCGATTGCTTTGAAACCGCCTGTGATTTCCTTAGTCATTGATTCAACTCTTACATTGTTTGTTCTGAGGTATTCAATGTAATGCTTGTATGCAGCTTTACCCATAAGGATTGTATCAATCTTAGAGTTTTTGTAGGTTTCTGCACCTTCAACAGCATCCCAAATTACGCTATCATCAATATCGGTATTTGCATCGATTGATGTAGGAACAATGATTTTGTTCTCTGACTTCTTTACACCGTAAAGTGTGTCAATACCATCATCGAAAATAGCACCGATGCCTGTAATTTCTCTGCCGTATGAGTTCTGAACAGTAATGAAACCTGCTTCAAGAGTAACAGGATTACCTGAAATGGTAATTGTGTTATTAACTCTGTCAACAGAAATAATTCTTACAGCTTTAGACTGAGGTTCGCTGTCAACGGTAGCACCATCGGCATAAATATCAATGATAAGTCCTTCTTTCATAAACTTAACGCTGTCAACTTTAATTGTGTTGCTGTTTGATACTGATTCAGATGTGGTAAGAATACCTACACCGTTACCAAAGAGAGAACGACCAACATTCCACTTTGCAGTTTCGTATGCTGCTGTTACTTCGCTATGAAGAGCGTTAGTCATTGCACCGCCTGAACCTGTAAGTCTTACCGCTTTTGCTGAAATAGCGATATTAACATACATATCCTTTGCATAAGTTTTGAATCTTTCGTACATAACATTACCTGCCGCAGGTGTAGCTTGACCTTCAGCACCAAAGCCAAAGCCACCTGAAAGCCCCTGTGGTGCAGATGCTACGATTTCATTAGATGTGAGTTTCTTTTTAGTGATTTTGCCAAGTACGGGGGAAGGCTCTGTAGTAATACCATTTCTCCAAGGATTGAGATAGTTTTCTTTCAGAGTTTTTTCAAGTGTTTTGAGAGTCTGTGCTCCCGGAATAATAATTTCAGCCATAAAATATCATCTCCTAAATAATTTTGTGTTGAGGGATTAACCTAAACCGAACATTTGTCTTGTTCGTTCAGCCGCTTCCTCAAATGTTTTTGGTTTTTCTTTTATATTGAGTGCCGCATTTACCGCACCGCTACTTGCAGAAAACGGTGGCACTTGCTGACTGTTCTTTAACGCATCAATGCGTTTCTTTTCAATAAGTTCCTGAAATGTTGGGTTTTCGTCATAAAGCTTCATCAAATCATCGTCTGTAAGCTTCTTTTCAGGTGCAGGTGGAGTATTGATTGCATTAACTCCTCTTGCGATTGCATAAGCATTGATAATCTTTTCTTCCATCGGCATATTGTCTGATTGCAACCACGGATTACTTGCGATAATTTTGTCAATCTGTGGCATCATATCGCCAATACCTTGTAATTCAGGTACTTGTGAAAGAGCAGATAACACCTCTGTTCTTTCTGCCTCTTGCATACCTTTTTTCGCATATTCAAGCTGAGGTGCAATTTCTTTCATAATCTGCTGACGGTTATATTCCAACATTTTCTGAGCAAATTCCGCTTGTGCATTTGCAATGGTTTCCTCATCCGCAAAGGCAAGACCATTAATGTCGAGAGTAGGCGGTTGCATTGCTTCCTCAATCAAGCTTTCCTCGTTCTTGTTGGATAACTCATCAATAGTGCCTTGCATCTGCTGATTTTGGCTTCTTAATGCCTCAATCTCCTGTAATGCCTGTTGCAGTTCCATATCTTTCTGTTGTGCTGTCTGTGCGGCAATTTCTGCCGTATTAACTGCATCATCTAAAACAGCATTTTCAGGTGTTGTCTGTTCAGGTTGTTCTGTAGTTGGTTCTGTAGTTTCTACTGTTTCCGTAGCAGGTGTTTCCTCAACCTGTTCCGGTTCTTCTGCCGGTGGTGCATCTTCAAGGCTTAACTGCGATTCGTTTTCAAACATTTCCTCTGTAGCCTTAATTGCATCGTCAAAATTTGGCATATCGTTTTCACTCCTTTAAAAAATTTAAAATAAAAAGAGCCGTTATCCGAATAAAATCGGTAAACGGCTCTGGCTCTTTGGCTCTGACACTAAATATTTATTATTTTTTCGGTTTTACATTTATTGCAATAGCACACAAAGTGAAATAGTTTAGTTTCGGGAAGAACACGAAAGAGCTTTTTTCCGCATTGGCAGTAATACCACCCATCCTTAATCAACTATTCCACCCCCTATATACCTTGCATTTGTGCCATCATCATCATCTGTTGTTCCTCTTGTGCAACAATCTCTTTATGCTGTCTTAGATGGTTTTCAAGTGCCTGAGCATATTCAGGCTTTTTCTTCTTCAGGATCTGAAAATCCATTTGCAGAACATATCTTAAATGTTCCTCAATGTGTATTTCGTGTTCATCAAAGTCGGATACTTCGGGAATAACACCATTCTCGAAGAACACATTTTCTCTCTGTGCCGCTTGAATCTGCAGTTGGTTTATACTCATAATCTCGGTATAATTACCGCATTTCATATATTCCAATGCTTTCTGCTTTACTCTTTCGGGGATTCTTCCGTCTTTATCTGTGAATAATCCCATATTGTAAGCATCAAAGAATCGTTGTTTCTGCATATCTTCACTCATTAAGAGTTCGTTCTCTGTTACATAGTCAACATCGTAGCTGTTAATATCTTCATTGCTCCATACAATGGCTTTGCCTATGCTGTTACTTCCTACATAGTTAACAATTCTGTGAGTTGTAGCATACTTCTTATATATTTCAAGCCATACTATGGCAAGCTTACGAACAGAATTTCTTATGTTATCTCCTGTAAGTGATAATCTTGTGTTATCAATTTCCATAAGGTTTGAAATTGCTGTACCACTCGTTACACCTGACGGAGTGTTACCATACACCATAAGCTGTGAAACACCTGCAGCATATTCCATATCCTGTTTCAGATTGTATCTTTCCGTCATTATTTCTTGCGGTAAAACGCCATTAGGAATAGGTGTAGGTGGTTGTGAACCTTGTTTGTACACGAGCATTGCACCCGGTGCTTGTCCGTTCTGCTCATATTCTTCAATATCGATAGAGCCTTCTTCGGTTATATAGCTACCAATGGCTATATGCTTGATATATTCGTGTATTCTGTTAACGCATCCGTTGTATGCTCTCTGTATCGGAATAAGTCTTTCAATGGTTGACTTCCCGAAAAATTGTCCTGCTACCTCTATACAAACAGATTGAATAATCGGTATTCTTCCATATGGCAAGTCACCATAGTAAACAAGTTCCTTGTCACCGATAATTATAATCATCTGTCCGTTTGGTTTATGCTTTGACGGTCTTTCAAAGTATGTAATAACCTTTTCAGCATTGTCTATGGTTCTGTGTCCTATGGTTACTGTGGTGTTCTCATAACCAAAACCACCGCCTGATGCCAACGGAGTTAATTCAAAGGTTTCGATATTGCTACCTTCCACTTTAACGCCATATAGGTCGTAAATATCGTCAACAGTCTTTACCTGCTCTAATATAATTGACCGCTGTGCTTCAACTGTCTGCTTGAATATGCTTTCAGGATAGATTTCATAAGGTGTTATAAGACCATAATCCAAATCTCCCTGATAATATGCTGTTTCTTTACTTTTTTGTGTTCCGTTTTCGTCAACATCAAAAATCTGCTCAACAGCGTATTTCTCACCTTTGTCTTTATCCCACCAAGACAGCCAAAAACAGTTTCCTGTCAACTCATTCCAACTTATCATAGTGTTCTTTTTGCTGTCAAAGTCGGAAACTTTCTGAATATGCTGTAGCACATTGGTTGATATTTCAGCTTTGGCATAATCATCAAGTTCATTCGTTGCAGGCTTAACTTTCATCATATAGCTTAACTTTTTAAGGTTCGCTATTCTTGTTTCAATTAAAGGTGCAATTTGGTTAAAGGTTTCTCTCTCTAACCAATCATATACAGGCTCTAACTGTTCAATATCGCCTCTGTAAGGATTTATCTCACAGTATTGATTACCAACAAGGAAGTTAGCATTTAAAGTCCATTGCTGTTCTAATATGCTTCTTTCCGTCTTTCTCTGTTCTAAATCATCAAGAATGTTCTGTATGACATCTTCCTTGTATAGGACTTTGCCCTCTTCGTCAACATCAATAGCACCTGCAATATCTTCGTCTTTGTCCTTTCCTTTGTTAAGACCGAAAAGACTACCAATGCCACCTATAATTCCGTCTATTGGTGGACTAAATCTCATATTCATTATTCATCACCTGCCTTGTTTCGCCATTTCTGTAATACTCTATTATGTGCGGATGGGACTGCCTGAGGAGGTTTTTTGCCTTGTTTGTATTCCGTTAAATTCTTACTCATAAGGCGGTTCAGCATATCCCTCCGCTCCACATAATGGATAAATGCTTGAGTTAAGATAATTGCCGATAGTATAAGGTTTAATATCATCTATATCACCGCTCTATCTCTTTTTATTGGTCTTTTTCTTTGTGTTAGTTGTAGCTTTAGGTTTTGGAGCAGATGCTTCTGCTTTTTCTACCGCTTCTTCTACAACTTCATCTGCAACAGTATCCTCTGTTACTTCTATAGGATTATCCTCTGCCGATTCTTCGATTACCTCTGTAGGTTCGATATCTTCATCAGTAACAGAAGATAGAGTTACATTCAATTCAGGATGTGGAAATAATGGTTTTAACTCTTTAACCACCTTTGGCGGTTCTACATAGCTTTCTGTGCTTGCCAATGCATCTTTCATACATTCTCTGCACATTGCTATCGTGTTACCCATTTCTCTACGTTTTGAGAGAACAAAAACATCTGTAATATTCTTGCAACCTCTGACATCGCATTTCTTCTTGAACTTTTTTACAAACATATCAGTAATAACTCCTTCTTGATTTATTTTTGCTGTTTAGTCTCTTATTACGGAATACTTCCAATTGCTTCTCGAAATCACTTCTCTTGTCCTCAACATAGTCTGCCTGACGGAACTTAAAGTGATTAATGAACTGTGTACAAGCATCTACAAGATCATCGTGTACTCCATTTGGGAAGCTTGCGAACTCTTCAACAAATTCATTTGTGAAATCGGCATATTCGGGAAGATATACATTTCCACCCTCTACAATGCCTGTAATTGCATTTGCTCTACCGATTTTACTTTCCTTTGGTGTAATCGGTATAATACCGCCAATTTCGTGCTTTAACATTGATATAATGGCACTACCATTGGCTTTATCTTCAACCAATATTGAATGCTTCTGTGGGTATTTATCAGCCATATATCGAATTGCTTTCAAGGTTTCAGGGAAATCCATTCTTCTTTTGATAAGGTCTATCAGATAGTAGTCACCATTCAGCTTTCCCCATACTTCTATCGCTACAAAGTCGCTTGTATCGTTGTCCTTGAATGTGGCATCAACCGATATACCAACCAATTGAATGTTATCGGGAAGCTTGTTGTAGTATTTCCACCATTCTCTCTTAAAGATGTTACCTTCTGCCGATGTTGGTCTGCCCATATACAGAGCATTCCACGTTCTTGTACCCTCTTTATAAGACGATTTAAAGGCTTGTAGCCACTTATTGTCTTTCCCAATCTCAGGACAAAGAGCATCGCCAATATTTCTTCCGAGAATATCATTTTCTTCGGCTTCTACCGGGATATTGACAACTTCAACGAATTCTTCGCTACTGATAACTCTTCCCGATAAATCGTCTTCGTGCCATCTTGTCTGAATTATGATAATCTTTGTGCCTGCTTGTGTTCTTGTCTTAATTGAATTCTGCCATTCTTCCCATAATCGTTCACGATATGTAGGTGAATCAGCTTCTTGTCGGTTCTTAATCGGGTCATCAATTATAATAAGGTCACCTGAGTTGCCTGTGATACCCGACATAATACCTCTTGTAATGATAGAGCCGTTATGGTCGGCAATCTCCATATCCCTGTCAGAACTCTTTTTTAGCCTTATATCGAATATGAACTGTCCGTATTCATCTATCTTCTGTTTGTTTCTTCTTCCAAATTTACCTGCAAAATCGTCATTATAACAAGCTATGATGCATCTCTTGTCAGGATATTTGCCTACATACCAACTCGGAAAGGTTTCTGTAACAGTCAAACTCTTTCCGTGCTGTGGTGGACAGCTTAACACCAATATATCGTAAGGATTGCCTGTTGGTGTCTCAACGAAGGTTTGTATCTTGTTTGCAAGGAATTTATGAAAGTGTGTATCAATCCACTTGCCTTTATGTGCAAAATAGCAATATGTAGCATAATTCTCACGCATCAAGGCAATAGCAAGGTTTTGTTCATCCCTTGTCATTTGCTCTCATCTGCCTTTTTGGTATATCCTGATATATCAAGAAGCTTGTCTAAATCAAAGTTTGTCGCAAAACCGAGATTTTGTGTCATTTCGCCTTTCGACAATGCTCTCTTATCGTATAATGTGCCGATTGCGGTTGTTAGGTGATGCAGAGGAATGTCTTTCTCTTCGTCTGATACTTCCTTTGTGATGCGTTCAAGAAGCATATCAATTATGACAGATGCCTTTTCGCTGAACTCCTCACGTTTTTGTTCACAAAGTTTCTTGAACTCTTCTGTGTCTTTATTGTCCTTAACAATCTTTTCTACTGTTGGTTCAGGCATACCTAAATTTTTAGCCGTTTGATTGTAGTTATGTGTAACAGCATAACTGGTTAAAACCTTATAAATCACTTCAGGACTTGTCTTTTTACCTCTTGCCATAATCTGCACTCACCACCCTATCAATAAAAATTCAATTACAAGTCTAAATTTGGCTGTCCTTGATAGAATCGAACTACCATTAAGTGATTCAAAGTCACCTGTCTTACCATTAAACGAAAGGACAATATATATTTTTTCTTTTTTCTTTTAATATATTTTCTTTTTTTCTTTTTTTATTAAATATTATTAAATATATAAATATATAAGCTTAGTTAATATATATAATATTTATATTTATTATTTAATATATATATAAGCTAAGTTAATAATTATAAAAAGGAGTACGGAAAGCGGTTAAACTTTCCGTTTTGAAAAAGGAGAAAAAAGAATAGAATTATTTCATTCTACAACAGAATTATAAACCAAAAGAGCCGTCAGTTATCACGGACTTTTTTTATTTTCAAAAAAATTCAAAAAAGGTATTGACAAACCATATCCCCCTGTGGTATTATGTGTATGTACCACGGAGGTATATGAAAGGAGAATGAAAAATGAAAAAAGTTAAAATCTACAGATTGTCAATTGGTGGTTATTTTTTAGGTTCTGAATTGGAATTATGTAAAAAGTATTGTGAAGAGCATAACTGCACATACAGAACAGATTATATTTATGTGTGTGCATAAGAAAGGAGCAAAAACAATGAGCAAAGCAAATCACAAGGCGGTAAGAATGTTCAATGCATTCCTCAAGATCAACAGATTAACAGCATCTGCAGAAACATATGATATGTTCATAGATGCGATTAAGAATTATGACACATTCTGTGCGATTGAAAAAGAAAGCGAAAAGGAGTAAAAAACAATGCAAAGCTACATACCGATAGTAATGTTTTATGCGTTATTCATAATGGGATTAATGGCATCATCAATGGCAATATGTGTTGCAATTGAGAAGAACCCAACAGTTGATAAAATACTCGATAGATTAGAAAGGAGAAACGAAGAATGACAGTAACATATCAGGATGAATTAGGAGTTGTAACAGTAAAGATAGACGAGGAATACGGAGTTACCTTTGGCAGTTCCAACGCATTCTTCACAGAGAATGGAACAGATTACAAAGTAAAAATTGAACACATAATCAGCATCACCAAAGCAGAGTAACGAGAGTATTTACTCTCGGTAATGCGGTCAGGCAGACGGTTGCAAACCCCGATAGCCAACCGATAAAAACAAATATTGAAAGGAGATATGTAAAATGTCAGTACATATCACAGCTTATTTAGACGGAAAAACAGTAGGGATAGGATATAAGTTTATAGTAACACAAGGCTACACAAGTTGGCGTGCATATCAAACGGTTGCGGGCTTAAAGTATTTATTAAAAAACTTCGGTCTTGAAATAGATGCAAGTTGCACTCAACTTCTTGATTACAGACATCTTGGTGAAGGTAGACGGATAGCAATGACTTGCAAAGAGAAAAAAGTAATTGACAACTTTGGAGGCTTTTGGGATATTTCAGAAGTACCAAAAGAAGCAAAGCCATATTATGATCTTTGCAACGGTTCTTATGTGCAATGCTATATCCTTGACAAAGGGAACGAAGTTATAACATATAAGCCAAACCCAAACGCGAAAGAAGTATATAAACCATTAGATTACACAGTTTTTCGCCGCTCGATAGGATAAAAACAAAACGGAAGGAGTCCAAAACAATGGCTTTATATTACACACTAAAAAATGGAGAAGATATTGAAATTGATGTTCAGGAAGATGAAATAATGCTTCGCAAAAAGATTACAATTAAACTCTTTGGTGGAAGTACCACTTTAACCTATGATTGGCATCATACACACAACCTAAACGAGATTATCGCAGAAATCGAAAAAGAATATGACACACTAAAGCAAAAGGATTACGAGTTTGAGTATAAATGTTGGTGTGATTAAAATCGAAACGGCTTTAAGCCGTCTGCAAGGGTTCACCGCCTTGTACTGATGAGATAGGTGAGAAAGGATAATAATATGAGTAAACCTTATGACTTTGAAGAGTACTGCCCATACTGTGACGATATCAACGAGTTAGTGTGGGACGGCAAATCCCACACAACAGTATGTGAGAAATGCCACCAACCAATATTACTGTGTTCCATATGTGAAGCAGAAAACTGCGGAAACTGTCCGTATGAAAAGGAACTGAGTAACGAATAATGAGAGATTAAAAAAATACCCCAAAGGGTATTTACAAATCAACGAATATGTTGTAAAATCAATAAAAAGGAGTGATGAAATGCCACTAACAGAAGCGCAAAAGCGAGCAAAGGCGAAGTACAACAAAGAAAAGGTTGTTAAGGTGACGATTGAGTTTTATCCGCACGAAGAAGAACTTATAAACAAAGTCAAAGAGCAACCAAGCAAACAAGGATACATAAAAGACTTAATAAGAAAAGACATTGA
>JAEIGA010016367.1_pt1 | contig 11291 bp, 7 predicted proteins | sample 9270691 | NCBI WGS metagenome assembly JAEIGA01 (sample SAMN17057246, study PRJNA624740) | gut metagenome | biome: biome; isolation source: fecal sample | host: Bos grunniens | place: China: Xizang | collected 2019
ACCAGTAACCAATCTTGAGGTCGGTGATAAAGCCACCCGCCATAGATAGTGCTGTGCAGACTACGCCACCGATAATAAGTGCGGCTGTCATACCCTCTGCGCCGTTCAAGCCTACGCTAACCAATACCAATGAGCTCAGAATCAAGGTCATCAAGGTCATACCCGACACTGGATGTGTACCCACGATAGCGATTGCATTGGCAGCAACGGTAGTGAACAGGAATGCAATGACGAACACGATAAGCAAAGCCACAATACTCTGCGAGAGATTACCAAGCAGACCGAAGTGGAAGAATACCCAGCAAGAGATCAACGCAGCAATCAGCACCGAGAGGATGAGTTTCATTGACAAATCCTGCTGTGTACGCTCGATGATTACCGACTTAATATCTTTCTTTGCAGTAAGCTCGCTCACAGCCAAACCAACAGCCTGACGGATGATGCCCGCCTGGCGGATAATACCAATCAAACCAGCCATTGCAATACCGCCGATACCGATAGGACGACCATAGTCGGTAAAGATTGACTCTGGAGTAAGTGCCGCAGCCTCTGGTGAGATAGAGCCGATGAGTGGAACGATAAGGAACCACACAAGGCAAGAACCTGCTGTGATGATTACGGCATACTTCAAACCGATGATATAACCAAGACCCAACACGGCTGCTCCAGTGTTGAGTGAGAATACCACCTTGAACTTGTCGGCGCACATTGTACCAAATGCAGTCAAACGGGTAGATACAACCTCTGTCCACGCACCGAATGTGCTCACCGCAAAGTCATACAAACCACCAATCAAACCAGCCACAGCAAGCAGCTTCGCCTGATTTCCTCCTTTCTCGCCCGAAACCAAAACCTCGGTAGTAGCAGTAGCCTCTGGGAATGGATATTTGCCGTGCATCTCCTTCACGAAATACTTTCTAAAAGGAATAAGAAGCACGATACCCAACACACCACCAAGCAGTGATGAGAGGAAAATCTGATAGAAGGCTGCATCCAGACCGAGGATGTAGAGTGCTGGCAATGTGAAGATTGCACCCGCTACAATCACGCCCGAAGATGCACCGATAGACTGGATGATGATATTCTGACCCAGCATATTTTTCTTACCGAGAGCAGTACCCATACCAACCGCAATAATAGCGATAGGAATTGCCGCCTCAAATACCTGACCAACCTTCAAGCCGAGAAAGGCTGCCGCAGCCGAGAAGATGATTGCCATCAATACGCCCATACCCACAGAGTAGGGTGTAACCTCGGCAGGGGTAGATTCTGCCGACATCAGCGGCTTGTACTCCTCGCCCGCCTTCAACTCGCGATAGGCGTTATCGGGGAGTGAGATGTTTGTTTTGTTCTGTTCCATTTTATTGACGTTTTTTTATTAATAATTTTCCTCTTCAACAGGCGATTTCTCTCCAAAGGAGAGAGCTCCAAAATATTCATCATACAAAAATATGATTTTTTTGTCAAAATTGGAAATATTGGCTCAAGAAAATAGGGGTGCTCAACTTTTACGCTGACGCACCCCTAAAATTTTGCAAGAAAATTTATAAAAACGATTTAGTAACTTACGCTGAATAAATAGTCGCCCGAGCCCATTGTTCCGCATTCCAAATCACCGTTGTCGGCATAGCGAATTGCTCTTTTCTTGCCATTTATGCGAAGTTCCTTAACCTCTGATTTTGCTGGCAAAACAACCTTTGCCTCGGTGTTGGCAGGGATAGATACTCTTGCGGCATAACCATTTGAGTTAGTGTTAATATCAACCTTCACCTCACCTTTTATTGTAGGTACTGCGGCACTGATAAATTTCAAGTCACTAATCTGTGGCGCAATAACCATTTTTGACCATCCCGCCTCCAGAGGTCTTACGCCCACAACCCAACGAGGAATGATGTTGGCAGGAGCTGCACCCCAGGCGTGATTCCAGTCCTGATTATTCTTGAATTTATCATCCCACGCCTCGTAGGTGATGGTGGCATTATGACGCACCATATTGTACCAGCCTCGCTCATCCTCCTTGGTGAGCATCTTCAAGCCATAATCGCCATCACCTGACTGATATATGGCATCCATCAGAAACTGAGCCGCATAAACACTGCAAACCAATCCTCGACTACGAATATACTCCATTACGCGGGGCACATTCTCCTCCTCGACAAGCCCCAATGCAAGCGGGAACAGATTGGCGTGCAATGATATATGTTCGCTATCTACACCATCGCGATAAACACCCTTTTCCTCGTCAAACAAGAGCTGATTAAACACTTGTCGCAGAGTCTGACACTCCTGCAACAACTGCTCCGCATCATCGCTTTTACCTACAAGTTCTGCCATCTGTTGCAACAGCACCAACGCACGATAATGGAATGCATTAACCACTGTATTATAATCAGTTAAGTGATAATGATCATCCTCACCGTGAGGCCAATCACCGCAGCGGGGCCAATCTACTATATCGCGAATGTTACCACCAAAACGGATAGAGTTGCGAAACTCCTGGCTCTTCACCTTGTCATCAGTAGTTGAAATCAACCCATTCTCACGCTTGAGTGAAAGCAGGGTGCGAGCCTTCAAAATATCATAATTTGCCTCGATAGAACGCTTATCACCCGTATATAGATAGTCATTCCACGCAATTATCAACGCCTGCAGTATCCACTCCGTGGGCCAGGTAGGGTGCTCCAGCAGATACTCCGACGTACGACGAGCCATTGCATACTCTCTGTCGGTTGTATAGTGGCATAACTGATTTATCAGAGCATCAGCCTCATATGGGATGCGTTCACGATCACCATCCACATAGACTCCAAATGCCGAGGTCGCCTTGATAGTGTATTTACACAACTCCCACACCTTATTCAGCACCTTATTGCTACTATAGAAGCGGGCTGCCGAGAGATCAAACGGATATACGGTGGTATGCCTTACAACGTCTTGCGACTCTATTTTCCCATTATAGCCATCTATCTGACAGTAGCGCATTGGAGCAACCTGATCCAGATAGTCGGGAACAAGCACAGCCTGCGGACCTGTGTTGCGTCGATCATCTGCGGGAATAATAGGGTAGCTATGACGTCCCTTACGCAAAACAAGAGGGTAGCGGTAGTAGCGCACCGTGCCGTGAGGTTTTGAGTTTACTCTGCCATTCAAAGCATCCTCGCCAATGGCTACAAATATTGTATCTTGCTCCTTGTCGCACTCCAGCGTAAGCTCCAGTGATGCAAACGATGCCTTGCCGAAATCGATAAAAGTGGTCTGCTCATCAATGCGAGTGATGGTTTGAGGATGCTCTTTTTCACGCATCAGCGGACGATAGGATACAGCATAAGGCTTCAGCGATTGCGCAGTATGAAATACCTGAATATCAGACCACTCCGAACGACCATCGTTTGTTGTAATACGAACACTCCAATAATAGGTTTTATCCGCTTGCAACTCCTCGCCACCATACTCAACCGCAGTTGATTGTGCAGATTTCATTCTTCCGCTATACCACACTTCACCTTTATGCAAGAGCGCATCATTCCAGCTATCATCCACCGCAATTTCATACGATTTTTGCCAGGTTGCGCCCTTACCCTGTGGCACAATCCAGCAAAACGTAGGGCGCGAGGAGCGAATCTCTGCAAACTGATAGTTATCAATCTCCTCCTCGTCCAAATCCTGCATCTTCACATCTGCAGGATAACCATTTTGATAGAGCAAGCCAGCCTCTTTAACTAAATCAACCATCAAACCCGAAGGCTTTTGAGCCAACGAGAGTGATGGTTGAATAGCGAAGAAAAACAGCGTAACCCCAAGTAAAATACTTCTCATATACGCCTATGTAACGATTGTCTAAATAAATTTCTCTCCGTTCTCAAAACGAACATCATCAATGTAGTTTTTGATACTCTGTTCCTCACTGCGAGGACATATCAACAACGCATCAGGCGTATCAACTACAATGTAGTCATTCAAGCCATTAACCACAGCTATCTTACCCTTTGGTAGAGATATAAATGTGCGCTCGGTAGAGTAGGTGTAGCACGCCTCTGCCACAATGGCATTTTTGTTTTTATCCTTCTCCGAAAGCTGATAAACCGACCCCCAAGTACCGACATCACTCCAACCGAAATCACCGCAACGAACAAAGACATTATCCGCCTTCTCCATCACACCGTAATCAATAGAGATTGCTTTACACTCCGAGAATACCTGTTCGATAGCCGCCGTTTCACGCTCTGTGCCATAGTCGTCAAGCTTTGCGCTAAAGAGAGCATGATGCTCAGGAAGATAGAGCTTAAATGCCTCCACAATCGCTTTAACTGACCATACAAAAATACCTGAATTCCAGAAGAATTCTCCACAATCAACAAACGCTTGTGCAAGCTCCAGATTTGGTTTCTCGGTAAAGCATTTCACACGACTGATTACATCGCTATTCGACTTTTGGATATATCCATAACCTGTCTCTGGGCGGCTTGGTTGAATACCAACGGTCATCAATGCACCCTGCTCAGTGGCAAACTCCAGACACTCGTTGATGATTGTGTGGAAAGCGGTCTCATTCAACACCAAATGATCTGATGGAGTAACAATCATACGAGCCTCTGGATCGCGTTTCAACAGTGAGTAAGCTGCATAAGCGATACAAGGGGCAGTGTTACGACCAATAGGTTCACACAACACCTGACTCTCCTTTAGCTCAGGCAGATGCTCCAAAACAAGATCCTTGTAATTGCGGTTGGTCACAACCAAAAAGTTTTCAGCAGGCACAATGGGTAAAAATCTCTCAAACGTAGAACGAATAAAAGACTTCCCCGTACCGAGAATATCAAGAAACTGTTTTGGCATAGTCTTACGACTTCTTGGCCAAAAACGGGCGCCAACACCACCCGCCATAATGACGCAATATGTGTTTTTTACCATATATAATAAAAAGATTTTTTAAGAATTATACAAAGATAAAAATTTATTCGTATCTTTGCCAATTATTAGAGCGATTTTTTGTAAAATTATGAAGATAAGACTATTTACGATACCAAATTTTCTCACACTCGGCAATTTGGTGTGTGGTGCAAGTGCAGCCATTGCAATTTTATCGAATGGAGATTTCAAGCTGGCATTTTGGCTGGTTGTAGCATCTGCTATTTTTGACTTCTTCGATGGTTTTGCCGCACGTCTGCTCAAAAGCTCTTCTGCCATTGGTGTAGAGCTTGACTCGCTTGCCGATATGGTGTCGTTTGGTCTGGTGCCTGCAGTGGCAATGTTTAGCTGGTACAATGAGGCTTCACAACTGAGCCAATTATCTGATTGTGTGATAGGTTGGGGTGCTTATCTCACCTTAATTATCGTTGCTTTTTCAGCTCTTCGCTTGGCAAAATTCAACGTTGATGACACTCAGCACACCGAGTTCTGCGGTCTGCCAACCCCTGCAAACGGATTGTTCTGCCTCTCTCTTGCAATGCTTGCACAGAGTGGTGACATAACACTTGCAAAGGAGTTTATTTTGCTGATTTCAATCGTTATGGCGTGCTTATTGATAAGCCCAATCAGAATGTTTGCGCTAAAGTTCAAGGGCTTTGGTTGGCGAGGCAATGAGTTGCGATACTCATTCATCATAGCGTGCATTGTGCTGATTGCAGCATTTACAAAATATGCCGTGCCCGCAATTATTTTAATCTACATTGTAATTTCCACACTGCGTTGGATAATAAATTCTCATAAGGCGTAGTTATTATTGCAATAGAGGTTGATGAAAAGAGTAAGTTACATAGCGATCACCATAGTAGCAATTCTATTTGGAGTGCTACTGCCAAATGTAGCACATGCACAAATTGATGCAGCTGCTCTTGCTCGCGCACAACGCCGAGGAGAAAACACCTCTTTAGGCGGTGCAAACCCTTTTGCAACTGGCGAGGAGGGCACAGGCGAGCCTACAGATAGTACCAAGGTTCGTCGCATACGTAAGCCTTTGGAGTCTTACTATTTTAACGATTCCATTCGCGCATTGCCCAACTTTATGTGGACTGTGGATCGAGATATGAATAATGCCAACATTATGCCCCTCGACACCACATTGTTAAATTGGCGAATTGATTACCCTTATCAGCTTAATGGCGTTGGTGATATGACGTTGGGTGGATTGGGACAATCTACATTGCCATTCAACTATTTTGACCGTTCACAAAATCCAGACTTCGCATTTGCCCACTCATACGATGCCTATACCTATCGTATGGATAATGTTCTATTTTATAACTCGAAGACTCCATATCTGAATTTCACCTATCTGGAGTCGGGTCAAAAGCGTTATAAGGAGGAACACTTTGAGATCGTTACAACCCATAACGTATCTCCAACAACAAGCTTTAATGTGAACTATAAAGCTCGCGGAACAAAGGGCTTGTATGATTGGCAACGCACCTCAAACCACAACCTTGCTGTTGCTTTTGCTCACACGGGCAAACGATATTCCATACATGCTGCATATATCAACAACCGCATCAAACAACGAGAGAATGGTGGAGTTGTAGGCATCTGGGCGGTGGCAGATACCACCTACGAACATCCATCGGGTGTACCAATGAAGTTGGCGGAGGCTGAAGCGGAGAACTCTTATCGCAACAGCTCGATGTTTGTAAAGCAGGTATATACAATCCCGTTGCAGCGAGTAACCGATTACGACTTCTCGTTAGCAGACCTATCGGCTATATATGTTGGTCACGTGTTTGAGTATAACACCTGGAGCAAGCTATATAAAGATAAATATGCACCCTTCATCAACGAGCGTGGTGAGATTGACCAAAACGGAGAGTATGTAGCCACCGAAGGGGAGTATTATAAAGATTGGTATATATCACCCACAGAGTCTCGCGACTCTATTCGTGAACGCGTAGTGTCAAACCGACTATTTGTCGAGGCGCAACCTTGGGATCGAAATGGAGCCGTAGGCCGTCTGGGCGGTGGTGTTGGTATAGATATGTATGCCTATTCACAGTTCCAATTAGAAGATTACATCTCAGGCAAATACAACGTCGATAAGAAAGAGGCGTGGTATGCTTACGGAGCTGTAAGTGGAAAAGTGAAACAATTTGCCGATTGGGGTGCTGATGTAAAGTATTACCCATCGGGCTATCGTGGCGGAGATTTTTACCTCAATGCACACATCGCATTGCAGGCAAAGATCCGCAATCATCCCGTTATCCTCCGAGGTGATTTCTCGCAAATGCGACAATCAGCCTCATATTGGGAGGAGAACCTATTCTCGAACCACTATGTGTGGTTCAACTCCTTTGATAAGGAGAATGAGACTCGTTTTAAGGTATCGTTTGAAATCCCCAGCAAGGCTCTTGAATTGAGCCTGTGGCAGGGCGTAGTGTCGAATAAAATATACTACGACACAGAAAGCCTTGTCGCGCAGGAGAAGGATGCGATAAGCCTGACGAGCCTGTATGCTCGCAAAGATTTCCGCATGGGCGGATTTCACCTTGACCACAGGGTATTGATGCAATGGAGCACGGATCAAGAGGTTATTCCCGTTCCACTGTGTAGTGCTTACCTCTCTTACTACTACGAATTTTGGGTAGAGAAGAAGAAGGTGTTGCGTATGCAAATTGGTCTTGATGGTAGATTTAATACCAAGTATTATGCACCATCATATAATCCAGCACTATCGCAGTTCTATAACCAGCGCGAATATGAGGTGGGAGGTTATCCCTACATCGATGCATTCGTGACGGCTAAATGGAAAAGAATGCGCATCTTCCTGAAATACCAGCACGCGAATTTTGGTTTGTTCGGCAATGGTGAATATTTCACCGTGGCGGGCTATCCTCAAAATCCTGGTATGTTCAAGATGGGTATTTCGTGGGGTTTCTATGATTAGCGTGTTGTAATGCACAGCATAAGCTGCCCGCAATACAAACATTTATGTCAAAAAAGACAATTATTTTTTCGATCGTTCTTATTTTAGTTGGAGTAACAATTTTTGAGTCTAGTATTTTGAACGAGGAGTTGGTGCAAGCCGAGACGGTGGCAACAACTTCAATAGACGAGAACGCAATCGCTGTGACAGCGATGCAGGACAGTGTAGAGACTGAAGAGTGGATCATATCTGTATGGGATGATATGATGCAGCGTATCAGCGAAGAGGAGGGGCAGGATTGGGTGCTTATGAGCGCCATAGCCTACAATGAGTCTCGCTTTAAGTCAAATGTAGTATCGAAGCGCGGTGCTATTGGCTTGATGCAGGTGATGCCTATCGTTGGTAAGCAGTTCAATGTGGAGAAGGAGCATATTGCCGACCCTGAGACAAATATCCGTCTTGCAGGCAAGCTCTTGAAACAGATTGACAAGACGCTGAAAATTTCGCCCACAGCCTCGATGGACGATCGTTTGAGTATTATTCTTGCTTCCTACAATGGCGGTATTGGTCACGTTGCCGATGCACGTCGTTTGGCAAAGAGCAATGGAGAGGATTACAACTCGTGGGAGGTGGTAGCTCGCTACCTGCAGCAGAAGGCTGACCCCGCAGTGTATGAGAGTGAGCTGGTTCGTCATGGTAAATTTACAGGTAGCCGCCAGACCGAAGCGTATGTGCGCGAAGTTATGAAGCGCTACGATGTTTACCGACGAATGGTTACTGACAAACAGATTTAAGTCAGTTAGAGCGTTAGATTTGGGCTTTGTCGATTATAATAGCGACATAAAGCCTAAATCGCAAGCGCAGAAGAGCATTGCTCAAGCATGATTAAAAACAGAGCCGCACCCTTGAGGAATGCGGCTCTGTTTTTTTTGTTATCAAAGTGTATTTTTAGAAGTCGTAGCCTACAATCTTAGCAGCATAAAGTGACCAGTATTTAGCTGTCTTGTAAGTATCTACACTTGAAGAAGGGACATAGATGTTAATTAAATTAGGCATATCGTATAAAGCACCATTTATATTAGGTGGTGTAGTTGCTTTGCAATAAACTCTTGCAAGAGAAGCACTCCAGGCGAAAGCAGAACTTATAATCTCTGTAACACTATCCGGAATAGTTATACTTGTAAGAGCATCACAGTCACTGAACGCATAAGATCCAATCGAAGTAACACCATCTGGAATATTGTAAGTTGTTAATCCAGCAGGAGCAAAGAATTTCAGTTTACCATCAATAATTAGACAACGATTATCACTAGAAGCATATTTGCCATAAAAAGATTTAAGACTAGGACAAGCTCTGAAAGCTTCAGATCCAATCGAAGTAACACCATTGCCAATTATTACACTTGAAAGAAGTTTACATTCATAGAAAGCAGAATAATCAATCTCTGTAACACTATCTGGAATGGTTATACTTGTAAGAGCATAACAATAAGAGAAAGCACCATCTCCAATAGAAGTAACACTATCTGGAATAGCTATACTTGTTAGAGCATCACAAGAACGGAAAGCATCATCTCCAATAGAAGTAACACCTTCTGGAATATTATAAGTTGATAATCCAGCAGGAGCAAACGCTATTAATTCATCAGCACATATTAAACAACGATTATCGTTAGAAGCATATTTGCCATAAAAAGATTTAAGGCTAGGACAAGCGTTGAAAGCTCCATCTCCAATCGAAGTAACACCATTGCCAATTGTCACACTTGCAAGAGCATCACAATGACTGAAAGCACTCATTCCAATCGAAGTAACACTGTCTGGGATAGTTATACTTGTAAGAGCATAACAATGAGAGAAAGCACCAGATTGAATCGAAGTAACACCATTACAAATATTCACACTTGTAAGAGCATCACAATAAGAGAAAGCATAATTCCCAATAGAAGTAACACCGCTACCAATTGTCACACTTGTAAGAGCCTCACATTCACTGAAAGCACTCATTCCAATCGAAGTAACACTATCGGGAATAGTAATATCTTTAAGATAGCTATAACAGAAAGCACTCTCTCCAATCGAGGTAACTCCATTGCCAAATTTTACACTTGTAAGAGTATAACAATTATAGAAAGACCAATATCCAATCGTAGTAACACTGTCTGGAATAGTTATACTTCTAAGAGCACTACAACCATAAAAAGCGTACTCACCAATCGAAGTAACATCTCCGTCAAATGTAATTACACCTTCGCCTGTCGTTTCGTCCCATTCATTAGATACAATATTTGCTCCAAAAATATAGGTATAGGTTTGACAGGGTTCGACCTTGTATGGTGCTGTGTACCAAATCTGATTATTAAGAACTGGTTTAGGAAACTCCACCTCTATCCTTGCAGAGAGATATTTATTGCGCTGAATATTTACGTTTGAGGAGATACTTTTTGTAAATTCATTGTCGTTGGTGTCGGTGATGGTAAGAGTGAAGCCATTAGCAAAGGTGGTTGGAGGTAGCACAATCCAGAATGGAGTAGAGGTCTCAGCGGTTGAGCCGATAGCAACACCCTCGCCACAATTGAGAGTAACAGTAGTGGTTGCAGTGGCATCCATCTCGATGGTTGGATTACCACCATAAGTAGGCGTGATTATCGCCTTACCTGCAATAGGCTCGGAGTCATTGCCCTCTATCGTAATTGATTTGATAGTGACATCATCGCCATAAAGATACAATCGCAGATAGCCACACACATTTTTGAACGAGAGATCATAATCATTCTTATCTTCAGTTACAGCCACCATAGGATTTGTGCCCAAGCCAAATGAATTTTCGGCGTAAGTCTGCTCGGTGGGGAGTGTGTAGGTGATATAACCATCCTCGTGCAGTTTGGTGGTAGATGCATAAGGATAAAGGGCGTAGTAACGATTAACATCATTACCAGAGCCGAAACCTGTGGTAATATCTTCAAAATCGCCAGCATTGTCACCCGTCTCGCCTAAAAACTTATACTTCTTATTGCGCGTTGTACCCTCAAAAAGCGTAATTAAATCTTCAGCAGTCCAACGCAGACGAATGTTTTCATCAACGAATGTACGAGTTGATGCATCCTCAATAATTGCATGAAAGCGCGTAGCTTTATTTGTTGGAGTGTAAACGTCGTCACTGTTGCACGCAATAAATAATAGTGCTGCAACAAAAGCAAATAGTCGTTTCATAATGCATTCATTTAGAAATTCATTGGTATCCAACCTCCATTTTCGGGATCTTCGGTGTTGCCTGATGCTGCAAATCCCTGCTCAACTGCGACCTCAATAGCCTCGATTTCGGGCGCAATATAATTCTGTTTCTCCATTTTGAAAATAATTTTGTTGCCACTCGGCTCCTATGTGACGGGTTATATAAAACAGAAAGTGTGGAGTCGATTTCGTTTATCAAAATGAAGGT
>JAEIGA010016368.1_pt1 | contig 11290 bp, 18 predicted proteins | sample 9270691 | NCBI WGS metagenome assembly JAEIGA01 (sample SAMN17057246, study PRJNA624740) | gut metagenome | biome: biome; isolation source: fecal sample | host: Bos grunniens | place: China: Xizang | collected 2019
AAAATGGAACGGCATAGAAGCCACAGACTGGGAGTTTGTCGCAACAACTGATAACAATGCGATCGATGCACTTCGCATTGATTTCCACGAATTCGACACACTCATCAGCAAAGCCACATCGTACGATGGTGCTACGATCGAAAAATCGGTTTGTAGGAATTTACTGACTAAACTGTCAGCTGCAGTGCTGCGTATATGCTTCGGCGAACAAACAGCACCACAGCATGAAAAAGCAGTCTGCGCATACAACAACGAGACATATGCGCTCTGCATTTTCTTGCGGCAGCTTCCTGAAGGTTGGCGCTTCAACACCCACACAACAGACTCACTTTACATTGCAAACTTCTAATGAGCTACAGAGATCATAAACAATTAGTTCACACCTGGATTCATCAGTGGACTGATGAAGAGTGGAACAAAAAAGGAGCCGTACACTCCACCATGGAACGCTTTCCCTCTAAAAAATGGTCCCACGAGGGAACCCATCGAGGAGGCATTTACGGCTGCACCTATCGCTCCTACGATACAGTTATCGCCTGTATAGCCTGGAGCAACAAACTCAGACAGCACATTGTGCTTCTGGAACACAACTGCGACTGCGGCTGGTCTAAAACCACATCTAAAACAATAGGAGAGCTACGCTACGCCATTCCCGGGGATAAGCGTATGATTGTGGTAAATTCTATGTTATGTAGCGGCATTCTGGACGACGCCGTATACTCGCACACTGAAACACCTGCAACGCCCGAGCATATCAAGAAAATATCTAAAGCTATACTGTCTCAGGTAGACATGTTCTGGGACTCTCCCGATCGTAAGATTACACAGCAAGCATGGCGTGCTAAATTCTGCAGCCTGTTGGGCAATCTCATAGATCTTGCAGAGGTATTCGGTCATACCGCGACAGGTATCTCGGCTGCGAAAGTAGACTGGGCAAAACAGGAGAGACAGCGTATCAAATTATGGGATCCGCAGTATGCTAAACTCACAGCTGCAGAAATTGCTGAAAAGCTGGCGAAGAAAAACGCCGAAATAGCAAAACAACAGCTGAACAGAACAATAAAGTCCCTGCATGATAAAATAGAGTATGTGACGAAAACAACAGCTATTCCTCAGAATTTAGCTGAGTGCTTCGAGCTTGCGTCAACAGTTGATGCAGCAAAAATACTCAAGGGACTGGTGCTGGCGATGCCTCATGTAGACGTCGATCCTGATCACTCTTCTGCCTTCCGAGAACTCGGACATGTAATGGATTTCCTTCGTTGCATAGTTATCTCGCAAAGCGTTTTCTGGGATAAGGATAAGTTACGTGTAAGCATCAAAAAGACGCGAAGTGCGGACTGTGCACTGTGTGGCATTACACACGAGCCACGCCGCGAGGACGCATTTGCGCTTTCTGATCTACTGACATTCAGTGAGAGTGCCTCCGTATGCCGCTCCCTGCGGCACTGCTCTGTACCGCTCCGAGAAGCCAAACTGCTACTGCATGCTTATTGCAGTGGAAAGGTCATTCACGGCAAGACAGTCGGGGACTATCGTATTGTGTCTGCTAACAAAACACAAGTTCAGGTAGGCTGCCATCGATTCTCTGGCGCTTACTTGCAGGCCCTGCACAAATCCATGTGCAACGATCTGACCGCTAGTGAGAGCGACTTAAGGAAAAAGGGTGTCCAGTTCATCAACAACTATATCCTCTACACGTATACTCCTCCTGAATTCACATGATGCAAGAAATAATTACAGTACAGCTAATCACATTCGAGGCAGCACACCCGGAATTCGATAAAACCGGGAGGCATGCTATCGAGTTACACTCCTGCCCGTACCATGAAGATCTGTGGGCCCTCGTAACAGAGTTCTGCGGCGGATCGATGGATGACGGCGTAGTTACCATGGAGACACAGGACCACGGAGCCAGACGACAAGTGCTGCAAATGACTAATCATGTGCTGCAGACAGTCTCAAGTCGTGCGTGGGACATATTGGACTGCGTTAAGTGTCCATATGTTCCTGAGTTGTTGGACACAATCAACAACATGAAAGACAAGGACAAGCCTATGCCCAAGAAAGAAGCAGAGGCTTTGCAGCAGGCACTGAACGAATGCTGGTCTTCATTTGGTGTCGAAGACGAGAACACCACCTGGGGCTACGTCGCAATGCTTCTGGAATTTGCGTCCAAGCTGAATGACAGCGTACGCGCCAACACACCACTCAGGCATCACTATGCCTATGAGTTCATCCGAGAATTTACAGAAGAATGACCCCGAGAAGCAAAGGACCGTATTCTGTTATCGTATTCTCCGGATGGAGGCAGGTACATGAGCTTTCAGGCTTGCGAAAACAAGAATTAGAATTTACAACACAGAAACATATACGCGAAACTGAAACTCCTACCTCCTCTGTGCATAGCTTTAATCCGCTGGCGCAACGGGACACCCCGCCTTGCGGATTTGTTATGCGTGACTGTGAAGGTCAGATCGTCAAAGTGATGGCCTTCGTAAAATCAACCAACCCTGCCTGTCTCCGAAAAGGAGTAGGCACATTTGTAAATGTAACCTAAACACATTATGAGTATTATACCAGACGACAAACGCTGTGTCACACTGTTACACACATACGCCACGTCCAGCACACCCCGCTGCGACGTTTACTACATGGGTCTCACGTATCTGCAGTACAATATACTTCAGGAGCAGCTGCAAGAGCAGCAAGGCATCGGAGAATGGCTGTTCGACCTATTCCCGGAAGCCCGGGTGAAGGGGAATGTGCCTGTCACTATTCATCTTGAGCATAAAAGCTACGATACCCACCGGGATAGACATGTGGTTGATATTGTTCTTGGCCTTAGTAAATCGACCCGTGTCGTGCTGTGGGATTCTCTGGACGGCATGAATACATTTGCTACGGACGATCCTGCTGAACTGGAAAGTCTTATGTTCACGCTGTATACCCGCTGGAAGGCGCAGAGAAAGTATGCTTACGTAGCAGAGCGGTTAGCGTGGATACATACGATTGAGGACTCCACGAAGCAAGCTGTAGCTGCCGTACGTGAGTGTTACAAGCAAGGGACTGTTCCTAAAGAAGTCTATAGCCTTACGGTTAACGGCGTGGTCAAGGCGCATCCCATCGCTAAGCGGTTTGCTCCTTGTCAGTTGGATTCTATTGCTAACGGTATCGTGCGCAATACGGACTCCAACTTCAGCTGGAATAGCGAATACACACGTGTATCCGTGGTAACCATCAGCAATATCGAATGGGATATCGACGACGAAACCGAGGCGGATGATCTTCCCACAGAGCTGATTGCAACGCCCCTCACTGTACCATACGATATGCCTATGTACTCTGTAGAGTATGAAGAGAAGCTGACAGATATGCTCTCATCGGTATACAGGTATTGCACTAAGGGTTATACGTACGAAGCAACAAAATATGCTTCGTCTAAAACCCCATATTGCGAAAAAACTTGCGAGTAACCTCATGGCCTACAAATTCTTCTGTCCTAATTGCAAACAGGAGTCCAGACTGGTAAAGCACTTGTCGATCGATTACACATCCGACGTGATAGACATTCATTGCCGCATGAAAGATGGCGAAGCTACAGGTGCGTTTGTCAAAACGGACACTCCTAAGGAGATGGAAGTTGGAGCTCGTTACTACACCTGCCTGCATTGCGGGCAGGTGTTTGACCATTCTGAAATCCCTCTCATGGTTAACACCACGAACATAGAGATCATAGACGACGATAGCGATGACGACTCCGCATTTTAAGTTCACCTGTCCTATCTGCGGCAAACCTGCTGAACTGCTGTATCATGTAGAAACAAGAACACTACATAAAGCCCACTACCCGGTCTTTGCACTAAGTGCCGACGAGGACGAAGAGACTATGTTAGTCGGCTGGGATTGGGCAAACGAAACCGTAGAGACGAAAGCAGAAACCACGGACGATTGGTATTCGTGCTCGGCCTGCGGCAAAACATTCAGCGACGAAGAAGAGCTGTACAAGCTGTGGCAAGACGGCAATCTGGTGCTCGGATCTCCGCACAGATCTGCCGAGGCTGCAAAGCTGCATTTTCTCTACGAGCAATGCAAAATGAGACACACAAATTCAAAATCTCTTCTCGTCACTGCAGACGGTAAATCCGTCGACCCTGTAACCAGACATTTGCAAGAACAGTGCAACAACAATGGACCAGACCAAACCTGATATCCAGTATAGAGGGTATGAATTTACATGCCCGGAATGTGGGAAACATGTGCTGAACGTACAAATGGTTTCCTACAGATCTGCCCAAGTGCAGAAAATAAAGTGGAACGGTCTTAATGACGAAGGCGTAACCACAAGCCCCTCCGACGCTGCTGTTGACAGCTGGGAGGAGTATTACCAATGCGCCGGGTGTGGAGAGATATTCCATACGCTCGACGAACTCCTGGCTACTGGCAACCTCAAACTCCTTAAGTGATATGAACATCCCTCCGAACAGACTAACAAATATCCGCGCATACTGCGCTAAGCATAATTACACTGGTACGACCGTACAATCCTGGCTGTCACGGTGTCTTGCTACTACTGCGTTCCGCGAAAAATATCATGTACAGCGCGTCAAAGAAGGACGCTACTGGTTGTACGATTCGCATACACTCGATCGTATGATCGAACTACATGATAAGAAGAAGTTCACTCTGAAAACGCAGATTGAATACGTGATTCAGTCCAAGTACGAAAAGCGCCCCTGGGAAGATGAGTGTTCTTACGCTAAGAAATCTGAAGCTTTGGTAGATCTTGTAGAATATCGAAGAAGCGGACACGGACCGTATAGGCTTATTACTCGTCGTGCAGCAAACCCGGATTACAACCCCTCATTCTCCTGATATGACCAACGGTATTATCACACATTACGTTACTTACGAAGAACTTACAGGTTTTTTCGATGAGTACACTTCTTTTGACGAGGACGAAAACGGTAATGTTTTAGAGCTGGAAATAGATGTCGATCTCTTAAAATCGCAGGTTCAATATGTGCGTGAGAAACTACTGACTGCACATAAAGACAGCGATATAGTCATCGAATCTGTTGATATAAAAGGATCTGCAATACATAACATGGAGTACACTGTCACAGAAAACGCAAGTTCTCCTGTCTTGTACGGGTGGCCATGGATTCGTGTCAACGAAAACGATGTGTACTGCATTGACGTGTTCAAATGGATCAATGGCTCTGTAGAAGTTAACCTGTCTAACCTCGTAACCCCAACCGACACCGAAGAATAATGTTTGACGACTCAGAATACAAACAAACAACAATCCGGTTTAAGAACCAGGCCGGGGAAACTGTCGTCCTGAAAAACGTGCCTGCATACTTTCATGACGCTGGCGTGCTGCTGTACGAAATGGACACTATGTACATTGTATGCGGCTACCAGATCGACCATGAACCTTATTTTGACTGGAGCTACTGGTTCAAGCTGAATATGACCTGCGGAGCTGGTATACAGCTCCGAGAACGTAGGCGTCACAGTAAGCAACATTTCTACAATGAAGATTACGAATACGGGGAGCCTGAGCGGGATGACTACTTCTTCCTTGGCGGTCTCGACACTCCGAAAGCCAAAGCTCCTGCGGTCTATGTGACATCTGCCGGGCGCACCGTGGTGGACGTAGATTACTACACCGCTACCGAAAACGATCCGTGGGATCCAGAGATTGTGATCGACGGTAAACATCTCACTGCCTACGACATTGCAGAAGTGTTACCAGAACGTGTAGCTGGATGGAGCGATGACGATCTGGAACACTTGCTCCGCATGTTCCCCGGACAAGAGTTTGAGTCGCTGGATGCGTTTGCAGATGCTCTTGAAAGTATCCGTGTTACCTGTGATGGTAGTGTTGAGATCCTTACCCTGGACACATCTGTATTCCAGATGCAGGATTGGATCAACGATCACTGCATTCAGAAGCCTGAATGGGCTTACAAATGGATCGATTGCTACGAGCACAGCGGATGTTCCTACTCCGAATCCGGTACCGGCATGCAGTGTCGCTTCGACACATCGCCTGATGTGGGGGTGTGGTATCTGAGTGATCAACTCATCAAAGATATCACGGCCGAGATGCAGAGAAGGATCGAGGAGACAAAGAAAGCGCTCAAGCCGGGAGAAGAGCTGGACATATCTAAATTCGAGGAGGAACGTGACGCTAATATTCAAAGGTACTTCCTTCACGATATGGCAATGCTCAGCGATACGGACACCGCGCTTTGCATCGTCCATGCTATATACTATAAGAAGGATCTGCAAGACGACCCTGATGCAGAAGCAGAAAAAGAAACTTACGAATCCGCTATCTACGAAGGTGTAACATTCCCATACGGAGATGGCGATAAGTATCTGCTTAATACTGAAGGGTATACGCATATCCCTTACGAGATCCTGGAGGAGGAAACAAAGAATCCATGGCCATGACTCACAAACTGACTATTACCTACGTAGATAGCTACGTCACCAGTTACGACGGTAGCTATTGGTTATACGTGTGGGTTCGCCTAGAAACAAATGGCGAATCCCGAGAATGCCGATACTCGTCACAAGACGGTTGTTCGGTGTGGGAATATGCAGGAGGAGACAACGAGCCTGATATGGATCCTAAACTCCTTTCGCTGTTTCACAGTTCTGTAGGCGACGAAGCCTTGCAACGTTGCTACGATGACGAAACCACTGTAACTCTAACTGTAAATACTCATAACAATGCCTAACTCATTTATCCGCTACTCTGTATGGGCGTCTGTTGAAAAACGGGTGCCCAGATCACGTACCGACAATGTCAACGTACATTGCTGCATCGAGCAAATCACTCCGCACGAAGAAGGTTCCCCTTCTCTCATGCTGGAAAACCCTCTGCAGAATACACGTCTGCTCGCAAAGGCTCGTTTGAACCCGTCGGCAGTAAATGTCGATGTCATCCAGAATCCATGGACCGACGAGCACGAAAAATACCGCGAGCTCATTCAAGATATCGCGGTTGTTGTGCTTCGCGCCTGGTTGTTCAACCCTACCGCCAACGGCTGGAAAAAGCTGCGCAAAATAGCAGGAAAACCCAAACGCGAGCCGCTGTTCGATGTTTCCCAGATGGCACTTGACGAAATGCTTGAGCAAAACTTAACCGTACAATTCCAACAATGATTACTGTCAATGATCTGAGACAAGTGACCTCTTGGCTGCGTCTAGCCAAAGACGGTCTGGCCGTGCCGAATCAAATCAAGATCTGGCACACCCACGTATGGCACAGCACCTGCCGCTTCGCAGACAGCGAAGCTGTTGTGCCGGAAGTGAGTATCATGGGCCACGAGAAGCCTACTCGTCACAACGACGAAGAGCTCAACAAAACCGACTGCGATGACGAGTTTGAAATTCAACCTCGCCGCATCAGCGGAGACCATTCTCCCGGGTACTCAGAGGGCCTGCAGGAATACACGGTACGCGAGATGATCAACCACGAGATGGACACAACATCTGTGGTTGGTAACTACATGATGGATAGCGTAGTATCTGCTAATGCGTACGTGCGGACTATGGACAAAGAGTCGCTGGAGTATGTCGAATACCATTGCGAATCCGACCGCGAGACTTTCGCCTCCAGCCTTGTACCGTTGTACGATTGGTTGCTCCGTCCTATGGTTGTTGCGGCCCTGACCTACAATGAGTACCGCTGTGTTCCGGATTGTATTTACAGCGATCCGGAAAGTCCTCATTTCGGTAAACTTCACAATCACGGAGACAGTACAGCAGTTGAATCCGTCTGGCGTTGGCTGGGAGGAACAGTGCAAATTCACTCCGATGTTCCTGTTACCTTCCCGCAGCGTGTAGTGCTGCATGTCTGGACCATGCAGACGGCGCTGACCTCCATGTACCATCACTTGCTGTCCAAGTGGATAGAAGAACACGACGTATGATTGTTCCCGCCCACGAAGCTTACTCCAGCGCAACTGTAGCTCGAGACGATCTACAAGAGCTGGATGGTCTCTTGAAGCAAATTCAAGAGGTACTGGATTCGGAAACCGGGTATAAGAGGTTGGAGGCGTTGTCCGCCAACCTCTGCCAACGGGTTACGAATATCCAGTATTGGTCCTTTGATCTCGCTAAGGCACTTAAGCCATTATCGGAGATCGAAGATGACGAGCCAATCCAGGCAGGGGACTACAAGTTCTGTTGTCCTGTGTGCGGCTCAGATAAACTGATCGAACACTCCATCCGCCCGGTCAGTGCTGCTGTTAAGAATATCCACGTCTTCGACGACGAACACGTGGGTGTGCAAAGTTCCCCGGAGGAACTGCATGTTGCTGACTACCCAGAAGACATCGAGGTAAAGCGGTTCTCCTGCGAAAACTGCGATTACAGCTGGGACTCAGCTCGAGAACTACTCATAACTAACGCAATTATCAAACGATGACAAAAACCCTAAAAAATTGCCTGTTCCTATACGAGATGGCTCGGCACTTTGCCGAGATGTCAAAGCTCGAATCCGAAGACGAGTTGCTGCGTTGGTACAACCTGCACCTCACACCTGCGGATCAGCGTGTTATTCTTGCACGTGTCGTAGCAAGTGTCCCGGAGATGGCTAACTACATCGATGCGACGAAACTGTTCTGCGGCTTACCGGATAAGTTCTCAGACGACGCTATGATTCACTCCGCGTGTAATTCGATCCTACTGGTTTTCACCGCTAGGCACTTGATTACGACATACAGCGATGCGCCCCGTCCGTACACGAATTGCACCGACGATAAAAGTGTTATGGATCTCCGGGAGCAGCTGCGGGACAGCATTAACAAAGCTGATCCTGAGTACAAAGAGCCGTCGTTGATCAAGTATGAGTTTACTTGTCCTCACTGCGGCGGACATAGGCTGGAAGTGGTAACCGACGCCAGAACAGTTCGCCCTGTAGACATGGACACTATTGTAGAGTGTACAGAGAAACACACATTCCGCACAATGGCAGATCTCGGCGAAGAGCCGCTGGTCGATGAGTACGATCGCATAGGCTTCCGATGTGCCGAGTGTGGCGAAGACAACTGGGAGGATGAGCTTGACCTTATCCGCCTTGGAGCACTTACCAAAGTAGAATACAATGAGCACACCTCAAGAGAAACCTGCTAAATTCCGCTGTCCGCATTGCGGCAGCATGGCCCTTGACGTAGCAGAGCTTCGTATCGTTTGGTACGAAGCTCTGCCTGACTTCTCCAGCGACGGCAATAGCATCATCCCCACCTACCAGAAAGGCGACATACGCAGTCACTGGCAGGACGGAGAGTACCACTCGGTGAAGCAGTACGCATGTCGCGACTGCCACACGAAATGGGACTCAGCGCAGGACATGCTGAAGCAAGGAGCAATCATATTCCCGGGAGAATAACTTGAAGTGCATAGCATGAAGTATCCTAAAGACACTAAGTACAAGTTGATTTGTCCGCATTGCGGGAGCAAGGCATTTCATTATGCTGAAGCTCGTGTGTTTACTGTGAAGATCAAGCAGTTAACAATTGAAGAAGGTAAGGACGTATGGGATAGACCATGCTATTATCTTTCCCCCGAACTGGGCTCCGACATGCCGCGTCAGTTCGGGGGCGATCCTGACGAGCTGTACGACTGGGGACATATAGTCTGTTCCGAATGCAACAAAGCCATCGGCACAGGATATCAAAATCGTACAGTATACGAAGAGGCCGTTTATGAGCCTCGCAAAAAGTTCCCAAGAACAAAACAACATAACCGCTCATGTACCCAATCAAAGAATTAAAAATCGCACACATAGCTGATTGTCATCTCAGGAACGCTCAATATGGCTCCTCCGCCCGAGGAGCCAGATTCCTTGAAGGTATCAAATCAGCAATCGACGCTGCCAAAGAAGCAGAGGCTACTCTGATACTTTGCTCTGGCGATCTGCTCGATAGCAATAATCCTGGTCCTGCTGTGATCAACTGGCAGCTTGCAGACCTGCACGGCTACCTGCACGACAGGGAGATCTCTATGATCGTGTCTGTAGGCAATCACGACAACTGCACACCCTCATGGTTGACTCCATACGAGAATACAGACGATGTGGAATTCCTGGAACCGGGCCTGCATCTGCTTAGGGACTTCGCCATCACATACCAACCCGACTGGTGCCCGTTTGGCTTAAACATTCTCAGTATTGACTACTGTGACAAGTTTGAATTCCTCAGAAAGAGTGATCCGTCAATGCACCACAACTTCCAGCAGGATATTATCATGTGGCACGGTGAGATCAAAGAATTCTGCGGGTTCCCCAAAGAGGATGCCATCGAGATCAACGAGATCCCTCAAGGCATCTGCAAATTGCTGGCCATGGGACATATACATGTCCATAAGTCAACGCAGCGCTCAAGCGACGGTATGGTGATCGCATACCCCGGGAGCACGGAGATGCTCAGCGAGGACGAGGATGAGAACAAGTATCTGTATCTTTACACGTTCAAATCAGACGGTAATGGAGGGTCAGAACTTGCCTCCATCGAGAGTGTCCCGTTCAAGACACAGCCTGTAATTCGTCGTACTGTTCGTACAGACAACGAGCTGCAGGAAGTCGTAGAGAGGATCAAAGAAGATCCGGACGTACTCGCCTATATCCGTTATGATAAGAGCCTGCACGATGCCGTTCCCCGTCTGCATGAAGTAGCCGACGAGAATAAGACGGTGCTGCGACTTACGCCGTTGATGCCTGATCGCTTCAACGTCCATACTATGTCTCGTGAAGCTGTGGTACGAGGTCCGGCCGCTTTCTTTGAAGAAAACGCCGCCGACCTTATCCACGACGAAGAGACGCGTCTCCGTGTGTCGTCGCTGTGTACGCAGCTCTTGACGCCCGGAAACGACCGTAGAGAATCCATCAACAAATTCTGCGACGCACGTCTCGGAACAACCTCGTTGTAATTATGCCTTTAGTAAAAGCTATCAACAGTATCGGCTGCTTCTATGAAAACATGGGAGAGCGCGGAACCCGCTACTCAGAGGAGGCGGCAGAAATCATCCTGGATCAGTATCGCAGCGATGAAATTGTCTACCTCGATCCTATCTCCATCGTGAGCACGTACAAGGAGTATGATAGCTTGTACGAACTTTGCGACTACCTTCTTCCCGGGGATGCAGATCAGCTCATCATGCAGGGACTGGAAAGCACGGGAATGTGGTCTCAGCCAAATGACGCAGGCGACGAAAAACTGGACATGGACAACATGGTGCTGTTGCTGTTAGCAAACCCGCCTGTAGACCT
>JAEIGA010016369.1_pt1 | contig 11290 bp, 15 predicted proteins | sample 9270691 | NCBI WGS metagenome assembly JAEIGA01 (sample SAMN17057246, study PRJNA624740) | gut metagenome | biome: biome; isolation source: fecal sample | host: Bos grunniens | place: China: Xizang | collected 2019
GTAGGCGTTTTAATACTTACCCCGCTAGTATCGGGTAAAAGCTCTGCCATCACTTCGCCTTCTTCGGAATACGCCATTAACGTTACAAGCGGGGTGACTTGTTTATAGCCATTCTGCCTGTTCCATATCACCTTATTTCCTGCCAGCTCTAAGAGGTCTGCAATTTCATCATGGAGAAACTGGCGTATCGTTGTCAGCATACGCGCCCACCTCCCAAGCTACCATTCTAAAGTGATTGATGACATTTGACTGCCATTCCTCACAGTTCACTACTTTATAACGCTTACCGCGCCATGCGATAATATCAGCCTCTTGCCCTTCTATCCCATCTCGTGCCTGCTTCTCGACCTGTAACTCGGTGCTAGAGTAGATTTTGACGGCGTTGAAGTTCGTTGCGCCTTCTGGCAACATATCGGTATACTGTGATTTTTCGTCACCGTTTAACGGCTGTACGCTTGCCATGATGGAGAATTCTTCTTCCTGCCCATCATTCCACATACCATCGTTGTCATAATAACCGCCTGTCACGCGATAAACTTGTATTTTCCTTCTGAAACTACTCATCATCAGCCCTCCACGCGGAAATTAACACGCTTACGAAGCTCGCCTGTATCAATCAAGGGCTTGTCATGTCCCTTTTTCTTGATGGTGCTAGGCGCATTAGGCGCAAGTTTCGACTTATCGCCGAACACCTTCTGTATATCTTCCACCATCTTACGCCCTACGACTTCCCCTGCTTCATGTGGGCTTGCCCCATCAATCACGCTGTTAACGCAATTCTTAGCAAGTTTTTCCCACGCCTTGCGGTTCGTATCAGCAGAAATACGGATAAATGGTCGAGAAGGTATACGCCTTGTGCCGTACTCATTCCATGTTGCGATGTCAACGAATGAAACGCCCTTGCTTGTGTTGCCTGCGTCTTTCAAAACGCCTGCCACAACTTCCATGCCGTCCAAACGTTCCAGGTTTCGCATTATAGCGTTGTAACCTAAATCCCTATCAATAACGCCAGCCATGACAGCCACCGCCTTGACGGATTGTAACAGGAACAATGACCATCGCACGAAGTTGCAGGAACATCTGGCCATAGATGGTCCTTTTCAAAAGTGCTTCGGATTCAGTATCGCCGCTACCTTTTGAAGAAGTAGCACCAAAACCGCGCTCCAAATCGCCCTCTTTTTCTCGCACAAGTGCGCCAGCAGTGAATGATGGGTCGCCACCATTGCCACCATCGGCAACAACATTGGCAATCATATCATTAAGCGTTCTCATGTGTGCAATAAAATAAGCGAGTGCCTTCGGAAATAACTTCCTAAATCGCTTCTCGCTTACATAGTCGCGGTATATCTCAATATCGCTTGCCAGTTCTGCGTCCGTTACATCTGCCATAGCAGGAATTGTGAGACGAAAAACCGCTATTAATTCTGCCGTAGTGTATGCCATGGGGTCATTCCCCCTTTTCGCTCCACTTTTTTGCCTCGGCTTTGTGGATAGCTTCAAGAATAGCCTCTTTACTCTTTGCCCGCCCTAACTTGATGTCGTGGGCTTTTGCATAGGCTTTTAACTCGTCCACTTCCATTGCCTCGTATTCATCGGCAATCTGCTTCGCTTCTTTGGGAGTCTTAACAAGCAACTGCCCCGACTTAATCAATGCACCAACCTCGGGATATTTTGCAGACATTTTTTCAATGTCCACATTCTCCACGGGTTTACGGGGAATAAACATCTTCCCGTCTACAATGATTAAGTGGGCAGTATTATTTACCAAAATAGCCATAACACTGCCCTCCTTAATTAGCAACCGCTTGCTTTGCTAAATGCCATCGGCGCGGTGATGGTTACACCGAGATAACGGCTAATGCAGTCAACCACGTATTCCAGATTACGCTTTTCTACGGGCAACTGACGGAAACGCTCGGGGATTTCCAGACGGATTGCATCGGGGTCAAAACGACCTGCTACCATCAAATCAGCACCGTCCGTGCCTGCGCCGTCCAGCTCGCCGACTTTTTCAAAACGTACATCGGGATGGCTACGGCGGAGGAACTCAAGAATAGTGAGGTCGCTATACTGAGAACGCGGGGTCATCACGATATGGTCAAATGCCTTGGTGGGCAGGAGAACCATGTTCGGATTTTCAACGTTATTCGTTGCAATGTTGATTGCGGAAATAACATTGGAAATGTCACGGATAATCTGGTCTGCGGTCTTATGGATAAACTGCGTAGAGGACGAACCGCCATTCTGGTTGCCATCAGCAGGAAGGGTTACGGCGGTAAGATTCGGATTGTCCAAAAATCCCTGCACGCCCATTTCAGCATCACCAAACCACGCCAGCTTATTGATTTTGAGGTCAACTGCACGGCGAGCGGCCTGTGCCTTGTACATTTCAAGGTTAACGCCTGCATACTGTGCGTTCTCAATCTCGACAACGTTGTAGCCGTAGGAATCGCCGATGGTGATAACCTTCGTCGGGGTTTCAGTGCCGACAACATCAGCGCGGGGCAGGTCATCAGCATAATTGGAGATAACCTTTGCAATGCCCATCTGGTCATAGATGCGCTGAATTGCAACCTGTGCTCCTGCGGGGACTTCCGTTGTAACGGGGAAGATGCGGAAAGCGTTCATCGGTGCCTTGGCAACTTCGAGAACACGAGTACGGATATAGGTCAGTTCACGCGCAAGGAACAGGGAAAAGCTATCGTCCATGCGCTGTGCAGTAGTCTTGATGTATGCCGCTTCATCTGCATTGTAACGGCCATTCTTGTTGTGCATACCCATTTATATCACTCCTTTATTACTTACGAACACGAACAGGAACAATGTCACCTTCAACACCGCTGGCGAGGTAAGTCATACCGCTTACATCAGTAGCCGTGGTGGTGGTGGTTGCGGAAGAAGTTGCAGAACCTGCGCTGATAACGACAGTACCGGTATAGGTCATGTTGCCAGGAGTATCACCGCCGCCCGCATCTTTTTCGGTTACGCAAATCTTTGCGCCGTCAGCCGTGAATGTCCACTTAGCGGCAAGCGTTGCATTGGCGGCAAAAGCAGCGGCAACTGCCGTAGCCGTAGCGGATGCGCTTGCACCACTCGTGAAGTCCGTGCCAGCAGTCAGCGTTACGGAGTCGAAGGTAATCGTGTCGGTGGAAGCGGCGGCATTGGTGGTGATGGTGTACTCACGATAGCCAGCCGTTGCGGAGGTCGTAACAGTTGCACCATGTGCATAAAAGCCCACGCCGTCATCACTAACACCCATAGCGACTGCACCGCCTGCGGTTACATCGCCAGCAACCTCTACATACACATCGCCGAAAGTCATAACAGGCAGGCAATAGTCCTGCTCGTAATATGCGCCCACGCCTTCATAGGCTTTGTGCGTATGGACGGCAATACCGATAACATTGGAGATGTCATCGGAGCTTGCTACGGGTTTAACCTGTTTTGCGGGGTCAGTGCCACGGATAACAGCATCGCCAGGGTTAAGAGCGACTTCTGCGCCAAAAGAATCAACTACATCAGCGGTAGCATCTGCCTTCATGCCCGGAATCGCAACGGGCATATCATACTGATACCACTGGAACGTTTTAACCTGTGCCATAATTATTCACGACCTTTCATGTACATCTGAGCTTCGGCGGCAATCAGCTTGCGATAAGCAACCTCGGGGTCATCTTCATCGTTATTCTGCTCACCTTCATCATTGTGGCTCTGAGTAGCCTTGCGCTGTTCAGCCATGCCATCTTCATGCTGTTTTACATCAGCCTTTGCCATGTCGAAAGCGGCTTCGATGTAGTCAGCAGATTTGCCGTCCAGATTGATGGAGTCACCACGAACAGCCTTGATAACAGCCGTTTTGATTTCGGTGTCGGTCATGCTGTCAGCGTTCTCTACCTTGTGAGCCTCCGCAACCTTCAGCAGTTCAACGCGGGCTTTGACAGCCTCATCAAAGTTTGCTTTGTGAGCCTCTGCATCAGCCTTGCGGCCTTCCTGCTCTTTCTTCAGTTCAGCTTCAAGTGCATCGAACTTGGCCTGCATTTTGTCAGCTTCTTTTTTAGCTTCTGCGCTGTCTTTGCGCATCTTTTCGATTTCTACCTTGACTTCGGGAGCACATTCGTACTCAATGCCCGAATCAAGGCGGATTTTGGTCATTTCTGCCATTTTCTTATCCTCCTTCGGATTTTCTTCATCAACCACTTGTGAGCCGTCCATATTGAGCCGTGCAATACCTGCGCGACCTCTAGGCACGATTGCCAAGTGGTTATATTGGATATTTCTTTGGATAGCGTCATAGTGTTCGCCCTGTGGCGTTGTCCCCGGCGTTTCGTCCAAGTCCAACGTATACCCACATGACAACTCTCTGCTTGCTGTGTCGAGGTTATACACCACAATATCAGCTATGATGTTATTGCCATCCTGCCGACCTGCCGACAACACCGAGCCAACAGGCGCAACCTGCGCCGCATTACCTGCCGTCACAAACGCCTTATGACCGATTGTAATCGGCTTGCCCATCAGACTAGCCAACGAATCAGCCTTGAACGCCTCCTCTGGCGGTCTGTACTCTCTGCGCTCTGTGCCATCTGCATTGCGATATACTAAAATACCCGTGCGCCCCACTATCGGAGTGTCACGGATAAAGCCCTCATCTGTTTTTGTGGCCTTGAAAGCCACGTTATCAAATCTCTGCATCATGCTTCCTCCCTTCGGGTGGTCTCTCCCCCTGTTCATGCCCATCACCTCACACCTTTTTATAACTGCCTGCCTTTGGTTGTAAACCTATTTTGTCGGTATCATAGCACGGCGCACTTGAGCATCTGCATCTTATCGGCCAGCCAGGGTGTCCATCACTCGGTGGGTTATTCCAATAAAACCGCTTACCTGCTCTTTCTGCGTGTGCAGGTCTTACCCTACTATCTCCCATAGTGACCCATATATAAGAGTCACAGCCTTGATTTACCTGCTCATACTGTGCAAGCTGACTATTTAACTTGCCAACTTGGTCACAAGCTATGAGTGCCGCCCGCTTTTCATTGACTCCTGCCATGTACTTTATGGTCTGTGTCAACTCACTTACAAGCGTTTCACGGTCAATAGTGCGAATAACGTTACGGCTCAATGCGTAGTGTATAGCCTCCATTGTCTTATCATCAATCGACTTAATGAGTGTCAAGTTTTGACTAACCCATATTTGCTTCAACATCGCATAATCACGAGGCGGTCTTTGCTTCGGTATACTCCCGAATATGGAAGTAAAGATTTTCCCCTGCTGACTCTTAGCAAAGCCCTTTACCTTCTCAAACATCGCGCTTATTTTGTCGGTAATGCGTAACTTTGAATCAATGGCCTCTTTGACTTTGTCGGTCACATCACTTATCCAGCTATCTGCTCGCATATCAGCCTTTAAGCTGTTCGCCATAGCCTCATCGACCATGTACGGCAGGTAATCTTTGCATATCTGATTCACACCGCGCGTGTAGTCTCGCAATATCCTCGCATACTCACGTTCTAGGCTCATCGGGTACTGTATCTTGACTTTCGGATATATCAGCATATCAATCACCAACTGGCGTATTCATTACGCTATCAATCGTGCGGTCAATGATGTAATCTTCATCTTCTGCAAGCATTGCCCTTGCCTCGGACACGTCCAGCACCTGCGCCTGTACGAGCGTGTTAATGGCGTTGGCCTTAGCAAGTCGCGCATCAGCCTTGAGCTTGCGTGTCTCGGCTTCTTCCTTCTCGCTCTCGTTCCAGAGGGATTCAAAGCGGATATACCAATTTGCAGGGAGTGTGATGCCGTAGTCGGAGCAATTAGCAAGCACATCAATCAGCCGTGAAAGCGGATTTCTAAGCGTGCCTTGTTGTATGCCTTCAACTAAGTTGTAGTAGTTCTCCAAATCACTCTTGCCCGTTGCGTTCTGCCCTGCCGGGGAACGTCCAAACAAGATTGTTGCAGGTATGCCCGTAGCCGAACAAATAGCCTGCTGAAATTCATCAAGTACCGCGTTGACATTTGCAAGGCTCATAGACTTCTGGTCGTAATCGTCCTCGGTGTCAAGAGCAATCGTGTTCATCATGTGCCGTGCCAAGTCGATAAGGTGCAAGCGTTTCTGTACCGCCTGCTCGCCCTCATCGTTCATGAGAAGGTCATTCATGTTGGCCAACTTGAGCACGCCCTGCGACAAACGCCCCAAAGCCATGAAAGCCAAATCATTGCCACCGCTATAATGCAGTAGCTCGCTTTTGACCTGCTCGAATACTGTAGCACCCCAACCCATACGCATACGGCGGTAGTAGTTGGAGATTGAGCCACCGTAGAACATCAACAAGCGCGACTCATGGACAAGGAACGAATTGCCCCACAACCCGATGATGTTGTAATACTGCGGTCTGCCAAAGTTCGGGTCGGTCGGGTCACCATACAGCATAGCATTTGTAAAACTTACGTCCTCTGGCGCATAAACCTCTAGCCGTTCAATTCGGCGAAGTCTTGCCATGTTGAGCGGATCTTCCAGTGTCCCCCCATCATCGGCAATCATAAGCACCACAGCACCACCAAAGAGCCTATCCCAATTCAAGGCAAGTGCAAGCTGCTTCTTTGCGTCCAAATCCTCAAGCGTGCTTTTCAGCCGTCTTTCGGCATCGCGGTCAATATCCTCGCCGCCCACTTTAACATCAAAGCCATTCTTTAAGGCTTCATCAGCAGGTAGTGAGATAATGCGCCGTGCTAAGCCGTTGAACGTATACATGCTATCGGCTTCGCGGTAGTCAACTAGCCAGCTTTCAGCACCGCCGAACCTGCCAAAAGAAAAAGGGTCACGGCTTTTCATGCCATGCCCTAGTACCGCGTTAATATATCCATCGTTGCGTATTTCTGCCATTTTCTCACCACCTTAAAAACTTATCAGACAGGCAATCGCTGTTGCATAGCAATACTTTTTATCCACTCTGTTTCATGTTGGTAAATCTCTTTAGCCGTAAAGAGTGGCTTTTCTTGTTCCACCATCAATTTTCTTACTTTCGCCATGCCTTCTTCTTGCCTTTTTGCTTTTTCAGCTCTCCATTGTTCTATATCCTTCTTGCAAACAAATTTCTGAGTCTTTGCCGTCCGGCGCATTTCTTCTACAAGCTCTTTCATTCTTTGCTTTTGAAGAAATTTCTTTGAATGCTTACGCTTGCCACCTGTTTGCTTATTTCGCAATTCATCCATCCACTTCTTGCCTGGTGTGCCGCCCTCGTGAATGTTATAACCATTATTCACTGAATCATAGAATTTTATCCAAAATTTTTCCGACTTGTCAGCTTCTTGCTTTGTTTCACAAACATCGATGACAGATACATCAAAATTATTTTGCCCACACTCAACCATTGCCCTGCCTACAATAGACGTTTTATCATGCAAGTGGCTATATATGCGCTTATGTAGAGGCTTACTTGTTTGTCCTATATAGTTTTTACCTGTCAACTTGTCATAAATCCTATATACTATCATTCTTGCCTCCAAAATCAGCTAATCAGCGCGCTCCAATCACCTGTTTTACCCTTAATCATGCCATCGAGGGCATACCTAAGGGCATCTATCCCATGATTCCACGAGTCAACCACCACAGGGAGAATATCGCCTGTTTGCTTGTCTACCTTGTAGCTGTAGTGGTTAAATTCGTCAATGATATGCTTGCACCGTGGGTGTATTACTATCTCAAAGGTCTTTAGATACTCTATGCCATCTTCGATACTGCCTGCCCATTTCTTAGCCGCTGAAATCTTGAAGCCCTGCCGCCTCATGTAGCTAATCGTTTCTGGTCTGGCACAATCAGCCTTTATCGGCCACTTGCGGGCGGTCTCTATCGTGTCGAATAGTGCCGGGGTCTTGTCTATTTCAACACCAACCCCCCATGCTTCACGGTCAATATATAACCGCTTATTTTGAATAAAACATCTAATCAACGTTGTGGGGTCATTGCTAAATCCCCAGTCAGCTCCATGATAGAACCTTGCTCGTATAGGCGTTTCAAATTCTTCAACCTTGAAATAATTGCCAAAGACGAGCGCATTGCTGTGGCGTTTTACTTCGCCCTCCCAAATATGCAGGTACGCTTGATAATCACGGCTTTTCAGCCACTCCATTTCCTTGCGTAACACTTCGGGAAAATGCGGGTTTTCGTCATAATTTATCTTGCGAATATAAGCGTCACTTGCGCCATTAACCAAAAAACGTTGGTAAACAGGGTCTTTCTCGCTGTCTGGATTGAACGTTACCCATATCTCCGAACCCTCTTTGCGGATTGTCGGAATCAGCACCGCCCACGAATCCTCTGACACGCTCATTGCTTCTTCAATCCAGCAAATATCAACGCCCTCGGTTGATTTTATCTCTTGGCTGTTAGCGTGTAGGCCCTTGAAGATAAACTCTGTACCATTCGCGCCCTTGATACTGTCGCGTGTAATAGCATAAAAGTAATTCAGTCCCAGAGTGTCTATCTGCTCGGTAAGTAGCTTATGCACCGAATCAGATATACTACGCTGAATCTCTCGTGTGCATAGTATGCGAAGTTTGCGGTCATATCCTAACAAAATCAACGCACGAGCAAACTGCCACGATTTACCACCGCCACGGCCACCATAATAGACTTTGTAGCGGTGCGGCCGGAACAGCTCCTCATACGCCGTCGGGAATGTTATGTCCATCGTTCTCAGCCTTCTTGTCGCTGAAATGTATCGTTATGCCCTTATGCTCGCTTACATCATTGACTGTCTGCTCCATTTTGTCGGTCTGGCCTAAGATGTTCTTGCCTAAGAATATCGCCATTGCAGGTGACTTCTCAGCAAGCTGCCATTGCCTCCGGCGCAAGGAAATTTTGCCTGTTTCGCTTTTTTCCTTGAATACGGTGGAGAATTCAGCATTATATGTACGTTCACACCATGCAATCAAGGTTTTCTTGTCGCATTCAAACCAAGCAGAAATTTCACTCATCGTGCATTGTAAGGCACACAGCTTTTCAAACTCGCGCTTGTCAATCTCTTTTCTCGGTCTGCCTGCTCCTTCTCTTGCTCCTCCTGCCATCTTGCCACCTCCTTTCTATTTTTTCAGCCATTGATGCCATATCTGTGTGGCTATATTTGCCATCATGTTCGGTGGTACACTCATCCCGCAAACATACTGCGGGGGATTTCCGCAAAAGTCATAATCTTGGGGGAAAGATGATATATTAACAAAATCCTTATCTGTTACATATGTCTTGTCACAAGACCTATAATAGCAACCATTAGCTACTAACGTTTTGGCTACATGATGGTCTTGATATATCACATCACCCCATCTGCTATTTTTCCCTGTCTCTCTGAGCAAAATATCTTTTATACTGCTATCACTCGGTTTAATCTTGTTCATCAGAGCAATTGCAGTATTGTTTGCGCCTGCAGCTTTGCCATGTTCGGTCCGTACTTCTCCAAACTTTATCGGCTTACCATGGAAACTCAGCTTTAGCTTTGGATAGCCTTGATTATTCGCCACAAAGAACACACGCTCTCTCGCTTGGGGAACATCCATAGTCGCTGCATTCAGCTTGAACAACTGCACATTATAGCCGATTTCACGAAAACGCTTGATAATCTGATTGACATAGCCTTTTGCATTACCTTTGATAAGCCCTGTCACGTTTTCAGCTACCGCAATCTTGGGCTTTAGCTTTTCAACAGTATCAAGCCATACAAAGAACAAGTCATCCAGCCTTTGCTTTGCCTGCCCTTCTCTGAACGCCTTGGCTTTGCCCCAATTCTTCTCACGTTCTCCTGCCGTGCTGAATACTGTGCAGGGCGGTGAACCATCCAATATGTCAAGATGATAAAGTTCTTCCGGTAACTCCTGCAACTTGTTAAATTCTCGCAAGTCCATATTGAAGTTGTACCGTGGACGATGGTTCTTGATATACATAGCATTGATTTTTGGGTCAATCTCTACGTTACCAATCACTTTGAATCCTGCCCGTTTGTAGCCCATGGACGAACCGCCACCACATGAGAAAGTGGTAAACACATTAACATCTTTATCCTGTTTTATGTCGGATAAGTACCATTTCCAATCAAACATAACAGCCTACCCCTTTGGATTAAACTTAAATCCGCATTGCGGGCAGGTACAAGCGAATTTATCGTCGTCGAAATTATCTAGGCTGACTTCTCCGCCCCCCCCTATTGTCTGGGTAGGTTCGTCAATGTCCAAATCAAAGCCAAAATCGCCCATGTCAATATCGGTAATATTGTCTAATTCAATATTGAGCAGTTCATCATCCCACGTTGCCAGCTCACCGACTTTGTTATCAGCCAATCTAAAAGCGTTTATCTGCTCCTCGTTCAAATCGTCTGCTACAAGGCAAGGTACTGTCTGTAAGCCTAGCTTTTGCGCCGCCTTATATCTTGTATGCCCTGCAACGATAACACCCTCAGAATCGACTACAATCGGCACTTTGAAACCAAACTCGCGTATGCTATTGGCTACTGCGTCCACCGCATTATCATTATGCCGTGGATTGTTCTCGTATGGCTTTATTTCGTCAAGCCGTTTGTCATAAATCTGCATTTTGTCGCTCCCTTATGTTGACAAAACAAAAGAGCCACCGCTTTGGTGACTCTCTCAAAAACTCTATGATAATAATATACCACGTTTTTTTGGCATTTTACTGCAACAGTTACGATATTTTTTATGCGGCCACAACTTTTATCAGCCCCATCTGGCACGCAATCTCTGCAGCTAACTGCCGAAAAGATGACAAAATGTAGTACACCGTTCTCGCTTGATAGCCCACGCCCATAGCCTCTATGCTCTCCGCCGTATAGCCCTTATGGTACATTCGCATGACGTTCTTTTCCTCATCGCGAGTGTTGGCATAGGTCAAATCGATGACTTCTAGCCACTTCTCGGGATTTCTTAGCTTGCGCCCATCAATCGTGACAGCCTCCAACTGCGTGATGTTGCGTATAGCTGTCTGCCCTGTCGGGTCGCTAACATTACCTGCCGTATGGCCTCCACCTTCGGCCTTGCGTGTCGTGTTTCTCGCGTCCAATACCGCCATGCGTATCTTGCTCTCGTTTTTGAACACGAACGATATTAACTTGTAGCTTTTGGTTCTTAAATCCTCTGGCACGATTACACCGCCTTTTTAACGCCCATTTCATCTGACACTAACCGCAATTGTGCGGTCAACATAATAAGGCTGTTTCTAAGCCACCTTTTCGTCACCTGCTTGCCCTGTGGCAATCTGACTTCCTGCAATTTTGCCATAGGATA
>JAEIGA010016370.1_pt1 | contig 11290 bp, 10 predicted proteins | sample 9270691 | NCBI WGS metagenome assembly JAEIGA01 (sample SAMN17057246, study PRJNA624740) | gut metagenome | biome: biome; isolation source: fecal sample | host: Bos grunniens | place: China: Xizang | collected 2019
AAAAGGTCAATAAAGATACAAAGTGATACTTGGTATTTTTATGCGCGGACGTATTAGCGTCCGCGCTTTTGATTTGCAAAAAACTGCAAATCGGCTGCAAACGAATTTTGGAGGTGCATCAATATTAGCAGCAAAGAGCTTTCCGTAAACGAAAATATTAAATTCAAGGAAGTCCGCACAATCGGATCTGACGGTTCCCAGCTCGGCATTATGCCTGTCGCCAAGGCTTTGGAGGCGGCCTACGGAGCAGACCTCGATTTGGTTTGCATTTCACCCAACGCCGAACCGCCCGTATGTAAAATTATGGATTACGGTAAATATCGTTTTGAGCAGGCTAAGCGTGAAAAGGAAGCCAAAAAGAACCAAAAGACGGTTGAAATTAAGGAAATCCGCTTGGGACTTAGTATTGATGTTCATGATTTTGAAACAAAGGGTAAGCACGCTATCCGCTTTCTTGACGACGGTGACAAGGTTAAGGTCTCCATCCGTTTCAGAGGCAGGGAGCTTGGCCACCCCGAAATCGGTCTTGACACTATGAAACGCTTTGCGGAATACTGTGCGGAGCACTGCACGGTTGAAAAGGCTGCTAAAATGGAAGGCAGAAATATGATTATGTTTTTAGCTCCGAAAACGGGTAAATAATTGCAGTTGAATTTTATTAGGGAGGATTTAAAATGCCTAAGATCAAAACACACAGCGGCGCAAAAAAGCGCTTTAAGCTCACTAAAACCGGTAAGGTTAAGCGTGCTCATGCTTTCAAGTCGCACATTCTCAACAAAAAGACAACCAAGCGCAAGAGAAATCTTCGCAAGACCGTTACAGCCGATGTTACAAATGTAGCAAAGGTTAAGAAAATGATTCCTTATAAATAAGGATTGCTTGAAAGTGGAGGTTACAAGATATGGCACGAGTTAAAGGTGCGTTAGCAACACGCAAAAGAAGAAAAAAGACTTTAAAGCTTGCTAAGGGCTATTTCGGCGCTAAGTCAAAGCTTTTTAAAACCGCAAAAGAAGCAGTAATGAAGAGCGGCAACTATGCGTATATCGGCCGCAGACAGAAAAAGCGCGATTTTCGTCGCCTTTGGATTACCCGTATTTCCGCAGCCTGCAAGATGAATGGTATGAATTATTCAACATTCATCAACGGACTTAATAAGGCAGGAGTAAAAATTAACCGTAAAATGCTCGCCGACCTTGCGGTAAACGATGCCGCAGGCTTTGCAACACTTGTTAAAGCCGCAAAAAAGGCTCTCGAAAAGTAATTTTTTCGCCCGGGGTTAAAATCTCGGGCGAATTTTTCTTATTTTATTTTAGGAGTGACGGCAATGTTGGATTTTAAGCCGATTACAAGCAGAGAAAATTCACTTATCAAGCTTGTTTCTTTTCTCCAGACCTCGGCGAAAAAAAGGCAGGAAAACGGTCTTTTTGTGTTAGAGGGACTGCGTATATGCCTTGACGCGATGGAGAACTCAATCAGGTTTGATAAGTTAATTATCTCTGATACGGCAATTAAAAAATACAGCGATGCCGTAAATTCCTTTGCATTAAATGCTAAAGAGTGTTTTGTAATACCCGACTCGCTTATGGACAGAATAAGCGATACTAAAAGTCCTCAGGGTATCATTGCTGTTTGTAAAATCCGTGATAGGAAAAGCTCCGAAATAGATCCTTGCGGTAGATATGTTGCCCTCGAAAATGTTGCCGATCCAGCCAATCTTGGTGCGGTATCGAGAACGGCAGAGGCCTTGGGAGCAAGCGGACTTATTTTGTCTGCAGACGGGTGCGATCCTTATTCGCCCAAGGCACTTAGGGCATCTATGGGCACGCTCCTTAGAGTTTCCGTATTTATTTTTGATGATTTTGCAGAGGAATTAAAGAGTTCGGGGCTTAAAAGCTTTGCTTGTGTGGTGGATAAAAACGCCGAAAGCATTAAGGAACAGAGCTTCTCCGGCGGCTCGGTTGTTATAATCGGGAACGAGGCAAACGGAATCACCGACAAGACAAAGGCGGCGGCAGACAAGCTCGTTACAATACCTATGCTCGGCAGGGCCGAATCCCTTAACGCTGCTGCGGCTGCGGCTATCGCTACCTGGGAAATGATGAAATGACGGAATATTTTGTTTGGCTTCAAAAAGCATTAGGCGCAGGAAATATAAGGGCGGTAAAGGCGCTTGAACTTTTCGGCAACGCGGAAAATATTTATAGGGCAAGCCTCTTGGAGCGCAAGGCGGCGGGGATATTTTCACCCAAAGATTTGAGTCGGCTGAGCAGTACTGGAATTGATACAGCCAAAGGAATTATTGATGACTGTAGAAAATACGGGATTGATATTATTCTGCTTGGAGATAAGAAATACCCATACCCTCTTTCGGTTATCGAAAATCCGCCAATAGTTCTTTATGTAAAGGGCGAGATGCTTGATTTCGATAATACCCCCTCAATCTGCATTGTGGGGCCGAGAAAGGTAAGCGATTACGGCAAAAAGGCGGCGTATTCGTTAGGGTATCGCATTTCTAAATCTGGCATGACTGTAGTAAGCGGCGGCGCTGTGGGCAGTGATTATTACGCACACTTAGGTGCACTTAAAGCTGGCTGTAAAACTGCTCTTGTTATGCCGTGTGGGATTGAAAGCGGATATTTACCCCAAAATGTGTCCCTAAGGAAATGTGTATCGGAGAATGGCTGTATAATAAGCGAGCTTCCGCCAATGGCAGGACTTACGAAGTTTAGCTTCCATATTAGAAACCGCATAATGTCGGCATTGTCACTTGGAACCGTTGTGGTTGAGGCTCGGGAGAAAAGCGGTGCGCTTATTACCGCTAACCATGCTTTAAATCAGGGAAGGGATGTCTTTGTAATTCCCGGCTCACCGACAGAGAAACAGTACATGGGTTCTAATGCTTTACTGCGTGACGGTGCAAAGCCGCTTTTGGATTTAAGCGATATTTTTAACGAATATATACCTCGCTTTCCGGATAAAATTGATATCAAAAAAGCCTTTGAGAAGCCCAAAAAATCAGTAAAAAAAACCGAAGAAAAGCAAATTTACAAAAAATTATCAAATGAAACCCTTTCCAAAGAGGCAAAAATAGTATATAATCATTTAGATAAGCATAAATTTTATCCTGATGAAATAGGTGGGACGGACCTTGGCTCATCCGAAATTCTTTCGGCGCTTATCGAGCTTGAACTTGAAGGATTAGTCCGTGCTCTGCCCGGCGGCAGATATGAGCTTTGCGGCCGCAACCAATAAAAACGGAGGAATTAAATGTCTAAGCTTGTAATTGTTGAGTCACCCTATAAGATAAAAGGTATAAAAAAATATTTAGGCTCGGGCTATGAGGTTATGGCGTCGGCGGGTCATATCCGTGATTTACCTAAATCCAAGCTCGGAGTTGACATAGAACACGATTTTAAACCCCAGTATATTAATATGAAGGACAAGAAGGATTTAATTAAGTCCTTAAAGGATGCCGCCGCAAACAGTGACGGAGTTCTTCTCGCTACCGACCCTGATAGAGAGGGAGAGGCGATTTCTTGGCACTTAGCGCAGATTTTGGCGCTTGATATGAACGAGTGCAACCGTGTAGCTTTTAACGAGATTACAGAATCGGGTGTTAAGGCGGGAATTAAGGAGCCCCGTAAGATTAATCTTGACCTTGTGGACGCACAGCAGGCAAGGCGTGTGCTTGACCGTATTGTGGGCTATAAGCTAAGCCCCTTCCTTTGGAAAAAGGTTAAAAGCGGACTTTCGGCAGGACGGGTTCAAACGGTGGCCTTGCGCCTTATTGTAGAGCGTGAGCGTGAGATTGAAAAGTTTAACCCTGAGGAATATTGGTCGATAGACGCCAAGCTTTTAGCCTCAAGAAAAAGCTTTTCAGCCAAGCTTTATGGCTCCTCCGACGGCAAAAAAATTGATGTAATACCAAATGCTGACGAGGCGGAAAAAATTGTTTCCGATTTAGAGGGTGTGGAATATAAGGTTTCCGAGATTAAGAAGGGTATTCGTAAAAAGCAACCCGCTCCGCCCTTTATCACTTCAACCTTACAGCAGGAGGCTTCAAGGAAGCTTGGATTTACGGGTCAGCGCACAATGCGCATAGCTCAACAGCTGTATGAGGGCATTGATGTTCCGGGCGTGGGTACAACGGGACTTATAACATATATGCGTACCGACTCATTGCGTATTTCCGAAGAGGCGAGAGCCACCGCCAATAAGTATATAGCGGGTCGCTACGGTGCAAATTATCTTCCTGAAAAGCCACGCTATTTCAAGACAAAGAGCGGTGCACAGGACGCACACGAGGCTATCAGACCCACATCTGTCACCCTTACACCTGATTCGGTTAAGGAGTCCCTTACGGCAGAGCAGTATAAGCTTTATAAGCTTATTTGGGAACGCTTTATTGCCTCTTTAATGGAGGTATGCGTTCAGAATACTGTTAATGTAAATATAATAGCAGGGGATTACCTCTTTAAGGCGAGCGGTTATTCTGTTAAGTTTGACGGTTTTACAGTCCTTTATGAAGAGGGTAAGGACGAGGATTCCGAAGATGGCGGTGCTCTTCCCGAAATGAAGGAGGGCGACCTCTTAAAGCTAAAGGAGTTAACCCCCAATCAGCATTTTACACAGCCCCCCGCACGCTATACCGAGCCTACCTTAATTAAGGCTCTTGACGAAAACGGTATAGGAAGACCGTCTACCTATGCGCCAATTATTTCAAATATACTAAACCGTGATTACATTGAGCGAGAGAAGAAGTTGCTTAAACCTACGGGACTCGGTATGGTTGTCTCAGACCTTATAGTTGAGTATTTTGATAAAATCGTAGATGTTAAATTTACTGCGGGTCTTGAAGAAAAGCTGGACAAAATAGGCGCAGGTGAGCGTGGCTGGGTGGATATCATAAAGGCTTTCTATAAGGACTTTGACAAGCTTTACTCCAAGGCGGAAAGCTCCCTTGAGGGCAAGCAGGTAAAGGTTCCTGTGGAGGAAACCGATGTTGTCTGTGAAAAGTGCGGCAGAAATATGGTTATAAAATCTGGTCGCTTCGGCAAGTTCTTAGCCTGCCCCGGTTACCCCGAGTGTAAAAATACAAAGCCCCTGCCCGAGGACGAGGTTAAACAGCCCTGTCCTAAATGCGGAGCAAAGCTTTTAAAGAAAAAATCCAAAAAGGGCAAGACCTTTTACGGCTGTTCAAACTATCCCCAATGTGATTTTGCCTCCCCTGGTGTTCCCACGGGTGAAAAATGCCCTGAGTGCGGCGGCTATATCATAAACGGAATAAGGGGCAGAAAGTATTGTATGAATTCCGAATGCCCCACAAGAGCAAAGAAAACAGCCAAAAAGAGCGGAGAAAAGACCGATGAATAAAATCACGGTTATAGGCGGTGGTCTTGCGGGGTGCGAAGCGGCTTGGCAGATAGCTGACAGAGGCATTAAAACCGAGCTGATTGAGATGAAGCCCGCCAAAAAAACGCCCGCTCACAAAAGTGATATGCTCGCCGAGCTTGTATGCTCAAATTCCCTTAAAGCCGCAAGGGTAGATTCTGCGGCGGGGCTTTTAAAGGAGGAAATGAGGAGACTTAATTCTCTTTGCCTTTTAGCGGCAGACAAGTGCTCGGTACCTGCAGGTGGAGCTCTGGCGGTTGATAGGGACAAATTTTCCCGCATTATAACCGAGAAGATAAAAAGCCACCCAAATATAACTTTAAAGACCGAGACCGTCACCGAAATACCGAGAGACGGCATAACCGTTATTGCCACAGGTCCGCTTACAGACGGCGCATTATCCGAGGAAATAGGCAGGCTTTGCGAGGGCGGTAATTTAAGCTTTTTTGATGCCGCCGCACCTATTGTGACGGCGGAAAGCATCGATATGGACAAGGCGTTTTACGCTTCACGTTATGGCAAGGGCACCGACGATTATATAAACTGCCCGATGAATAAGGAAGAATACACGGCGTTTCATAACGCCCTTATTACCGCCGAATTAGCCCCCGTTCACGGTTTTGACCGCCCGGTAAATGTTTACGAGGGCTGTATGCCCATTGAAATATTGGCTAAGCGCGGGGAGGATTCTATCCGTTTCGGCCCCTTAAAGCCTGTGGGGCTTCGCGACCCGAGAACGGGCCACAGACCCTGGGCAGCGGTACAGCTAAGGCGGGAAAATGCGGCGGCGACCTTATTTAATATAGTTGGATTTCAAACCAACCTTAAATTCCCCGAGCAGAAAAGGGTATTTTCTATGATACCGGGGCTCGAAAACGCCGAATTTATGCGTTACGGCGTAATGCACAGAAATTCCTTTATAAATTCGCCCAAGCTCTTAAACCCCGATTTGTCACTTAAAAAATACGGGAATATCTTTTTTGCGGGTCAGCTTTCAGGTGTTGAGGGGTATATGGAGTCGGCGGCGAGCGGAATAGTTGCGGGAATAAACGCCGTGGCAAGGCTTAACGGAAATAAGCCCCTGATATTACCTGATTTCACTATGATGGGTGCTCTGCTTTCGTATATATGCAACTCTGCGGTCACCGATTTTCAGCCTATGGGGGCGAATTTCGGCATAATTCCGCCCATAGAGCCCCATATAAGGGACAAGCGTGAGCGGTATGCGGCATTGTCCTACCGTTCCCTTGATTGGTTTAACGAGAATATTAAAATAGGAGAATAAATTATGCGTGTTGTTGTTGACGCTTTCGGCGGGGATAACGCACCCCTCGAAATAGTAAAGGGTGCGTCTTTGGCATCAAACGAGTATAGCGCCGAAATTACCCTTACGGGAAAAAAAGAAACAATTAAAAAGATAATATCCGAAAACGGTTTAAAGTTTTACGGTGAATTAAAAATTGTAGATACTGATGATGTTATCTCAATGCACGACGAACCCACCTCGCTTGTAAAGGCGCATTCCGAAAGCTCAATGGCATTGGCCTTTAAGGAATTAGCCGAGAATAAAGCGGATGCCTTTGTTTCTGCGGGCTCAACAGGTGCGGTAGTTGTGGGAGGCACCCTTATTGTAAAGCGCATAAAGGGCGTAAAACGCCCGGCCCTTGGCGGAATTATCCCCGCCCCAAAGGGACATTATTTGATGATGGATATGGGGGCTAACGCCGAGTGCAGACCCGAAATGCTCTGCCAGTTCGGTATAATGGCGAGCGCCTATTTAGAGGGGGTAGAGGGTAAAAAGAACCCCGAGATAGGCCTGCTTAATATCGGTACGGAGGACACAAAGGGCGGCGAGCTTCAAAAAGAGGCGTACCGGCTAATGCAGGATGCTCCGATAAACTTTGTGGGAAATATCGAATCCCGTGAGATGCCTAAAGGTGTTTGCGATGCGGTTATAACCGACGGCTTTACGGGTAATATCGCACTTAAGCTTATAGAGGGCACATCCTCAACCCTTTTCTCCCTTATAAAAGAGGTGTTTTACAAGAGTCTTATAAATAAGCTTGCGGCGCTGGTTATAAAAAAGGATTTGGGTGGCCTTAAAAAGCTTATGGACAGCACAGAGGTGGGCGGCGCACCTCTTTTAGGCGTTAAAAAGACGGTTATTAAGGCACACGGAAGCTCTAATGCAAAGGCAATTAAAAACGCTATAGGTCAGGCGATTAAATTCACCGAAACAGGCGTTATCGAAAAAATTACGGCGTCCCTTTCGGAAATAAAGGAAGCTAAGGAACAGTAAAATGGATGCTTTAGAAGAAAGATTAGGCTATAAATTTAATAACATAAATTTACTTAAAAATTCCCTTACACACTCTTCCTACGCAAACGAGGTCCGGGGCGGCCTTCCCTCCAACGAAAGACTTGAATTTTTGGGGGATTCGGTGCTGTCGGTTATAGTATCGGATTACATATACAAGCATTTTACCAATATGCCCGAGGGAGAGCTTACAAAGCTCAGGGCTTCGCTTGTGTGTGAAAAATCCCTCTGCTCCTTTTCAAGGGAGCTTCACTTGGGCGAGTTTTTGATGCTCGGCAAGGGGGAAGAAAAGGGCGGCGGCAGGGAGCGAGACTCTATTTTAGCCGATGCTTTTGAGGCGGTGCTGGCGGCGATGTACCTTGACGGAGGTATGGAGGTAGCAAGAAAGCATGTTATGCGCTTTATTTTGCCCGAGCTTAACCACACCGACGACGAGGTATTTAAGGACTATAAAACCGCCCTTCAGGAGATTATTCAGCGCAACCCTGAGGAGGAGGTTACCTATATTTTGACCGGTGAGAGCGGACCCGACCACAATAAGCTTTTTACGGTAGAGGTGCACCTTAATTCCAATGTAATAGGCACAGGTTCAGGCAAAAGCAAAAAGCAGGCGGAGCAGTCTGCGGCAAAACAGGCATTACATTTAATGGGTGCAGATATATGAGCAAAATCCACTCAAATATTTCTATTTTTGTTCCCCATATCGGCTGTCCTAATAAGTGTAGCTTTTGCAATCAGCGGTATATAACCGGCTCTTGCTGGGCACCCGCAGCTAAGGATGTTGAAAATGCGGTGGCCAAGGCGAGAGACAGCAAAAATTTTGACAGTAAAACTGCGGAAATCGCTTTTTTTGGCGGCAGCTTTACGGCTATTAACCGCAACTATATGGATTCACTTCTAAAGGCGGCAGAACAGTTTGTAGGGGACGGTACAGTTAAGGGAATAAGAATTTCAACAAGACCCGACGCTATTGATGACGAAATTTTAACCCTTTTAAAGGAGCACGGCGTTACCTCAATAGAGCTTGGCGCACAGAGTATGAACGACCGAGTGCTTAGAATGAACAATAGGGGACACACCTCGGCGGATGTTGAGAAAGCGTCAAAGCTTATTCGTAAACACGGCTTTGAGTTAGGTCTTCAAATGATGACAGGCCTTTACGGCGACAGTGATAATTCAGCCGTTAAAACCGCCGAAAAGCTTATTGCATTACAGCCTGATACAGTAAGAATTTATCCCACAATAGTGTTAAAGGATACCGATTTGGCGGCACTTTACGCCGATAATATTTATAAACCCCAAACCCTTGACGGAGCTGTGAGCCTTTCGGTAAGGCTATATAAAATGTTCACTGATAACGGTATCAGGGTTATACGCTTAGGTCTTCATTCTATTGAGGAAGAGGCTTATATAGCAGGCCCTTGGCACCCCGCCTTCAGCGAGCTTTGCCAGTCGCAGATAATGCTTACGGAGGTTTTATCAAGCCTTCAGGATAAGGGGAAATATAAAATAAATGTTTCAAAATCTGCTGTCTCAAAGATGACGGGACAGGGCAGAAAAAACATAATTTTCTTAAAATCAAGGGGCTATGACTGCCGTGTTTTGGCAGATGAAAAATTAAGTGGTCTTGATTTTAGACTCGAAAGGGAGATGTAAAAAATGCTGTTAAGCTCTATTCAAATTCAAGGCTTTAAATCCTTTGCAGATAAAACTGTTTTGAAATTTGGCAAGGGTATTACCGCTGTAGTCGGGCCTAACGGCAGCGGCAAGAGCAATATTTCAGATGCGGTGCGTTGGGTTTTAGGTGAGCAGTCCACAAAGAGCCTGCGCGGTCAGTCTATGGAGGATGTTATTTTCGGCGGAACCGAGTCTCGCCGCCCCCACGGCTACTGCGAGGTCACTTTAAATATTGACAATACCGACAGAACCCTTAATTTTGATAACGATAATGTGGCTATCACAAGGCGTTATTACCGTTCCCACGAAAGCGAGTACGCTATAAACGGCATTTCGGTGCGCCTTAAGGATATTCACGAGCTGTTTATGGATACGGGGCTTGGCCGTGACGGATATTCTATGATCGGTCAGGGCAAGATTGATAATATTATAAGCTCAAAATCGGGGGAGCGCCGTGACATTTTTGAAGAGGCGGCGGGAATTTCCAAATATCGCTACAGAAAGCTTGAGGCAGAAAAGAAGCTTTCAGGGGCGGAAGAAAATCTTTTGCGCCTGCACGATATCACAGACGAGTTGGAGTCCCGTGTAGTGCCCCTTAAGGAGCAGAGCAAAAAGGCACAGAAATTCTTAGAATTATCTGAAAGTAAAAAAGAGCTTGAAATAGGTCTTTGGCTCCATACACTGGATAACTCAAAGGAGGCTTTGCGGGCGCAGGAGAGCAAAATTGCATTAGCACAGCTTACCTACAGAGAGATTGACGAGGCCCTCTCCGACTTTGACCGAAAAGCCGAGGAAAATACCGCGTATTTTGCCCGCCTTACCTCTGAAATAGAGGGGGAAAGGCTTAATATTTCAAACCTTAACGAGGAAATCGTTAAGAATGATGGTGCGGTTACGGTAATAAATAACGATATTGAACACAATAATCAGTCTATAGAACGCCTTAAGGCGGAAACAGAGCAGTTAGGCAGGTCGGATAGCGAGGCGCTTAGAGAAATCGAGGCAACAAAGGCTAAAGCAGAGGAAAAGTTAAGCGAAAAAGCCCTAATTGAAGAAAAACTGCACGGCCTTGAAAACAAGCTTTCCGAAATGCTGAATGACAGCGAGAGTATTTCCCGAAAAATTGAGGATAAGGTAAAGAGTCTCAACACCCTTACCGCCGAAAGTGCGGACAGGCGGGTTGAGATGGTTACAGCCGACAGCGCAATAGAGGAGCTTGAAGCCCGCAAGGGTACTGCGGACGCACAAATTAAGGAGTACCGCACCGAAATTGATTCCTTAAATGCAGAATTCGGCGAAACCGAGCGGCTAATCGACGAGATAAGCGAGAATATACAGAGCCGTCAAAACGCCGTAAAGGGCTACGAGCTAAGGCTTAAATCAAGGGAGGAAACTGCCGAAAAGCTCAAGGCTCAACTTGAGGGCTTACACCTTGATGCCGAGGAAAAGCGCCGCCGTGTTAAGATTTTAAGGGAGCTTGAAAATAATATGGATGGCTTCACTCATTCAGTAAAGGCGGTAATGGGAGAGGCTAAAAAGGGTACCTTGCGTGGAGTGTGCGGCCCTGTTTCAAGCCTTATTTCGGTTGATAAAAGGTACAGCGTAGCGGTCGAAACCGCACTGGCCGCAGCAATACAGAACATAGTGGTTGAAACCGAGGCAGATGCTAAAAGAGCAATAAGCTATTTAAAGACCAACAAGGGCGGCAGAGCCACATTCTTGCCCGTTGCTACAATAAAGGCACGGGAGTTTAAGGAAAGCGGGTTTGAAGATTTAACGGGCTTTGTAGGTATTGCGGATGAACTTGTTTCTGCCGACAAAAAATACCGAGAGATAGTAAAATACCTATTGGGTGCGGTAGTTGTTGCGGAGGATATTGACTCTGCGGCGGCAATTGCCAAGAAA
>JAEIGA010016371.1_pt1 | contig 11288 bp, 9 predicted proteins | sample 9270691 | NCBI WGS metagenome assembly JAEIGA01 (sample SAMN17057246, study PRJNA624740) | gut metagenome | biome: biome; isolation source: fecal sample | host: Bos grunniens | place: China: Xizang | collected 2019
AACGGCGATCTTTTATCTGGGAAAGCCGGTAAAGAGGACGGCGGCAGGTGACTACCGGGGCAATATTATATACCTCTTTTTTTCAGAAGTCGAGGGGACTGGAAAATCAGAGAATTATAATCCAAAATAATTAAAAAATATTGCATTAAATTACAATTAACAAAATTATACGAATATAATTAAGCAGGAAAATACGAAAATCGTGCAGATTTTGACAAAAATAAGGAAAATCCGTTGCCTGAAGAAGACTTCGCCGATATCATGGAATATGGCTGATAGAAACAGAGACAGAGAGGACTGGATAGAATCGGTCAGTAAGGTAAATCGGAGCGAAGATTTTATGAAAACAGAAAACAGCAGTAAGGGTAGAAAAAAGGCATACCTGTTCGACGATTCCTGCGCGATCTGCGGGAGCAGATATATTGACAGCGGCAGGATTTTTCATGGACATTGTGTCTGTGAGGATTGTGTGGACTATATTCTCAGTGAACAGGAGGATGACAGCGGAACTGCACAGGACAGAGATCATGAGCAGCCGGAAAAGGCAATCTGATTGTCCGCAGAAGAAGGCCGCGAGCCTTCTTTCCCGGATGACTGCGTAATTTTGAAAATACTCCGGAGGAGGAGATTTCCTTTGAGAATCAGGAAATGACCTCTTTCGGAGCATTTTCCTTTTTTGACGTGACATGACGCTGCCGTTTCGTTACAATTGAGCAATCGCCTGAGTAATCGAATATCCTGTCAGGAACGAAGCTGCTTTCAGGACTCCATTCCGGGCAGGATCGTTTCTTTTCAATACTGGCCGAACACTGAACAGTAAATCAGTTGCAATTTGGAAGGATTCTGTATCGGGAAGTGCCTTGTATACACAATACAATTCAGGTATAATATAGGTAATAACAGAGTTGTTGAGAATTACGAGCGGGAAAAAGCCGGGACAGCGCTCAGAAAGTGCGGGGAGAGGATTTTCCCGGGCGTGTGCGGCTGTCCGTTTTGGTCGACTTACCTGAAAAACCATACGGACAGGCAGACACGGGCTTTTACGTCTGGATCATCCAGTCCAGCAGGGAGTGCATGAGCAGACAGGAGTTACAGAAAAAAGTGAGGTATGATTTGTTAAGTATCAATATGCAGAAGCACAAACCACTGAGAGAGCTGGTTTACGAGGAACTGCGCATGCTGATTATGACAGGACAGATCAAGCCGGGGACGAGGATGATGGAGATCGATCTTGCGGAGAGCATGGGCGTCAGCCGTACACCGGTAAGAGAGGCGATACGGCAACTGGAAAAGGATAATCTGGTGACGATCGAACCGAGACGGGGCGCGTATGTATCTGATATTTCCGCGCCGGATATGGCGGATATGCTTCATGTGAGAGAGCCCCTCGAGGGACTCGCGACCCTGCTGGCTACGAGAAATATGACCGACGAGGAGCTCAAAGAGCTGGCTGATATCAACCTGCAGTATGAGAAAGCTTTCGAACAGGGAGAGAGAGAGCAGCTGATCACGCTTGATACTCGTTTTCACAATCGCATCGCGGAAGGGAGCAGAAACACGTATCTGGTGTCTGTTCTAAAAAATCTTCAGGAGCAGGTTCTTCGATTCCGCTATATCTATTTTCAGTCCGGAAAAAGGGCGGCGGATGTCATCAGTGAACACCGCCTGATTCTGGATAATATGATCGATCGAAATGAAAAAGCAGCGGAGAACTATTCAAAAGAACATATCATAAAACTCAGAGAATCGATCATGAAAGAAGAGGACTTTAATACGAAGACGGTACGATAACGGAAATGTCTGGAGGTGAGAGCAATGACGGACAGATCTTTCGATACGGGTCCGATCCGGCCGCCGAGTGAAGCAGGCAGTCTGCTGCTGCAGGTGACCCGGGGCTGCACCTGGAATAAATGCCGTTTCTGCACGGTTTACCGCGGGCAGGGCTTCCGGATTTTACAACCGGAACAGATCAGGCAGAATATCGATAATATGGCCTGGTTCCGGGATCTGATCTACAGCTGCGCAGACGGAGAAGGAAGGGTCAGCAGAGAAAAGCTCCTGCCATATCTGGAGCAGATGAATGAACGGGAACTCCAGTCTTTTTATATGATTTATCACTGGATCGGCCACGGAGCGAAAAATGTTTTTCTGCAGGATGGCGATTCGATTGCATTGAAGCCGGAGAAGCTGGCAGATGCTCTCTTTTATCTGAGGGAAAAATTTCCTTCTGTAGAGAGAGTGACGACTTATGGCAGGGCCTCCACTCTGGCCAGATATAGTGTCGATCAGCTGAAGCTGTTGAGAGAAAGCGGACTGGACCGGATTCATACGGGCTTCGAGAGCGGTTCAGATCAAGTCCTGAAGATGATTAACAAGGGCCTGACGCAGGCTCAGCAGATCGAAGCAGGCTGCCGGACCGTCGAGGCGGGGATTGAGCTGTCGGTATACTTCATGCCCGGGATCGGCGGCAGAAAGTACAGCGAGGAAAATGCGGATGAAACCGCTCATGTGGTGAATCAGATCGGGCCTCATTTCGTGAGGCTGAGAACCTTTGTTCTCAAGCTGGAGTCGGAAATGTACGATATGAAGCGCCGGGGCGAATTTGAAGAGTGCAGGGATATCGACAAGCTGAAAGAGATTCGCCGCCTGATCGCCGGGATTGAGGCGCCGGACACCAGAATTGTCAGTGATCATATTGTCAATCTGATCGGTTCCCTCAGCGGACGGATCGGAAGCGATAAAGAAGCCATGCTGGCTCAGGCTGATCAGGTACTCTCGCTTCCTGTCATGGAGCAGCGGACCTATCAATACGTCCGCAGGCATGGTTATGTCGATAATTATGCACAGATGCTGGCGCAGATGCCTGCTCAGCAGCTGACGCGCATGAGAATGAGAGCCGAAGGCTATGAGACAGACGAGATGTGGGAGGATTATCTGAACGATATTCTCCGGCAGTATGTCTAGAAAGCCGGATCCCGAACGGATGCATCCGCATGGACCGGACTTCCGCGGCACTGGCCATTCATTAAATGAAAACATTGCCTCCGCGGCTGAAGCAAAAAGTCTGAGAGGAGTCTGACAGGCGCAGGTTATAGATGTTATAATAGGTTCAATTCTGAGAGCAGGGGTATTCTCATCCCTGACCGGAAAAATAAAGGAGGAAGAAGGGTATGAAAAAATTAGGAGTAAAAACGAGCAGATACGCCAACACAGATCTGTATACACCGGATCCGATCGATGAAGCAGGAAATGGCACGATCACTCTGGAAGGACTGAAGTACGGTTTTGAGAGCGGTTTTCAGTTCTATAAGGTCGATGTCCCAAAGAGCTGGGTGTGTGATCACGGTCTGCACGAAAAATATTTAGGTCTTCTTTGCACGCCGGAGACCAGACTGACGGACTGGGATGAGATCGAAGCTTATTTTTACGAATGTGTTCCTGAAGAAGACGAGGACGAGGAAGAACTGGCCGACAAAATCATCGCCATGTACTGATTCCTGAGCAAGCGTTAAAGAAAAGAGCCTGTCTCCGAAGACAGATTCGCAGCCGGTAATGAATCGATCCGGGCTGCGGAATCTCCTTAGGAAGACAGGCTTTTTCTGTTATGAAAAACCGCGGATCTGCCGCAGGAAAAAGGAGGGGAGGGCAGCATCTTCTGTGCGGTTCAGTGCGGACTGTGCATGTCCGGAGGTCAGAGACCTTTTGCCGCGGCAATCATGCTGAGGCGCTGCAGATGTTTTTTATCAAAGTGATAGGTTTTCTCACAGAACTGGCAGGTCATTTCTGCCTGTCCGTCTTCCTCGATCATGGCGTCCAGCTCGGAGGAACCCAGGCTGATGAGGACCTGCTCAAGCTTTGCTTCCGAGCAGTCGCACTGCCATTGGAAATCCGGTGTTTCCAGAACCCGGACAGAAAATTCCTCCGGCATTCCTTCAAAGGTTTTTTCCATAAAGTGCCTCATGATCGCTTCTATGCTTTCTGTTCCTTCGGAGGCGGAGACCTCGAGGGCCAGTTCGGAAATGGACGGCATGGACGGCAGCCAGTTCTCCAGCGCCTGGACGGCTCTGTCGTCCGCGTCCGGGAGCAGCTGGATAATCAGACCGCCGGCGGAAGCGGTATTTCCATCTTCACGGAGCTTTACTCCCAGATCGACGAGAGTCCGGATCTGTTCTGACTGAAAGAAATAGGAGGCCATATCCTCCGCAATCCCGCCGCTTACCAGTTCGACCTGCCCTGTATAGGGTTCTTCCATGTCGATGCCGTCTCTGATACAGGTAAGGGTGCCTTTGCCGAGCGCAGCGCCGAGGTCTGTGCTGCCGTCCGCTTTTTCCGGAATCTCAACAACTGGAACGGCGGCGTAGCCTTTGAAATGTCCTTCGCTGTCGGCGGCGCAGAGGATCTGCTGAATGGGGCCGTCGCCCTTAAACTGGAGGGAAAGCCGGCGGCCGGGCTCCCGGAGCATGAGGCCCATCAGGCCGCTGCCTGTGAGCGCTCTTCCGAGAAGATAGGTCACGGCGGGAGAAGTGTGGTGGAGTTCGTGTGCCTGCTGTACGGCGTCTGTTGAGATGGCCATGTATACGCGGAATGATCCGCTGTTATCTATGCCTGTGATGGCTTTACTGATTGCCATTATGGTACCTCTTTCTCAGGTTTGCCGGCCTGATAGCGGACCACCGTTCTGTGGCAGTATGTTTTTCAGGCCGGAGGTGAAATAGGGAAATGCTGCGTATGCTGGATTGGCAGCTGTATTTAATGCGTGCTCATTAACCGAATTCTATTGAAATTACAATACTAATCAGTATTATTCGGTTAATCTGCTGCAAGTCTTTTTATTTTTTCCGTAAAAAACTTGCAGCAGCGGAAATCGGAAACGGACGATTTCCAGAGCACAAGCATCAAATAGTGTCTGCCCGCATGGTTTCTTCTTCTTGAAAAACCATGCGGAATGCAGACATATACATCGACAGTCTGCATTATTAAGTCCGACGGGGACTTAATGAGCAGACACTATTTAATTGTACATGTTTCTACAAAAAAATATACCCAGGATCTGTTTCCGGTCAATCTGTTTTTGAAAGGAAGGGGTCACGGGCATTCTGAATGTTACAATCCAGCGATCGGCCGGCTGCGAAATCTGTGCTGAAAGGGAAGAGTTTTTTAGACAATTTTGTTTTGTTGTAGTGATACAGGACTTTTTCAGCATAGGATGTATTGACAATCAAAATTTATCATGTAAAATGCATTTATTGATAAATTGTTTTCCTTATCAAGAGTGACTGAGGGACAGGCCCTGTGAAGTCCGGCAACCACATACTGTGAGCGGGTATGTCCGGTGCTAATTCCTGCAGATCCAAGGATCTGAAAGATGAGGTGAGCTCTGTAACTGTTGTGACGAACGCCTCTTCTGTGATGGAAGAGGTTTTTTTTCAATAAACAGGAAATCCAGATTCTGCTCTAGTGACTATAAAGGAGTTATTTTAATGAGAAGATTATTTTCATCTGAATCCGTTACTGAGGGACATCCTGATAAAATCTGCGACCAGATTTCCGATGCGATTCTCGACGCGATCCTGGAAAAGGATCCGGCGGGCCGTGTGGCCTGTGAGACGACTGTAACGACAGGCATGGTTTATATCATGGGTGAGATTACGACGAACGCGGATGTGAATTTTCCGAAGATCGCGAGGGATGTGATCAGAGAGATCGGCTATACGAATACAATTACCGGTTTTGACGCGGATTCCTGCGCTGTCATGACTTCGATCGATGAACAGTCTGCGGACATCGCCATGGGTGTCGACAAGGCCATGGAATATAAAACGGGGGAACTGGATGACCAGATCGAAGCGATCGGAGCAGGCGATCAGGGGATTATCTTCGGCTTTGCCTGCAATGAAACTCCGGAACTGATGCCGGCGCCGATTATCTACGCGCATAAGCTGGTTCATAAGCTGGCTCAGGTCCGTAAAGAAGGAGTCATCCCTTATCTCAGACCGGACGGAAAGTCTCAGGTGACAGTAGAATACAATGATGAAGGGAAAATCGAGAGGATCGATACCGTGCTCGTATCAACTCAGCATGATGATCATGTCGAGCTCAGGCAGATCAGAGAAGATCTGATCGAGAAGGTGATCAGACCGACACTGCCTGCGGAGCTGATTGATGACAGGACGAGATTCCTGATCAATCCTACCGGCCGTTTTGTCATTGGAGGTCCTCAGGGAGACGCCGGACTGACCGGCCGCAAGATTATTGTCGATACCTACGGCGGCTACGCCCGTCATGGCGGCGGGGCTTTCTCAGGAAAAGATCCTACAAAGGTGGACCGTTCCGCGGCATACGCGGCGAGATACGTGGCAAAGAATATCGTTGCCGCAGGTCTGGCTGACAAGTGTGAGATCCAGCTGGCCTATGCGATCGGCGTTGCGAGACCGGTATCGATCATGGTCGATACTTTCGGGACAGGAAAGCTTCCTGAGAGTGAGATCGTAAAGAAAATCGAAGAGAACTTCGACCTCAGACCAGCCGGTATCATCCGCATGCTGGATCTGAGAAGACCGATCTACAGACAGGTTGCGGCTTATGGTCATTTTGGCCGCACAGATGTCGATGTGCCGTGGGAGAAGACTGATAAGGCAGAGGCTCTCAGAAAATAAGGGACAGTTGTGAAATGCTGTTCCATTGAACAAAGCATGAAAAAAGGTCCGGCGCTCTCCTGAGAAGGAGCAGCGGCCGGACCTTTCCTGTTTGGCCGGACCTTTCCTGTTTTTGACAAAAGACGCGGCTCTGCCGCAGACAGAGCCGGGCAGAACAGGTGCGAAGAAACTGAAGCTTTTTATCCCATATACATGACGTTCTGATCTTCTGAGGCGTGAAGGACATCGGAAGCGTTAGCAGGATGAACGGTGATCAGGACATCTGCCTGTCCTTTTCCTGCCACGGAGTAAATGGCGGTCATGTCTCCTTCTCTGACTTCCGGAAGAGTGATCCTCGAAGCAGACAGCTTTCCGTTTTTCAGGCCGATTTCATAACAGACCGCCCGGCTGTCCATTTCGATGGTGCCGCTTTGTGAGGGAGAGGCCTGGTAACTGATGGATGAGCCGGCGGTCTCCGTAACGCGGCAGAATTCCGTCATTTCACTGTTGGAGGCGGCCGGGGTCAGGAGACCCGTGGAGGAGGAGCCTCCCCATGCTGCTGTGATCCTGTCCGCCCTCACAACACGTCCGTTTTCGATCTGCAGGCGAATCAGACCGTGAGCCGGATTGTATCCCGCAAAAAGACCGGAAGAAAAAGGTTTCGTGAGAACATCATAGCTGGTCCCGCCCATAAGGAAGCGGGCTTTTTCACAGGAATACCCCAGTTTGTCGTAACTGTTTCCGGAAGAAGTGATCAGGCCGAAACAGATCCCGTTCATATCCGGATCTGCCAGACGATCCTCTGCCGGCAGACCTGCAGAGTGTTCATTGTACTGTGATCCGCTGGCGATCAGGATTGCCGTGTTTCCGCGGTTGGCAGCCCGGTCTCCGTCAGAAGGGAGCGATACCGCATCGAGACTGTTCAGCATGCCGTCGGAACGGGCCGCTTCGATGTAACCGTCCGGCCAGGAGAGAGAGCCGGTGTCCAGTCCCCGGGCGCGGACAATCATGGTGATGATTTCATTATAGGTTACCTGTGCTTCCGCCCTGAAGGAGCCGTCAGGATAGCCGTTAACGATGCCTGCTGCCGAGCAGTAATCGATATAGGGGAAGGACCACAGAGCGGATGGAATATCATGGAAATAATAGCTGCTGTAGAGAGCCAGGTCCGGATTTCCATAGGCGCGGTAGATCAGCGCAGCGGCTTCTCCTCTGGACAGACAGTTGTATGGACGGAAGCTTCCGTCGGGATAGCCGTTGATGATCTCTGCTTCTGCCAGTTGAGTAACAGCACCGTAGAAAGGCGTTCCGCTGATATCGGACATCGGCACGCTCTGAGCGGAAGCAGTGAAGCAGGCTGCCGGAGAGAGGGCTGTCAGGATCAGACAGAGCAGCAGAGCTGTCACGCCGGCGAATGTATGAAAAAAGACTTTTTTGATTGTATTCATGATTCTTACCTGAAAAAATTTCTTCGATACGGGCTGTTTTCCGAACTGCAGTTCCTTATTCAGAAAACAGGGAATCGTCTCGATTCAATAGTGTACATTTCCTGATGATGCAATGCTATCATATAAAGAGCTGATCTACAAAGGGAGATTGTCGGTTTTTTTGTTTTCAACTGGTCAGGAGTGACCATTCAGCTGCCGGGCACGGAACAGTAACTGGACGGAATAGAAAAACAGAAAACAGAATAGTTGTATTGACAAATATTTGCGGAACATATATAATTAAAATACGTATGTAAACCGTATCTGATCATCCAGAATAGTTGGAACCCATTCGAACAGGAGGTGGACCGCATGTCTTTCGTATTGACAGAAAAAAAAGACAATGTTGGAGTAATGACACTGAATCGTCCGGAGGCCTTAAACGCGCTGAACAGTCAGGTACTGGCCGATATGAGCGCGGCATTCGATGAGCTGCAGAATGATGATGAGGTCAGAGTCATCGTCATAACAGGCGCAGGCCGCGCTTTTGCAGCAGGAGCTGACATAGGGGAAATGGCAGAGCTCAATATGCTGGAGGGGAGAGCCTTCGGCAATGTCGGCCAGAAGCTGTACAGAAAGATCGAAAAGTCCGAAAAGCCGGTAATCGCCGCCGTAAACGGCTATGCGCTCGGCGGAGGGCTGGAACTGGCCATGTGCTGCGATATCAGGATCGCTGCGGATAATGCTGTTTTTGGCCAGCCGGAGACTGGTCTGGGAATTACCCCGGGATTTTCCGGAACACAGAGACTGGCAGCCATCGTGGGACAGAGTAAGGCGGCTGAGATGATCCTCACAGCATCCAATATCAAGGCAGATGAAGCGCTGAGACTGGGACTGGTCAGTAAGCTCACAGCCCCGGAGGAACTGGTCTCTGAGGCGGAAGCAATGGCCGCGAAGATCGCATCCAATGCGCCGCTGGCAGTCAGATGGGCCAATGCGGCGATCAAGCGTGGAGCGCAGGTGGATATCGAATCGGGAATCGCGATTGAAGCGGACCTTTTCGGAATGTGCTTCGGGACAGAGGATCAGAAGGAAGGTATGGCTGCTTTCCTGGAGAAGAGAAAGGCTGAGTTCAAAGGCAGATGAGGACAGAGTTCCTGTCTGCGGTTGTTAAATCTGAATCCGCCCGTGAAAAGGCGGGGAAGGAGGAGTAAATGGAGTTCAAGAAAATCGGTATTATCGGCGCTTCTACTATGGGAGCAGGTCTGGTGCAGCACATCGCCAACTGCGGCTTTGAAGTCGTATTCAGAGCAAGGAAGCAGACTTCTGTCGACAATGCTTTAAAGCATATCGAAGGCCAGTATGAATTCATGATTTCCAGAGGCTGGCTCGAAGAAGCAAAGAAAGACGAAAATATGGCCCGCATCACTGGTTCCACCGATCTGAATGTCATGGCCGATGTGGATATCGTCATTGAAGCGGCATCGGAAAATATGGAAGTCAAAAAAGAGCTCTTCGCTCAGCTCGATCAGATCTGCAAGCCGGGGATCGTACTCGCTACCAATACCTCTTCACTGTCTATTACAGAAATCGCTTCTGTTACTGAGAGACAGGAACGCGTTGTCGGTATGCACTTCTTCAATCCGGCTCCGGTCATGAAGCTGGTAGAGGTCGTACCTGGCTATAATACGTCGGACGAGACGATCGATATCGTGAAGAAATTCTCGGAAAAGCTCCTGAAAACACCGATCGTGATCAATGAAGCTCCTGGATTCGTTGTCAACAGGATGCTGATTCCGATGATCAATGAGTGTGTCGGCGTGCTGGCAGAGCATATCGCTTCCGCAGAGGATATCGACAGAGCCATGCAGCTTGGCGCCAACCATCCGATGGGGCCTCTCGCACTGGCGGATCTGGTTGGTCTGGATGTCTGCCTCTCCATTATGGAGGTCCTTCACTCAGAACTGGGTGAAGACAAATACAGACCGCATCCGCTTCTCCGCAAGATGGTCAGAGCAGGAAAGCTCGGACAGAAGACAGGAGAAGGCTTCTATAAGTACAACTCAAAATAATTCTGACAAGATCATTGCGGACGGATCCGGCGGCACGCCTGGATCCGTCCATGGAAGACTGCCGGGCGCGGCAGTCTTCTTTTTTTCATGACATTTCTGTTACATTCGGGAACATCTTCAGGTTAATATTGTATCTATGGGTATATCTGTGTTAAAGTATTAGCGCCGCAGGTCTGCGATGCCGGTCGGAGGGGGACGAAAAAGGCAGTCGCAGAGAGAACGGTTCTCCAGACATTGCAGTCAGAGTCCTGATCCCGGCCTTCCGCGGCCGGAAACAGGTTCAGAAAAAGCTGCTATGCGCGTCCTCAAAGGAATTTCAAAAAATGAAAGCAAAACTTTTTTTAAAATTTTTTCTTACTTCTCTGGTCATTTTTATTCTGGTTTTAGTCCCAATCGTCAAAGCTGTTTCTGATTTCAATCTTTTTTCAGAGGATACCGACGGGGACGGAATCAGCGCTACCGCTGACAGCGCAGGTGTTTTTATTGCGGAAACAGGCTCCTTTTACGACAAATTCGGCGATGATGAACGCATCAATATGCTGGCTCTGGGCATCAATAATGATATGACAGATACGATCATGGTCATGAGCTGGGATATGAAAACTGATACCGTCGACGTCATATCCGTGCCGCGTGATACGTATTATCATCGGTCAGGTTATGACGGGGCTACAGAGAAAAAGATTAACGCAATTTACCGCAGTCAGGGTGTGAAAGAGTCGGCCAGAGCGGTCAGTGATGTTCTTTTTGGTATGAAAATCAACTATTACGCAATCATTGATTACGATTCTGTAAAAACGATTGTCGACGGAGTCGGCGGTGTGCCGATCGATGTACAGAGGGATATGTACTATACAGATCCTTATGATACGCCTCCTCTGGTGATCGACATCAAAAAAGGCCAGCAGACACTGGACGGAGAACATGCCGTACAGTATCTGCGCTATCGTCACGGTTATGCGAACGGAGATCTGGGGCGTGTCGAAGCACAGCAGGTCTTTGTGAGATCCCTGTACGATCAGTGCATTAAAAATGGCGTTCTGTCTTCGGCAAAGCTGATCACGAATAATATTAAATCCGATCTGACCGTCGGTGCGGCGATCAAGTACGCGGTATCCGCGATGGGACTGAAAGAAGGAGCGATCGATTCCTGG
>JAEIGA010016372.1_pt1 | contig 11288 bp, 12 predicted proteins | sample 9270691 | NCBI WGS metagenome assembly JAEIGA01 (sample SAMN17057246, study PRJNA624740) | gut metagenome | biome: biome; isolation source: fecal sample | host: Bos grunniens | place: China: Xizang | collected 2019
CTATCACTTACCGCTTGAGGTTGTGAAATCAAGCAACTGGAGTAGCCTGCTCAATGAAGAAAAAACGATTGACGCGCTGTATTATTTTGCTTACACGAGACTGTGCAAGGATGATTCTGCAGAGAACGCCTATGTTGGAAAGATTGCAAAAGTTTATTTAGAGCATTTGAAGGAATTACTAAAATTAGAGAGGGGAAACGGATAAAACCGGTAAAAAAGTAAAAGTAATAAAATAATTGCCCACCGGACGTAAAACAAGAGGGATTATTATGACAGAGACTTGGAAAATTGTTTATTATCCCAAAATCCTTAGTAACGGTGTAATGGGAGTCGCTCTTGTAGAGGCAGTTAACAGAGCTGAAGCGTGTGATTTTTGGCTATGAGACCTGCGAGGGTCGATTGTCACGCCACGTGCCGTCTTGCCTCGAAGGGGGATGCGATTTGGCAATATTCGGAACAAAGCAAAAGGAGAGGGGAAATCCCTCTCCTTTGATAAGCTTCTCTCGAAAATTTTTTGCAAGATTGTTGCTTACTTTGCCAAAGCCATTACCGGTCCGTATAGGCTTTGACAGCATCCAAAACCTGCTTCATTTCAGCTGAATTTTCATCAAATTTGTGTGCGGCGATAATTTGTTTGTTGTGAACGTAGAAGGTAAACGCGTCATTCAATACAACCTTTTCAAGCTCAATGGTGATGATGGATTTCTTGTATTCCATCACCGCGAGCTCTACCTCTTGATCCACAGCCTCGGATGCTTGAGAATCATTACTCAAGAGAAGAACAAAGCAACTGCACTCTCTGATTGCCTTGGTGATGACGGCTGCATACTTTGAGCCGGCGGGAATATCATACGGTGCCATCCAGGTGTCAATGTTGTGTTTGTTGAATAGGTTGCGCATTGCATTCGCATAGGACTGGTTTTTGGTGCTGTAACTGATAAAAGCGTATTTTTTCGCCTGCTGCGGTCTGATATTGTTTTCAACCGAAGAGGCGGGCGTTTCAGGCTGTTTCGTCTGTTGCGGCGTATCATTGTTTTCTGCGGAAGCGGCAGGGGTTGCAGACTGTTTCGTAGTAGCGGCTTCATTAAGCCCATGCAGCATCTCCGCCAGATCCCCCTTGAGAAGCGCCTTGAAAAGTGCCTTTTGAAGATCTTTCAAATGATCATACGTGGTTTTGAAGGATATCGGGATTTCCGCACAGAAAGATTTCGTTTTACCGTTTTCCTCTAAGATTCCGCCAAAGGAAATGGTCGTATTGCCGCGCAGGATAAAGGGCTTGTCGAATCCGTCGGGAACTAACTTTCCGGTCTTGTCAAGCTTGAAATCCCTACCGCCGATTTCCACGTGGGTAATATTACCGACTTTCGTAACGCAGTTGGGATGAATCAAAAAGCTTCGTTTAACCTCGCGCAAAAAAGTATAGCTTTTATCACCGGGTTTTACGTTGGAGATGTTTACGATAAAATTGTTTCCGAGGTAATTTGCTCGGAATTCCAATTTTTTGCCTCTTCGTCTTGCCCGCAAGGTAGCAGAGGGTCTTTCTTTGCCATTTACGAACAAAGTAGCTTCATTCACGTTATGCAAAATTTTGGCAGAGGGGATTACTTTGATGTGAGCGGTTTGCCAGATAATCAGAATCAAAAGCAAAAGTGTCAGGACAGAAACCAACCATTTCAACCAAAGAGGTGTAGCTCCCAAAGTGATTCCAACGGAATCCTCCGTTTGCGTCACTCTGCCGAGGGGATCGGTGTAGGTCGCAGTTACGCTGATTTGATAGTTTTTTGCGGTAAGACCGTCTGTTTGCAGAAGTTTAATAGAGTAGGAGGAATCCTTCTCGTTGGGAGTGGCTTTGAATTTTATTCCGCCACAGTCAACCTTCAAAGAAACTCTTTTGAAATCCTCTGCTGTCAGGGGGGTGCTGTTCATTGTCAATTTGACAACGAATTCGTCACTTTCCGCCAACTTAGAAATAACGATATAGGTCTGTGTTGCATACAATTCCGTTTTTACGGAAATAACATCGTCCGTTCTCGTCTCTTCCTGCGCGGCATAAACCTTGGGTGCTCCTGCAAACAGCCCTGCAAATAAAAGGACTGCCGCAAGAAGCAAGCTTGCCCATCTTTTCATAGAGTGTCCTCTCCTTGGGATGTAATTCAATGAATATTCTATCCCCTATTCTACCCTCAGTGTAACAATTTGTCAATAAATGTAAAAAGAAAAGGAGAGGGGAAACCCCTCTCCTGCTTTGGTTTTGTTGCTTCGTTTCCTGCGCAATGCGCTATCCCTTGATCGGCACGGCGATCTGGGTGATGTAATCGCCGCTGTTTTCGCCACGGTTGGGGGGACCCTCTAAGTAGATGGAGCGGAAGGGGCCGGTGGTTTGGACGTTGTTTTCTTTTACGTATGCCATCAGCGCGCGCATGGCGGCTGCAGTTCCTTCATAGGGGCCACGGTAATAGATGCAGAGTGCGGGCGTTTCGGCAAACTCCATACGTTCGGGACCGTCAAAGCAATCCTCTACGGGAATGCAACACATTAAATCAAGCTTGTCAGGTTGTGTGGACATACGCATGGTAAACATTCGGCTAAGCATGGACATTTTACCGGTACGGGCAGCGGCAATATAGGTATCGCGCAGCACGTTTGCCGCATCACCAACGTTCTCACAAACATACCGACGGGAGAAGCATACCTGCCCGGGAAGGGTGGTTTTGCGAACAGTCAGATCCCCTTGCTTTGCGCTCCGCACCTGAAGTATCTGTATATTTCGATCCAAGGATGCACGAAGCTCCATCAGGCGCTCTAAATAAGTGTCGATGTTCTCCGTGTCGTAATAGTAGTCCCGCACTTCTTTCAGAGATAAACCCAACTGCTGCAGGGAGCGGATAGAACGGATCTGTGTCATATTGTCTGCAGAGTAATACCGAAAACCGCTTTCTTCATCCTTGACGGCGGGGGTCAAAAGCCCCATATCCTCAAAAACAAGCAGCGTTTTGCGGGTAACACCCATGATCTTTGTTATCTCTCCGATTTGGAATAATGAATCGCCGTGTTTTTTCATTGCAATACCCTCGAATGAATTCCTACAAATTTCAAAAAAACCATTGACTTGTCCCTTAAGGGACGAGTTATAATTATAATGTATCATAATGCCTTATTCTTTGCAATAGGATACAGTTTGAGAAGCGTATGATAAAATGCTTTTTCTTTTAAAAAATATGTAGATGCCGTTAATTTTTTGAAAACTGCTTGCTTTTTTTCAATAATACTGTTAGAATGATAGGTACCAATAGAGTGGCGCATTGTCCCCGTTGGGTAATTCATACCACTGAATTCCCGGTCCGAGCCTGCCACCACTCTGCAGACAGGGTTAAAACTTGTATGCATTCTTTCCTATTATATCTTTGTTTTATTTCCGTCTGTGCTCGATTCGGCAAACGCGGCGCGTTTGCATTATTTTACCGGAAAAATTAGTAAACATTTACAAATTGGAAAAGGAGCGTTTACAATGGGCAGAGCGAAAAAGGAAGAAATCCGTCGCACCCTAATCGACGGAACGATCCACGTTGTTGCCAGAGAAGGACTTGATAAGGCAACGACAAAGCAAATCGGACTTGCCACGAATATCAATGAAGCGTACATTTACCGCTGCTTTGAAGACAAAGAAGATATGCTCGCCAAGGCATTTGCCACCCTTGACGAAGAATTATTTGCCGTACTGATGCAGCACGTTTCCTATATGTATATGCGGGAATTGGAGTACGAAGCCCGTTGCCGCCTATTCTTCTTTTCCGTTTGGAAGTTTATGCTCGGCAACCGCGATCGGTGTCTTGCTTATATTCGGTATTATTACTCTCCGTATTTTATCAAGTATTCGGTAGAGGAGCATAAAACCAGATACGTCCCGCTTATGGATAAATTTCGGGATGCTTTCCTTGAAGAAGCAAACGTGTGGATGATCCTCAACCACGTACTGAACGTAATGCTTGACTTTTCGGCAAAGGTTCACAACGGGCAAATGCCCGAAAACGATAACTACGCAGAGCACGTGTTCCGCGTGGTCTATGCAGCGGTAAAACAGTATTTCAAAAAGGAGCAATAAATAATGAAGAAGGTTTGGAAAATTCTTTCGACGGTTTTGATCTGTGCAGTTGTTGCCGTTGCCGTCTTTATGATGGTGTTTACCATTATATCCGTAAATACCTTTGATCGAAACGATCGCAGTATTTTCGGTTTCCGCTTTTACATCGCTCTGTCTGACTCTATGTCCGCTACGGACTTTGATGCAGGCGATCTGGTTGTGGTCAAGCAGGTTGACCCCTTAACGCTGGAGGTTGGCGATATCATCGCTTACCAGTCCCAGAATACGGAGAACTACGGCGAGACCGTAACCCATAAGATCCGTGCCAAGACGATGGATGAAAACGGAAACCCCGGCTTTATCACGTACGGTACCACCACGGGCGTCGACGATGAAACCGTGGTAACCTTCCCCTTCATTTTGGGTAAGTATCAGGGCTCCTTGCCCGGTGTAGGTACCTTCTTCCAGTTCTTGAAAACTCCTCAGGGCTACATCATCTGCATTCTTCTGCCCTTCCTGCTTCTGATCATCTATCAGGGTCTGAACTGTGTTCGCCTCTTTAAGCTCTATAAGAAAGAGCAGCTTGCCGAGCTGGAGGCGGAGAAGCGCCAGATCGAGGAGCAGAGAAAGCAGTCCGAGGATATGATGAAGAAGCTTCTGGAAATGCAAACTCAGATGGCAGAGCAGAACAAAGCTGCGGCTCCCGCTGCCGAAGAAGCCAAACCCGCAGAAACCGATATGCAGGCTATGATGGCTGAACTTGCAGCACTCCGTGCTCAGGTTGCGGCTCAGAACGGAGAAGCCCCTGCCGAAGCTCCTGCCGAAGCACCCGCTGAAGCCCCTGCCGAAGCACCCGCTGAAGCACCCACCGAGGAAAGCGAAAAGCCTTCCGAGGATGAAAAAGAATAAAAGGGACTCCCGAAAAAACGAATCGGCTATCTTGTAAATCGGCTATCTTGTAAGGAGAAAACACCATGAAATTTTTTGAGAAACAAAAGGAAGGTAAGGAACCCGAGCAGAAGAATCCGCTTCTGCAAGCGTACTTTACCAGCCTTGTCAGTATGATCCTTTGTGTCAGTATGTTCTTTGCTACTACCTATGCTTGGTTTACCACCGAGGTAACCAATATGGGCAACGAGATCTACATCGGCACGCTGGACGTAGATCTATATAAGAAGGTAATTCCCGAAAAGACGGGAGATCCCGACCGTGTGGATCTGGGCGAAGAGGGAAGCGAAAAGCTTTTTGATGCTTCCATCCGCTGGGAACCCGGCTATACCGCTCTGGAGACCATTCAGGTGGTGAACCGCGGCGACCTTGCCGTTAAGTACGCCTTGACCTTTACCGACGGTATGCTGGACGGTGTGGCAGATCAGAATTTGATGAAAGCCGCCAAGCATTTCGACGTGTGGACCTACTTCCACGTAGACGGTAAGGAGCCCGAGGCTACCAAGTATGCCGACATCACCGCTGAGAACAGCGGCTGGGTCAAGGCAGGCTCTCTGGCAGACCTTCTCTCCTATAACGCGGTTCTGACCGGCTCCATCAGCGAGGTCCTCCCCGCCGAGGATCCCAATGCCCCCGCTCAGCCCGTGGACGAAGCTCCCGTGACGGCTACCCATACCATCGCCCTTCATATGCGCGAGGATGCTTCCGCAGCCGTTATGGGTAAGAAGATCACCCTGAACGTAAAGCTGGTTGCTTACCAGACCGTGCAGGAAGAGGACGATTTCCGCGTTCCCTACGATTATATGGTAGCAACTCCCGAGGAGTTGACCGACGCCTTTGCAAAGGGCGGCTCCGTTGCTCTGGCAACCGATTTCAATCTCACCGAGGTTGAAACCCTTGCAGAGGTTCCCGCAGATAAGGAAGTTGAGCTGTACCTGAACGGTCACAGCATCAATGCCACCCTCGCCGATCCCACCGATACCGATCCCACCCAGCTCTTCCGCGTGAAGAAGGGCGCGAAGCTTACCATCCACGGCAGCGACGAAAGCACCATCCACGTAGTGGCAGGCAAGAGCCTGAAGAGAACCTCTGCCATCATCAATAACGAGGCAGGCACCGTGGTGCTGGACGGCGGTAAGTACGAAATGGAATACGGCTCCTACGCAGACGGCTATCTGCTTCCTACCGTTGTCGATAATAATACCACCCTCGGCGCCGCTAAGCTGGTTGTAAACGACGGTATCTTTGCTCACACCAGAAATATGTTCCGTATCTTTGCCAACCACAAGAGCGAGGTCGGTTCCATTGAGATCAATGGCGGTACCTTTATGGGCGAGGATGACGATGCAGGCGCGATCTGGATCCAGAAGGCCTCGGCATCTACCCCCGCAGGCGCAGCACTGCTTACCATCAACGGCGGCACATTTGAGTATATGACTGTATGCACCGGCTTTGCAAACGGTGAGAATCAGCCCGATGGCGTTGCATTCGGCGCAGATGCCAAGCTCAAGCTTGGTACGTGGAAGGCCGACGGTGCCGAATGGATCGCACCCATCGAGGTGGAAGCTGAATAAATTCCCCCGAAAGTAAGAAAGGAGAATTTTCCAATGCAAATGCCGAAAAAAGTGAAAAAGATCTGGGACGTTGTCACCAGCGTTCTCGTGATCATCGTGGTGCTTGCCGCCATCTTTCTGATGGGCTCGCGCCTGATCGGACTGCAGGTATTCAACGTGGTCTCCGGTTCTATGGAGCCCGTTTACAGCGTGGGCGATCTGATCTACGTCAAGACCGTAGACCCCGATTCCGTGAAGGAGGGTGACGTGATCACCTTCGTGCTGAACGAGGATCTGGTGGTTGCTACCCATAGAGTTACCAAGGTGGACGCGGAAAACCGTCAGTTCACCACCAAGGGCGATGCCAATAAGACCGAGGACGTTGCACCCGTGCATTTCAATAACCTCATCGGCGTACCCGTCCTTGCCATTCCCCTTCTGGGTTACGTGTCCGCTTACATTCAGTCACCTCCCGGACTTTACGTAGCCATTGCCATCGGCGTTCTTTTGCTGGCTGTGGTATTTCTGCCCGATCTGCTGGCAAAAAAAGATAAAAAAGAAGAAACCGAAGCGAAAGAAGCAAAACCCGAAGAACCCGTAGAAACGGAAGAAAATCCCGAAGCAAAATCCGAAGAAAAACAGGAGAATGAACAATGAAAAAGAAGATTCTTACCGTCGCACTCGTTCTGGCTCTGCTTGCCATCGTGGTATCCGGCTCCTTGGCTTACTTTACGGCTCAGGATCAGGTAACCAATACCTTCACCATCGGCTCCGTGCTCATCGATATCTGGGAAAACAACGAAGCTACCGATGAAGACGTGCTGGAGTTTGACACCCCTCTGGTACCCATCGTCAACACCACTGACGTTACTGCTGACGCCGGCTATGCCGCAAAGGCGGTAAAGGTTGAGAATACCGGTGTGAGCTCCGCATACGTTCGTACCCACATCGCATTCCCCACCGCGCTGATCGGCTATCTGGAAGCAAAGGTAGATCTGACCGCGTGGACCTACGTCGGCACCCTCGCAGGCAGCAGCACCGCTACCGTGGACGGCGTGGATTACACCGTATTTACCTATGATTACAACTCCGCTCTGGCAGCAGGCGAATTCACCGAAGAAGTGCTGAAGGGCGTATACCTGAAAAGCGACGTTGACCTGAAGGATAACCCCGCTACCCCCTCCGCAGACCTTGAGATCTGCAAGAAGGAAGCAGACGGCTCCTACACCTTCTCCGGCTACGTTGCCCACGAAAAGACGACCAACGGCTACGAAGCTACTACCCTGAAGATTCTGGTTGCTTCCGAGGCAATTCAGTCTCAGGGCTTTACCGAAGGTGCTACCGCCGCTTTGAACACCGGCTTCGGCGCAAATACCAACCCCTGGGCATAATCGCCCCCCGAACCTTGGTTTCACATTCGTGAACGGGCGCGCGATTCACGAATTGGAAATAATATTCGAAGAAAGGAGGAAACAAAAATGAGCAAGAAGAAAATTCTTTCCCTGGCACTGGTTGTATGCATGATCGCAATCCTGTCCTTCAGCTCTTTGGCATGGTTTACCGATACCGATTCCGCAACCAACGATTTCACCATCGGCGGTGCAGGTACCGGTGACGAAGATGACATTTTCTCCGTAGACGTAAAAGAAAACGTAGACGGCGAAACCGAGCCCGTTGACGAAATGGATTTCGAGGACGTTCTCCCCGGCGATCAGTACAAGAAGGAAGCTTTCATCGAGAACACCGGTTCTTATGATCAGTACATCCGCGTTGTGATGACCATCACCGATTGGAACCTGATCAAGAACGTAACCGAGATCAAGATGGATGCGAAATTCAATGACAACTGGCACATCTACGACAGCGGCGTATACGTTGACGAGAACGGCCTTTTGAAGCCCCACTCCAATGCAAACGTAAATGCTGAAGGTGCTCTGGTTGTTACCCTGTACCTCGATAAGAAGCTTGCAGTAGGCGAGGAAGTTCAGATCATGGACTCCGTTAAGATCATCCCCGAGGCAACTCAGGCTGATTTCGCTGATCCTGCATTTGCAGACGGCTTCCAGATCATCTTTGACGCTGATGCAGTACAGACTGAAAACATTCTGTCTACCTACAACGAAGATGAATGGAAGAACGCAAAGGCTACTTTCGAGGCATTGGCATAAGCCAAGCCGAAACTCCCTTCGGTCACTCCTCGCGGGTGACCGATAGGGAATCAGTTACACAACTCTTTTGGAGGAAACATAATGAAACGTAAAAATGCAACTCGCAATGCATTGTTCACCAGCATCCTTTCTTTGCTGCTGTGTGTATCCATGCTTGTGGGAACCACTTTTGCTTGGTTCACCGACGAGGTTGTAAGCGGTTTGAATACCATTCAGGCCGGTAATCTCGACGTTGAGCTCTATGCAAACGGCAACCAGGTTAAGCCGGACACCGAGCTGTTCGTTGCTGAACTTTGGGAGCCCGGTATGGTAGTGTATGAGAACCTGCAGGTACGCAACGTAGGCACCCTCGCACTCAAGTACCAGATGACCATCACCGTAGCAGGTGAAAACAATCTCGACGGCCACAAGCTGTCTGAGGTTTTGAAGATCGCAGTAGTTGACAAGATCGATGCAACCGCAGACCGCGCTACCGTTCTTGCAGCTGCGAAGGCTTCCGACAACATTGGAACCATCGGCAACTTCTTCGCAAAGGGTGAATTGGAAGCAGGCAAATCTTCCGATGAGCAGGCACTCGTTATCTTCTGGGAACCCCAGGCAAACGAGATCGACAATCTCTACAATGCAAACAACGGAAAGATCACCTCTGACGGTAAGCCCCTTTACATCGAATTCGGTGTAAATCTCCAGGCTACCCAGAAGATGAGCGAAAGCGATTCTTTCGGTAACGATTACGATAAGTTCGCACCCCTTCTTCCCAAGGCAAAGGTTGTGGATCTCGGCGCAGCTACCAAGCTCGCTACCCTCAACGGTTGGGGCAACAATGAACCTGCCACCGAGTACGACCTCCCCTTCATTCTGCAGTTCCAGCCCAACGAATCTCTGGATGAAGCAAATGTTTCCCAGTACAAGTACTGGCACGCTGATTTCGTAGTAAAGGCTGACCGCGACGTTCCCGCGAACTCCTTGGCTCTGCTGGGCTACTACAAGGTTTTCTGTGATGCGGCTAACAATGGCAACTGGGTTGCTCTTTCTGCAGACCAGACCATCACCGCAGGCACCGAGATCCGTCTGGTTGACGTGATGGGCGAAGGCGACGGCTCCGGCAACGGTGACATCAAGGTTACCTATAAGGACATCTGCCAGTGGGGCAACGACAACATGGGCTTCCTGTGCTCCGCTGTTGACCTGACCGGCGAAAATGCAGGTACCACCCTGACTGTTGAACTGCGTATGTTCGCTAACGAAAGCGATCCCAGCGACAGCAGCTACAACGGTGGCACCGAGACCGGTGAGTCTTACCTCATCGGCACCTACACCTACACCTTCCCCGCTCCCGCAGTGAAGGTTTCCTCTGCTACTGAGCTCGCGAATGCTCTGAATGCAGGTAGCGGCAACCTTCAGCTTGCTGCAGGCGAGTACAAGATGCCCAGCACCGGCGCTGACGGCGTGGTTGAGATTTCCGGTAACAAGGATACTGTTCTGGATATGACCTTGGGCGCTTACATGGAGAACGCAGACGTAACCATCAAGGGCGTGACCATCAAGACCTCCACCGGTAAGGCGGGCGGACCCAACGGAAGCGACTATGCTGCTCTGTATACTCCCAACGTAACCTACATCAATTGTACGTTCGAAGGCCCCATGAGAGTGGGTCGCGACGGTGCGAAGTTTATCAACTGCACCTTCAACAGCCTTGGCAACGATTACGTTTGGACTTACGGCAACGACGTTTCCTTTGAGAACTGCACCTTCAACACCGAAGGCAAGGCAATTCTGATCTACAACGACGGCGGCAGCGAGATTGCCGAGGTTTCCGTAAAGAATTGCACCTTCAATGCAACTGCAGGTGCAAAGGCAGGCGCCATCGCAAACCAGAACTGCGCTGCAATTGAGATCGACAACTACGGCAACGGCGTAAACCTGGTTACCGAGGGCAACACCTACGGTTCCAACTTCTCCGGCGAATGGAGAATTAAGTCCTATTATGCAGGTAGAACTCAGGTATCTGTTAATGGCACTGAGTACACCACTATTGCTCTCGACGGCAAGACCATGACCATCGATTCCAATAAAAACGTTACCGTTAACGGCTAATTTTAGATGATTTCGTCCGTCCTAACTCCCCTCGCGGGAGTTAGGCGGCAATCCAAGGATACAAAAGGCGGCGGTGTGCGCACCGCGCCCCATCGTTTTCCCGTAGGGGTCGACGTCCTCGACGACCCGCCCCAAAGCACAAGGGAAAATAAGCCTTCTCCTGCGGGAGAAGGGGGCGGAAGGCGAATACACCCACGATTTTGATGGGGCAAGGTGGGATTCCGCAAGGCTGTACAATGGCTTGCGGGAGGGAGGCTCACTCCCCTACGTACACCCACGGATTTTGAGGGAAGCTTTTGGTTCCGCTTTTTTCAAAAAAGCGGAGAGCCTCGCGGAGAGCCTTCGTGATGTGTCTTTTGATTGCCGAATTTGGATGAAAATTGGCTTTATAATTTATCACAATGCGTCAAAGGAGGAACAAAACGATGCAAAAAAGATCAA
>JAEIGA010016373.1_pt1 | contig 11287 bp, 7 predicted proteins | sample 9270691 | NCBI WGS metagenome assembly JAEIGA01 (sample SAMN17057246, study PRJNA624740) | gut metagenome | biome: biome; isolation source: fecal sample | host: Bos grunniens | place: China: Xizang | collected 2019
GGCACCAAGAGCAGCAAGTGTAATCCATACAGACTTTGAAAAAGGCTTTATCAGAGCTGAAGTCATCAAGTATAATGACTTCATCGAACTTAAGTCGGAAGCAGCCTGCAGAGCTGCTGGAAAGCTCGGAATCGAAGGTAAGGAATATGTCGTTCAGGACGGATACATCATGCACTTCCTCTTCAATGTATAGTCTTTAGGACACTATATCAAGTTATCCGCTGAATATAAAAAATACACCTCTGTAACCTATCGCTTTGCGACCCTATCCGGGAAAATGGTTACAGAGGTGTATTTTTTATTCAGCTATATATTAATAGAATCTTGCTCTATTATCTTTAGCATCAACATCATCAAGCATTACAGGAACAACCATCTGTGTAGAGTACTGAAGCATCTGGTTATTGTGCTGCTTAGCGCTCTCCTCAGTATAGTGGCTCTGAGTCTCGCGACCAGTAACCTTGTAGACATATACTCCGTTGTTTCCTGCTACAGGGCCACAGATGACATTATCCTCAGCAGAATATGCCGCACCGATGAACTTAGGATCAAGACCCTGTGAAGAGAATGATGAGAATGCAACACCTTCCTTAGTGCTTACTGTTGTACCAAGCTTCTCGGCGATAGTCTGAAGACCCTCAAGACCTGCGATGCTTTCCTTGATCTCGGCAACCTTCTTCTGGGCAGCCTTCTCATTGTAGAGAATGTTTCTGATTGATGAAGCAACCTCACTTACAGGAGTATAACCATCCTCATGGATTCCTGTAACAGCAGCGACGATGAAGTAGTTATTATTGATAGTGAAGATAGATGAAGCATCTCCCTTCTTAGCATCGAATGCCCATCTTGAAATCTCTTTTGTTCCATCAACAGCACCAAGTCTTCCAGTACCCTCAGCCATCTTGCTTACTGGATGAGCATACACACCAAGTGAATCTACAGCCTTGCGGAATGTATCATATTTTCCAGCTGCCATTGTTGCGAACGTGTTAGCCTTTGTATAGTAACCGTTGACTGTCTCTTTGCTTGCCACAGTATTCTTCTCGAGGACAGCAACCTTCTTCTTCGCTACAGGAGCAGTAGTCTTTATTACATTGAATACGAATCCGCCAAGCTTCTTCTGAGCACCTGCCTTTACAGTCATAAGATCCTCGAAACCAGGGGTCTGGGTAATCCACATAGGTTCAGCTGCGTTAAGAAGGCTGTCAACATTCTCAGAAGCTGCAGGAACATACTTGACGAAAACTGAATCAGGAACCATAGCCTCCTCAATAACCCTTACAGCATAGAAAGTATTTCCCTTGTTAATGATTTCAGATACACCTGCATTCTTACCGAAAGCAAATTCATTAACCTCTCTTGCGATCTTGTTAAGTTCACCAGCCTTATACCAGCTGTTGTCGAACTTTCTGTCTGAATTAGCAAGAAGGAAACTCTTTACATTCTCAACTGTCTTGAACTCCTCATACGCCTTATCCATTGCAGTCTTTGCAGCAAGGATATCCTCAGAAGACGGCTTCACTTCGAAAACAACATACTCAAGATCCCTTGAAGCATTCTGCTTGTAAGACTTCTTGTGTGCCTCATAATACTTCTTGACCTCAGCATCAGAAACAACGATTGTAGAATCCTTTGCATACCCGAAAGGAACCATAACGAACTCTACGTTGAAAGTATTGTTGTTACCTGCAATCTGATCATCTAACTGAAGTCTGTTGAGAACATTGCTCTGAGTGAAGAGAGACATATACTTTGTATAATACTGCTGAGTCATAGCAGTACTCTGAAGATTATCCCAGTAAAGTCTCATTCTTCCTGAAGGGTCTGAATCGATAGACTGGATGAACTGAAGAAGATTATCCTTTGAGAACTGTCCGTTCTCGCCAAAGAACATAGGGTTCTGTGAAATGAGAGCTGACTCGATATCACCTGAAATGATTCCAAGCATTTCCTCGTCGCCTACTGAAAGACCTGCCGCCTTAGCATTCTTTACAAAAAGATACTTATCTACGAAAGACTGCCATGCTGTGTTTCTGATTGAAGACTGCTGCTGCTCGTTCTGAACAGAAGAACCTGTCATCAATTCTGTGAGAGTGGTATACTTGTCTACCTCCTCCTGAAAATCGGTATAAGAAATAGATTTTCCATTGATTTCACCTACATCATACTTTGATGACATAGAAGCCGTTACCGACTGAAGTGTGCTTGGATCGATGATAAATGACAACAGTGCTACAGCGATAAGCACTGTTATCACGATGCCGAACTTCACACGGATTGTTTCAAGAACTGCCATTTTTATATTACTTTAAAATTATTTGCAAAAACATTTTGGGGTGCGAATATAGTAAATTTTCCTTTATTTCTTCTGTAAAGGACCTATAAAGTTGACTGAATCAACTAAAACTTCAGTACTATCCTTAACAACCACACCATAACTATCGAAAGGACGGAATATAACAGAGTTACGTGCACGCTGGTCAGACTCCATTCCATAACCCTGCATAAATCCGCTCGGAGAGTACATCTTCACATAACAATGTGTGTATATCTTCTCATTTTTCTGATCCCAATAAAGAGTATCTGTTTCCATTACCTCCTTTTTGATGAGATTTTTGATAACCACATTTCCGAATGCCTCCCAGGACTCTCTTCCATCCTCAAACTTAAGGTGCCTTGCCTTATCTGACACTATCTGTGTCTCAAGAAGTCCTTCTTTAGTATACGCGAAAACTGCAAATCCGGAAGGGAACAGTTCATAGGAAAGTGAATCATTCTGATATCTTTCCATTATATCCGCTTCCATTCTCATCTGCATCTTACCGTTTTCAGAATGTACCACAAACATTCCTTCGACCGTCTGCATCGGAGATTCCTTCAAGGATTTTGCACCGGTAACACCTAATTTTCCTTTACATGAATAAACGACGAAAGCAACCGCAAGAGCGGTTGCAATCATCTTGATAATATGAAATATATTCTTCAATATATTACTTGTTGGTTCTTACTGTAGTATTCGCTCTCATACCTCCACAAGACAGAGAATATCCCTGACCGTTTGTAAGGTTGTACATGAACGCAAGATCAGTCTTAGGGAAGTATGCACGATACTGACCTATAGCTCTATCGGCAGCCTCTGTCAAAGAAGGATCAGCATTCTTAGCCTTTACCATGAAGTCTGTAGCCACCCAGAACTTGGCCCTGCTTCCTATTTCACCTCCACAAGGAGCCGATGCCCATATCTGACCAAGAAGCAGATAAGCCTTTCCATCGTATTCATCAGACATGTCGATAGCCTTATTTGCTGCCTCATAAGCCTTTAAACTCTTGCCGTTGTTGAAACATACTGAAGCAAGTTCAAAAAGATATCCAGCATCAGTCTCAGCATCTGACTCAGGATAATTTATAGCCTCTTCAGCAAAGCGGATAGCGTTATCGATATCGTTTCTTGAAGCATAAAGTCTGAAAAGGAAATATGCAGAATTATAAGATGGCTCCTGAGCGTAGATTGTATTTACCGCATTGAGGTAAAGATCATTGTCGATACATCCATCTGCAACCTGAAGCATCTTTACGATATTCTTCGCAAGATTAAGGTCATTCGGAGCTGACTCATATCTAGGAGTAAAAAGTTCGATGAGTTTGTTACATTCTGCTATCTGATTCTGAATCAAGAGATTTTGAAGGTCAGCAACAGACTTCTCAATAAGCTTTGCCTCAATATCATTCTTTGCCACAACCATAGAAAGGAGTTCAGTATCCTTCTGATAATCCTCCATCACCTGGTCCGCAGTGAGAACTCCCTGCTGATAAAGGTTGCAGGCTGTATTGAAATGAAAAACAAAGATATTAGGTTTTGTGGATGTTCCGTTATTATCAATAACATCACTGAGACCCTTATAAAGAGCATCCTCATTATCCTTCATGTAGTTATACATGTCAAGCGCCTTGTTGTTATAAGAAGAAACTCTATACTTAGGCCAGAGTTCGATTCTCTGATTGTAAAGAGTCATAAGAGAGTCAACAAGTTCCTTCTTGTACTCAGCAGAAGTTGTACTCTTAGTAATCTGTCTTCTGATGAGCGTAGTACCATCAGAAAGAATAGAATACCTCGATGTTGGAGGGCAGAGAGCATAAGCCTTTCTCCAGTTAGGAAGGGCAGACTCATAATTTTTCTGCTTGTAATATTCTGTGTAGTAAGAAAGGTACTTTATACATTCAGCACTGTCTGCACCATATTTTCCTTGTGCAGAAACCTTGTCGCTGAATAATACAGAAGCAACAAGAATTGAGATAAACAATACAATCTTCTTCATATGAACAGTTTATTTTAATTATATCGAGGTTTCTGGAACCATATGTCGTGGATATTGAATCCGACAGTAAATGTCGCATATCTCTCACGAATCATATCATTCCTCTTGCTTGCACGCTGACCTAAATCCACTCCTAACGATATTCCATTATACCATTTGAACACCGGAAGAGTGATTCCTAACGTCAATCCGACGGAATTGACATTGTTTCCATCTAATTTGTAATAGGCTTGGTCGTAGTACACACCTGCGCGATAGGCGCATCTTCTTAAATAATATCGTACGTCATTCCTGTTAGGCACTATTTCAAATCCGGCCCTGAATGAGTTTGATACGGTAGTTGAAAATACAGAACTTCCAACAGAAGAAAAACCTGTTGCAGAATCCATGCCAGAGCGCCTCCAATCCGACCGGAGATAATTAAATTCTGCACACCAACGATCCCCTCCCTTGATAGAAAGTCCGACTCCAATCTCATCACCGAACTGCAATCCGCTGTTCTTCAAGGTATCCATACTAAACCTCAGTGTATCAGTCACATTGGATTGAGTAGCATAACGGTAATCTGTAGAATATCCTCTTACCTTCGATCCCATCCTGTATGTTGCACCTAGGATCATAGAAACGTTACCACCCAGATTCTGCTCATACTGAAGACCAAATTTTCCGGTAACACCTCTGATTGTAAGTTCATTTCCACTGTTCAAGGATCTGTATGATGAGTTGGAATAATTCATATTGGTAACCTTGTCAATATTACCGAAAAGGAATATGACTTCAGCTCCTAAAGACAATCTCTTCCAGAAAGTAGCACCGGCGCCAGCAAAAAGCTGATATACGCTACCTGTTCCATAAGAATCATATGTTATGTTTCCTGTATTTCCAATAATGTTCTTATCTGTCTCTATAGATGAAAAATCATATCCTACATCACTGTAAGGGGTAATTCCAACCATAAATGCAGAAGATCTGTAGATAGGGAAACTCAGAACGAAGTCATAGATATTGAATGTATTCTTTGCTGAACGGACATCACCCTGGGCAAATACAGTGTTGCTCTGAGAAAGTCCGAAGTCACCCATGAACGAAAGTGAATCCCTTGCAGTAACTGCAGCTGGATTCAGATAGTTGATGAATCGCTTGTTACGTGTAGCGATTCCGACTCCACCCATGCTTTTATTAAATGACGTTCCTTCCTTAGAAAGATTGCCGACTCCAAATATAGAATAAGGAGAATACGCACCATAAGTTCCACTCTGTGCTGATGCACAAACACTTATAATGAGAAACAATGACAGTGCAAATATATTTTTAATCCTTCTTATCATATTCAAAAGCTACTATAGCCAACCCCATCAATACGAGATTACAAACTGCAAAGATGCAGTTTTTCATCCGTTTTGCAAAAAAATTCGCATCCCCACCTGTGAAAACAGTAATATTTCCTGATTTATCAGGCAAATAGCCCTCAATCTCAAATAACATACCTGAAATAACACCTGCCTGTATGGAGGTTTTCAAGGAATCACCTAAATCCGGAATATCTTCTTCATAATCAACAAGAGGCAGATTTCTCGAATATCTGTTAAGAGCTTTAAAGCGTGTCCTGCATCCCAAAGAAACATTTCCACCAAGATATTTTCCTTCAGAGTCAATCCTGTCTATTGTCAATGTAGCGCCAAAATCAAAGATGGTACATCCTTTTCCTTTGAAAAGATATCTTGCAGCTATGACTGAAGCTGCACGGTCAGGAGTAAGATATGCAGGAATATTCCTTTCAGAAAGAATATATTCATCCATTATCATGAGTTTCCCGCAATTCTGCCTAAGACGTTCCACATCCCTCTCAGAAAACGGACGTACATTACTGATGACCATTATTTCAGGCTTTTCCTGTGAAATCTGAGACAGGATGAAAGAAAGTTTCTTTTCTCCCTGATAACGGAAGGTCTTGCCCAATGTCATTCCGTCAGCCCATGAAGCCTTGAGTGTAGTGTTTCCTATATCTATGAGGAGGTTTGCCATATCAGAGTTTCTTTAATGTTTCGTATGCCTTTGATAAAGTTTCTATATTCTTTACAAATATCCTAAGCCTGTTGTCATTCTGCTTAAGTTCAAACAATGACGGATGCTGAGATATGTTTTCAAGTATCTTCGAAAACATATTGCTCCTGTAATACTGCGAAAGAGGATTAGAAATAAAGAACGCTATCATCACATTGTTCTTGATGATGATCTTTTCAAATCCAAGTCTTTGTCCAAGCTGCCTTATCCTGACTATATCAAACAATCTCGAAAGTTCTTCAGGAACAGGACCGAACCTGTCCGCAAGACGCTCGCCCATCTGTTTAAGTTCCCTTTCTGAAGTAAGAGAATCCAGTTCCTTGTATATTCTTATTTTCTCAGCAGTAAGATCGATATAACTGTCCGGAATCAATGCCAGCTGATCAGTCTCAATGGTACAGTCGGAAACATAAGTCTCACCTGCACTCTTTGAGGTTATTCCTGCCTCCACACCAAGTTCCTCCATAGCCTCAGCCAGAATCTTCTGATAAGTCTCGAATCCCATATCTGTGATAAAGCCACTCTGTTCTGCACCGAGAAGATTTCCTGCACCGCGGATATCAAGGTCCTGCATCGCAATATTGAAACCGCTGCCAAGATCTGAGAATGACTCGATTGCCTTCAGGCGACGACGCGCATCCTCGGTTATTGACACAAGAGGAGGAACTATGAGGTAGCAGAATGCTCTCTTGTTTGAACGTCCCACTCGTCCACGAAGCTGATGAAGGTCGCTCAGACCTATATTCTGTGCCTGATTGATGATGATGGTGTTGGCATTAGGGATATCAAGTCCGTTTTCAATGATTGTGGTGCACAGAAGCATATCATAATCCCCTGCCATAAAGTCAAGTATCTTGTTCTCAAGTACCTTAGCTTCCATCTGACCATGAGCCACACATATCTTCATATCAGGAACCATCCTGTGCAAGATATCCTCTATGGCCGGAAGTTCCTCAACCCTATTGTGCACAAAGAATATCTGTCCTCCCCTGTTTAATTCGTAATGGATGATTTTTTTAATCTCATCATTATCAAAAAGCATTATCTCTGTCTGGACAGGAATCCTGTTAGGCGGAGGTGTATTTATGATAGACAGGTCCCTTGCGCCTAACAGAGAAAATTGCAGAGTACGAGGTATTGGAGTCGCTGTCAAGGTAAGAGTATCAACTGAAGCCTTCAATTGTCTTAATTTTTCCTTTGCACCTACTCCGAATTTCTGTTCCTCATCAATAATAAGAAGACCAAGGTCCTTGAATTCAAATCCCTTACCTATAAGTTTATGGGTACCTATAACAATATCCAATCTGCCTGATTTCAGTCTCTTCTGAATATCAGAAATTTCTTTTGCAGTCCTGAGACGACTGACATAATCGATATTACAAGGAAGATCCTTAAGCCTGTTCTTGAATGTTTCAAAATGCTGGAGCGCCAAAATAGTGGTAGGCACCAGGACAGCCACCTGCTTACTGTCAGCTACGGCCTTGAATGCAGCGCGTACCGCTACTTCCGTTTTTCCAAAACCGACATCACCACAAACAAGCCTATCCATAGGACAAGTATCCTCCATATCTCTTTTTACAGCATAAATAGCCTTTTCCTGATCCGGTGTGTCTTCGTACATAAAAGAAGACTCAAGTTCCTGCTGGAGATAAGTGTCCGCTGAAAATGCAAATCCCTTTACACTCTTTCTCTTTGCATAAAGCTGAATAAGATCTTTGGCAATATCCTTAACCTTGGATTTAGTGCTCGCCTTAAGATTCTGCCAAGCCTTTGATCCAAGCTTATGAATCTTAGGAGGTTCGGAATCCTTTGCCTTATAACGGGAAATCTTATGAAGTGCATGCACAGACACAAAGACCACATCGTTATCCTTATAAGTAAGCTTAACCACTTCATGTATCCTTCCCTTGTCATCCTTCATCCTGACAAGACCTCCGAATACACCTACACCATAGTCAATATGGACTATATAGTCCCCTATAGCAAAAGATGTCAGGTCGTTGATTGTAAGCTGCTCGCTCTTTTCCACAGTACGGCGTATGTTCACCCTATGGAACCTGTCGAATATCTCGTGGTCGCTGTAGCAGCAGACCTTGTTCTCGTTATCTATAAATCCGTTGTGAAGATTACACTGAGGAATAAACTCAGGTATAAGTCCCCCATTCTGGGAAAGAATTGACTGCAGACGCTCCAGCTGGGATTTCTTCTCACCATAGATACGCACCCTGTATCCTCCTTCGATGCGGTTTCTGATATCCTCTGTAAGCAGTTCGAAATTCTTGTTGAAGGCAGGCTGAGGCTGGATACTGAACTTTACAGCATCTTCATCCTGACGTGAAAGCGGAAGTTCCATATATATGTTACGAAACCTCCGAAGTCCAGTAAAGAACTCCTTATCCTTATACATGTCAGATGAATCAAGCCAGATCAGCGTATCTTCCGGGAGCATATCCAAGATACTCCTCTGCTGCTCTTCGCCGGTTTCCTTGCATATATCCGGATATATCTCGACTGAATCAACTTTATCCTTTGAAAGCTGGGTATTGCAGTCGAATATATTTATCGACTCTATCTCGTCACCGAAGAAAGAAACTCGAAAAGGATTGTTGAAGGAATAAGAAAATATGTCTATCAAGGCTCCTCTGACAGCAAACTGTCCCGGTTCCCCTACGAAATCCACTCTTTCGAATCCATTGGCAAACAAGGTGTCTATAATGGAAGAATAAGGAATCTCATCCCCCACTGAAAGTTTAAGGAGCGAATCGCTGATATCCTGTCTGGCAGGAACTCCTTCGGATAATGCGGAAGGATATGTAATGATGAAAAGCTGCTCACCGCACTTATACTCAAGGATCTTACCTATGGCAGAAGTTCTCTGCACGCTTAATGAAGACTTGTAATTACTTTTCTCAAGATTACGGCCAGAATCAGGCAGGAAGAACACACTGTCTTCACTTATAAGACTATAAAGGTCTGATGCACAATACTCTGCGGAATCCCTGTCCGGAAGGATAATCAACTGAAGTCCCTGATGATCAAACTCAGAGACAACCATCCATCTTGCAGAAAGAAAAAGACCGGAACAGAAAGCTTCCTTTTCATTTTCTATCTTATCAGAAAGTTGTGTTACAGATTTTGTACTTATTAACATTTACCTTTATTTTTCTGTTTAAAACCGGTTGATAACCCTGTTGATAACTATTAAAAACAAAAATTTACTTTATAATTTTTCCGTATATCCCAGGACTATATTTTATTTACAAAATGTTTTGCAATTTTTTTTCAAGAAACTTTATCTCAGGTTTATCAACAGATATTAACATAATAAATAGTTGATTATCAATTAATTTATTGAGTTGTTAACATATTAACAGCGAAAATATAATCATCTATTTATAAAAATATAAATATCTTTGTATATGATAATTTTGATTTGACGATGGCGACAGATTTCGATCCCCATAACATCAATGAGGGCAAAGATAATGAATTGGATGGAATTATCCGTCCCCAGGACCTCAAAGACTTCACTGGACAAGACAAGATAGTTTCTAACCTTAAAATATTCGTGGCTGCTGCTAAGATGAGGGGTGAGGCCCTTGATCATTGTCTGTTCCATGGCCCTCCTGGTCTGGGTAAAACCACACTTGCTCATATCATTGCAAATGAACTTGGAGTAAACATGAAAGTGACTTCCGGACCTATATTGGATAAGCCGGGTGATCTTGCAGGTCTTCTTACTTCCCTCGAGGAAGGTGATGTATTGTTTATAGATGAAATACATCGTCTGTCTCCGGTAGTAGAGGAATATCTGTACTCTGCAATGGAGGATTTCGTAATCGATATTATGATAGATAAAGGTCCAGGAGCGCGTTCTGTGCGTATCGGACTCAATCCTTTCACCCTTGTAGGTGCAACTACCCGCAGCGGTCTCCTGACATCTCCTCTCAGAGCTCGTTTCGGGATCACTTGTGCTATGGAATATTATGACACCAATACTCTCGTGAGGATAGTAAAAAGGAGTGCAGATATATTAAAGGTAGGAATTGATGATGAAGCGGCTTTGGAAATCGCACTACGTAGCCGAGGAACTCCACGTATAGCAAATTCCCTTTTGCGTAGAGTTCGTGATTTTGCTCAGGTGATGGGGGATGGGCATGTAGATCTTAAGATAGCCCGTTATGCCCTTGATGCCCTGAATATAGATAAGAGGGGATTGGATGCTATTGATAATAAGATACTTAAGACTATAATTACTAAGTTTAAGGGAGGTCCTGTCGGTGCGAATACTATAGCTACGGCAGTCGGTGAGGATCAGGGAACTTTAGAGGAAGTATACGAACCTTTCCTAATTAAGGAAGGATTTATCGTGCGTACTCCAAGAGGTAGGGAAGTGACGGAACTTGCTTACAGGCATCTAGGTTTGGAGAAAAATAATATCAACTTGGATGATCCATCTTTATTCTAAATAATATCATCATTAAAACGACCATTTTCCCAGGGAGGGTCGCGAAGCGATAAGGAGTGTTAATGATGATATTATTTTAATTGGTAAAGTCATTTAAATTCCGTAAAATTGTGCCGAAATTTCACAAACTCTATATAAAAATGGCCGAAAAACTTATTTCTAAGATTCCTGAGGGACCTTTGTCAGAAAAATGGACAAAGCATAAATCTCAGATTCGTGTTGTCAGTCCTGGCAACAAGAGAAAACTCGAAGTCATTGTAGTTGGTACCGGTCTCGGTGGAGCGTCTGCAGCTGCTTCACTTGGAGAACTTGGTTACAACGTAAAGGTGTTCTGCATCAGCGACTCACCTCGTCGTGCTCACTCTATCGCAGCACAGGGTGGTATCAATGCAGCTAAGAACTATCAGAATGACAATGACTCAGTTTATCGTCTTTTCTA
>JAEIGA010016374.1_pt1 | contig 11287 bp, 4 predicted proteins | sample 9270691 | NCBI WGS metagenome assembly JAEIGA01 (sample SAMN17057246, study PRJNA624740) | gut metagenome | biome: biome; isolation source: fecal sample | host: Bos grunniens | place: China: Xizang | collected 2019
TGCCTTTGTGGCTTTACCACCTATACCAAAATTGTAATCTGAAGTGTTTACCATATAAATGGTAAGAGTACGTGTAAATGGATATGTTCCTTTTTCAGTTGTTTTGAATGCTATACTTTCAATAGTACCTGATGACTTGCCTATTTCAGCAGCAGTATAATATTGCTGAGTAATAGCGTATTCGTAATTGTTATAAATAGGAACTTGATTACTTGTGGATGCTTCATATCCACCGACTGTACCATCGATGGTAACCACATTCTGTGCGCTGAGAGTTCCGAATAAACCCAACACACATAGAATTGCTAAGAATAAATTCTTTTTCATTTGTTTTAAATTTTAAAAAATAATGATTTTCAATACAATTAAATTTAAGAGGACAAAGATATGAAAAATTAGGAATTGGGAATTAGGAATTAGAAATTATTTTTTTGAACTATGAACTCTTCGGTCGCTGAGCTTGTCGAAGCGTTGATTTGTTGTGCCTTCGACAGGCTCAGGCACCGTTGTCTCGTTGTCCGTTGACTAAAAAAAGAGAGGCGCATCAAATTCTCTGCGAATTGTGATACGCCTCTACCCCTTTTGGACTTCGGACTTTAGCCTTTTGTCTAATTATGCATTATGAATTATGCATTATGAATTATTTCTTAATAAAGCGTTGTACAGCTTCACCGTTTTCTGTAACAACTTTCACAAAGTAAACTCCGCTATTCAAGTCAGCTACATCAATACTTAAATCACCTTGGTGACTTGGTGTCTCGGTGACTTGTTGTCTTCCAAAGACATCATAAACTACAACTTCTTCAATCTCAACTTCTGCTTCGATATAAAGTTTATCGCTGACAGGATTTGGATAGATATTAAATGAAGCTTCGTTTTCATCAATGCCTTCATCTTTCAATGTTTTTTCGCATACTTCATCTGTTTTATCTGATTCACCGCCATCGTTAACAGCTGTAACAGTGAAGCAGTATTCTGTATCTGATTCCAACTCTGTAATGTCAACACTTGTTTGTGTAAGTGTACCGAGTAATTCTTCACCTTCGTAGATGTTATATTCTGCAGCACCTTCAACAGCATCCCATGATAATTGGAGTTCGTTCTTAACCAAGGCTTTTACTTTGAAGTTTTGTGGTGTTGCAGGTTTTTGAACACCTTCTTCAACCAATGTTGTAGCGCATGCTTCTTCTGACTTAGCTGATTCGCCACCATCGTTAGCAGCTGTCACAGTGAAACAATATTCTCTTCCTGCTTGCAAGCCTGTTACAGTATGTGTTGTCTCCACTACAGAAAGGAGCTTCATCATTCCTTGATATACATTGTATGTCTTAGCACCTTCAACAGCATCCCATGTCAATACTATTGTTGACTCGCTATCAGCTTCTGCCTTGAGGTTTGTTGGAGCTGCTGGTGCATCAGGTGTAGCTTCGAATGTAGTAGCACATTCCTCTGCTGATTTTGCAGATTCTTTTTCTTCATTGACAGCTGTTACTGTGAAGCAGTAAGTTGTATTAGCTTCCAAATCTTCAACCATATATGATGTCTCTGTCACTGATGTAGCAACGACATCATCACCTTTGTATATATTATAGCTTGTTGTATTTTCAGCAGCATTCCATGTCAACTTAATTGTTGATTCACTGAAAGCTATAGCTTTAACATTATCTGGAATTGTTGGAGCTGTTGGATCGACAGGTTCTTCTGGTGTCAATTGTGAGTCTGTAACAAGTTTAACATTGTCGAGACACAATGCTCCGCCATCTGTTTGTTTGTAGTGACGGAAGCCGAAATACAATTCTTTACCTGAATAGTCTGCCAAAGAATAAGCTTTTGTTTTACCAGCTTTGTCGCCGAATCTTTCAAACCAGATATCCGTGAAGTTAGTTCCGTCTTCTGAAATAACAATTGAATATTGGTCTGTTTTGCCATCTTCTGACTGTCTGATATCCCATTCAAGAGTTGTTGTTTCTGTTATGAGATAAGGTTTTACTGTCACAATGTAATTGTCTGGAGTATATGTCTGATCCATCAATGCATCGTATGTCATTGAATATACAGCCATTGTTCCATCGATAGCTTGATAATAATTCTTCACAGCTTCGATATAATCTGTGAAAGGATAATCTTGAGGTGATGCCCAGTTAGGACTTGTCGATTCAGCACCTTTGAAAACTCTCATGTCTACGATGCCATTATTGAAGTCGAACAAGCATGTTGTTGCTCTTGACTCTGTTTCTGCACAAGCTTCTTCTGATTTCTCTGATTCTAAGTCTTTAGATGCTGTCACTGTGAAGCAATAGCTTGTTCCTGGTGCTAAGTCCTCAACTGTATATGTTGTTGCTGTCAATCCTTTGGTTACAGCTTCTTCACCTAAGTAAACATTATATGTTGCGCCTTCAACAGCATCCCATGTCAATTGTATTTGAGAGTCGCTCAATGCTTCTGCCTTCAAATTTGCTGGAGCTGCAGGAGCTGGGTCTACAACATCGCCAGAGCCATCATCAACGAGTGTAAATTGAACTTGGTTTATTTCTGTCTTAAGTGTTCCTGTTACACTAGATAAATTTGTAGCTAGAATCTCAGAATATGCACTCTTATAAAGCATTCTGTTTTCAGATCTTCCTTCTGAAGCAAATTTTGAAACCAAACCTTGATATGTTGTTGTAACGTCATTCACACACAACATAATGTTCTTGCCGTTCTTGTATGTAAAAGGTGTTTGGAATGTAATTGTAGTCCATTCGCCTGCTGTGAATGTCACATTACCTTCATATACCAAATCTGCATTTGTTACAGCAAGCCAGTCTGATGCGTTTTCAAAAGCTGTCTTATCTGTATTTATCATATACACTTTAAAAGTACGGCTTGTGTTTCTACTTGTACATTTAAATGCGACACTTGTTATCTTGCCAGCTTTATTCTGCATTTCTTCTGCTGTAAAAATCTGTTGTGTCACGCTGTAATAGCTATCTACGTATGTTGGTGAATAATTGATTGCACCATCACCGCTACCAATTGAAATTGTTTCTGCTTCCTGTGCTCTAAGACCTCCGAACAAGCCTAACACGCACACTAATGATAGTAATAGTTTTTTCATATTTGTTAGTATTTTAGTTTATAATTTTAATGTCGTCGGACAACTGCCAACAGTCTTTGTCCATATTTTTAAATTTAGCTGTCAGCGGTCAGCTTTCAGTGCTTGCTGATAGCTAACTGCTGACTGCTGATAGCCAATTATTTCTTAACAAAACGTTTTACAACTTCACCATTTCTTGTAACGACTTTCAAGAAGTAAACTCCACTGTTTAAGTCTTTAACATCAACAGCCACATTACCTTGTAGTCTTGTAGTCTTGTAGTCTTGTAGTCTTCCATAAACATCGTAAATCTCTACTGTCAGTGTCTCTGTATCTGTCTCAACATAAAGTCTGTCGTTAACTGGATTTGGATATACAACCAATGAAGTAGATGTCATTTCTTCTATCGCATCACCTTCGAAAGCGAATTTAACTGATGGGACCACATTAGCTGTTTCTTTTGCTGTTATAGCACTTGCTGTTGGGTCGAATGGAATTTCTTCTGCGCTGCTCCATACACATCTTGTTCCGTCTGTTGCTGGAACAAAAAAGCCTGAGAAGTAGCTGTCATAATAACACATTGAGCCTGACAAGTCATTAACGCAGACCATAACATTGCCGCCAGTGTAGTTGAAGTCTTTTTCCAATTCTATTGTAGCCCATGAGTTTGGTGTAAATGTAACATTGCCTGCAAATACGAGGTCATCGCTTGTGACTTGTTCCATTGCCAAACCGTTGAATGATGAGTTTGTGGTGTTAACCATATAAACTTCAAGACGACGTGGATTTTCTTCATACCACATCATGTCTGTCTTGAATGACAAGCTTTTCATCACGCCTGCTTCTACGCCGATTTCTTCTGCGGTATAATATTGTTGTGAGATAGAATATTGAACTGCTACGAAGATTGGTGCGCATCTGTTCATATTAGTCTCGTAAGAACCTACAGTACCGTCGATAACGATTTCTGTAACATCTTCTGTTTCATCACCTGGTTGTTCTGGTTCTCCGCCTTCACCGAAAGAAAATTTAACAGTTGGAACTACATTAGCTGTTTCTTTTGCTGTTATAGCACTTGCTGTTGGGTCGAATGGAATTTCTTCTGCGCTGCTCCATACACATCTTGTTCCGTCTGTTGCTGGAACAAAGAAGCCTGAGAAGTAGCTGTCATAATAACACATTGAGCTTGACAAGTCGTTTACGCATACCAAGACATTGCCGCCAGTGTAGTTAAAATCCTTCTCCAATTCTACTGTAACCCATGAGTTTGGTGTGAATGTGACATTGCCAGAGAACACAAGGTCATCTGTTGTGACTTGTTCCATTGCCAAACCGTTGAATGATGAGTTTGTGGTGTTCACCATATAAACTTCAAGACGACGTGGATTTTCTTCATACCACATCATATCTGTCTTGAATGACAAACTTTTCATCACGCCTGCTTCCACACCGATTTCTTCTGCGGTATAATATTGTTGTGAGATAGAATATTGAACAGCTACGAAGATAGGTGCGCATCTGTTCATATTAGTTTCGTAAGAACCTACAGTACCGTCGATAACGACTTCTGTATTCTGTGCTTTAAGTGTTCCAAACATAGCGAGAACACACATGATTGCTGATAGTAAAAGTTTTTTCATATACCTAAATTTAATTTATAATTCTACATTGTTTATCAAGCATACAAAGATAATTATTTTAATTCATAATTCATAATGCATAATTCATAATTTTTTTTACCATTAAGCTCTGAACCCTGAACTCTGAACACTGACACTGACACTGACTTATTGACTTATTGACTTGTTGTCTTGTTGTCTAAAAAAAGAGACGCATCAAATTCTGCGAATTATGATACGTCTCTACCTTTAGGGACTTCAGGCTTCAGACTTTAGTCTTTAGCCTTTTGTCTAATTATGCATTGTGAATTATGCATTATGAATTATTTTTTAATGAAGCGTTGTACTGCTTCACCGTTTGCTGTAACAACCTTAACGAAGTAAATTCCGCTGTTAAGGTTTGTTACGTCAATTGTCAAATCACCTTGGCGACTTGGTGTCTCGGTGACTTGGTGTCTTCCAAAGACATCGTAAACTACAACTTCCACGATTTCAACTTCTGTTTCAATATAAAGTCTGTCGTTAACTGGGTTTGGATAGACATTGAGTGATGAAGCTATTTCTGTAATGCCATCTGGCTCTGTCTTACCGCAAGCTGTTTCTGACTCTGCTGATTCAACTTCACCATTAACTGCTGTTACAGTGTAACAGTATTCTGTATCTGGTGTCAAACCAACGATGTTGTAATATGTATAAGATGTCTTAGCCACCAATGTATCTGCGCTATAGATATAATAACGTTGTGCGTTTTCTGACTCATCCCATGAAACTTTCACAGATGTTGAGCTTGTTGCTTCAACTTTTACATTAGCAGGGACAGCAGGAACGATGTCTAATGTCACTGCACAAGCAAAATCTGATTTATCGAATGACTCAACAGTTTTGTTAACACTTGAAACTGTGTAGCAGTATTCTGTACTTGGAGTCAAGCCTTCAACTGTATAAGTTGTTTCTGAAACTATGTCAACTAATTCTTCGCCCCAGTAGATTTTATAACCAGCAGCTTTTTCAACTTCCGACCATGTCAAAACGATTGTTGTTGTGCTTGTTGCTTCTGCAGAGATTTCTGTTGGAGGAGTAAGAGTGAGTTTCAATGTCTTAGCGCAAGCTTTTTCTGAAGCTACAGATTCCATGATATCATTATAAGCTCTAACGACGTAGCAGTAATCTGTGTTTTGATTTAATTTTTCATCTGTGTATGATAATTCTGTTACGTTAGCAACGAACTCGTCATTACGATAAACATTGTAGCTTGTAGCGTTTGCAGCAGCTTCCCATGTCAACTCGATTGAGAATTCGTCTATTGTTGTAGCGACTACATTAGCTGGAGTTGCAGGCAAGTCTTCTGGGTCAACGACTTGGAGGTCGAATGTGAATTCGCCTTCAGCAGCTGCGACTACATAATATTTACCTGCTGGATATTCAACAGCATAGATTTCATCAACATTAGATTCGCTTCTTGTTTTTGCACTTGAAGGATTTGACAATCTGATGTTATCAACGCAAACATAGAATTTGCTTTCTTCTTTATGATGTAAAACGATATGATAATCGCCATATTCAAGACCTAATGTTGCGAATTTAGCACCGAGGTCAACGACATTGTTTGTAAATACTCCTGAAGCAGGTGTAATCTCTTCAATGAATGTCATTGTTTCACCATCTTTAGAAACTTCAACTTTAACATGGTCGATGTCACCTTCTTGCAAAACGTCGCACATAGCGTCGAATGACAATTTTGAATTTTCTGTGACATTATATGTTTTTTCTGTAATGATATAGTTATCAGCTGTGAAGTAATTTGGATAGGTATTTGTTCTGTATGAATAAGAAATAATGCAATTTGTGCCATCGACACCGCCTTTAACCATTTCCCAGTTATTTGCATTATTATAGTTATTCTTAACAGTCCAGCCGTTCAAAACATCTTCATTAAAATCGAAGAAGAATTCTGAAGTGATTTCCACATTACCTTTGAAGTTATTGTCATTTGAAGGACCGCCTTTACCTTCAAAGCCTTCTTTGTAGATAGCCATCTTTGCATTTGCGCCTTCAACTTTAGCTATCAAAAGTGATTTTTCTGCTAATTCAAATGAGTAAACAGCATCTGGAGTAATTGTGTTTTCTGTTTCTCTTGGCAATAAATAGTTGTCGTGTAAGGCATCAAATTCTGGAGAGTCTGAATATTTACCGTCTGTCAATGTAATTTCTTTAGCGATTTCATAAACGTCGCCTGTTACTGGTGTGTAAGCATTTGCTGTCATTGGAACGACTAATGTTGTATCTGCGTAAGAAACGATAAGGTTACCATTTACTTCACCGTTTACTGTTGCATTTTCGTTATAAGCCACCTCAACAACGATAGGATTTGCTGTATAGTCGATATTTTCTGGCAATACGAAAAAGTCGTTGTCAACTTTAATATCAGTGATTGATGTGCTGATAGCTTTAACGCTTACTTCATAAGGTTTTTCTTCTGACCAATATCCGCCGAGCATTGTTTCGCCCAAGTCGATTGTTGCAGGAGTAACTTTAACAACAGCTTTGCCTTCCAATTCGAATCTTGCTTGGTTGACATAATTTTTAAATGCTGTCATATATGATGATAAGCTATTCATGTCAAAAGCTGCAATATTGCTTGTGCTGAACATTGCTCTCTTTGGATCTTCTGTATTGAATGTATAGAAGATATGATAGTTAGGATCAGCTTTTTCACCAGTCTTATCATAAACACAAACCATAACACTACCGCCAGCGTAATCGAAAGCTTGGCTGAAAGGAATTACAAGCCATGAATCTTTAACGCCTGAGATTTCTATCTCGCCATCATAAACTTTGTCAGCAGCTGTAACAGGTTCATATCCGCCAACCAAATTGTCACGTTCAATATGTTTGATATAAACTTCATATTGTCTTGTAACTGCAGAAACACTATTAGCCAATTTGAAAGCAACACTGCTTATTGTACCGAGACGACCGCCGAAATCTTCTTCTGTATACACTTGTTGTGAGATAGAATATTTTGTATAGTCAGTTACTGGCAAAGAATAATTTGTTGCTATTGGATTTTGATCAGCGCCAATTTCTACTGTAACTAAGCCTGGAACTTCAGGATCTGGTGTTGGTTCTGGGTCTGGTTCTGGGTCTGGTGTTGGTTCTGGATCTTCGTTATCGTCACCGCCTTCATTAGCTCCAAGAGTAAACTTAATATGATTTGTGTATGCATAAGTTGTACCTGAAACTGATGAGATAGCACTCATATCAATAGCACTTGAAGAATTGCAATATAATGTTCTTAAAGCATAGGATTCATTGTAACCAGCAACGAATTGGTTATAGTTCATTGTCACTGCAGAACCTGTTTTGTCATACATACACAACAATATGTCGCCGCCTGTATATTCAAAACCTTTTGTAAAATCAATAGCAACTTCTATTTCAGAATTTCCCAATGCTGGTATTGCCCATGTGCCATCATATACTATATCTGCATCACTTACAGCAACCCAGTCCGTTCCATTAGCGAAAGATGTTTTATCAATATTTTTCATATAAACAACAACATTACGTACTACAGCAGCACCTGTGTTATATTTAAATGAAACTTTATTGATAGTACCGGCTTTTTTGCCTTGTAATTCTTCAGCTGTATAAATCTGCTGAACCACGCTGTAATTGAAATAATCTGCAATTGGATTACACCATGATGGGAATGATTGGGTAGCAGTCCACTCAATTGTTTCCTGTGCATTAACATTGCCAAACAATGCAAATACGCACATAATCGCTAAAAGTAAAGTTTTTCTCATATTGATAAATTTTAAATTTGTAATTCAAAAAGATATATTCTCTGTGATTGCAAAAATATATTTTTTTTCAACATGAAAAAGAACGGAATAGAGAAAAATATTGCAGTCTATTTTTGGTTTAAAGTTTAAGGCTTAAGGTTTAAGGTTTAAAGTAGTGTAGTTATATTATTTTTAAGAAGGAGCTAAGAAAACTCCTAACTCCCAACTCCTAACTAGTTAGCAATAAACCCAAATATCACTACAGCTACAATAAACGTAAACGCTACATTAAACGTCTGCGCTGTGAGGAATGCTTTCAGCGAGGCTCTGTTTTCTTTGTTGAAAATCTCTTTGATGCGTGTCTCTAGTCCGATGCATACGAATGCTATCGAGAAGAATATTCCTTGGAAGTTTTTCGCCAGAGATTTATATTTTACCATGTTTCCGTCTATCTCCACACCGCCGTTAAACCAGATGCTGAACACTGCAGACGCTACTATCATTCCCAAAACGAACTTAGGAAAACGATGCCATATCATAGTGCCTTTTGTCTCCATAACGCCGTTGGTGTCGCGCAACGACCAGAACAAGGAGATTCCGAATGCAGCGAGTCCAAGCAATACGTTTTGCGATGCCTTGACGATAACTGCAGTGTCGCCAGCGATGTTGCCGAGTATCTCACCCGAAGCAGCCACTGCCGCCGTTGTGTCAATTGTACCTCCAATCCAGGCACCTGCCACCTGTTGAGCAGCTACACTGTTGTCAGGGAAGATTATAGGAAGAAGCCAGTTACAAAGTATCGGCATAATATATAACATAGGTATGGCAACGACCATGACCAAAGAAATGACGTAGCTGAGTTTCTTCTGGTTGCCTTTGATTGTGCCGCATGTCGCGATAGCTGCCGACACGCCGCAGATACTCACCGAACTAGCAATCATAGTCGACATCTCATCATCGACTTTAAAAATCTTGCGTGAGAGCCAGAAGCCGAAGTACCAGACCACGAGTACGACCAAGAGCGCCTGCGCCAATCCGTACGCTCCGGATTTGACGATTTCGCCAAAGATGATGGTAGCACCTAAACAAATAATACCTATTTTTATATAGAACTCACTCTGTATCGCCGACTTCATCCATTCCGGTACACCAAAGACATTGCTTATTATCAACCCGAAAAGAACAGCAAACAGCACCGACTCGATTCCGTATTCCTTACAGAATGGAAGACTCGCAAGAAACTGCGACAACATAGTGAGTACGAATATCACTACAAAAGATAAGAAAACGCCCTTGGCATCTCGTTTCATGGCAAGGGTGGAAATTAAAATAATCAGAAATAAAAACACGAATGTGTAAATAGTATCAATCCAACCTGAAGTTGTATGTAATGTCTCAACATTCAACATCTTGATGTGAACCATAAAAGAAGGCACGAACGCTATCAGTGCCAAGACAACGAAGCCTAATGCTACAATTAGCCAGTCCTCGTTTAAGAATAAAGCTTTTAGTTTTCTTGTTTTCATATTTAGTTTAAATTAGTTTTTCAAAGTCAACAGACTACAGACAACGGTCAACAGTCTTTTAGTTTAAGGTTTAAAGCTTAAGGTTTAAGGTATTTAATTGTTAATTATAAAAAAGGAGTTAAGAAAAGGTTCAATTCCTAATTCCTAACTCCTTTAAAACTTTTAAAACTTAACAGAAAGTTGTGCTTGCCATAAGTTGCCCATATTTTCAAATCCTGGTTTGTCTTTCATTGTGTAGTTAACTAAAAGACGAAGGTTTTTGTATGGCCACCAGTCGATACCGACCATATAATATGTTGAGTTTTTCTCTGGATTGCTGATGTCTTGTCTGAAGAAATCGTAACGTGCAACAGGACGTATTCTTTGGTCTTTCATATTAAACCAATAACCGCCAGCCACATAGAAACCATCTGAATTAAGAGTGTAGATACCATCTTTGTTAGCCATATCTGTCTTACCAGTGATATATTCAGAACGTACTGTTAGTCTGCCGTTTTCATATTTACCACCAAAAGTAAGACGGTCTCTGTTAGCGTCATCTTTAGATGCACCACTGAGGTAATAATTACCGCCATAGTATGAAGCTGCGAGCATCAAGCCTTCTACGCCAGGACATACTTCGATGCTACCTGCGATGTCTTTCAAAAAGTTAGCATCTTTTTTATTCATGCCGTTACCGTTAAACACACCTAATTTATATGTAAGGATAGGAATTTCTTTTCCGTTACGTTCAAATTTAAAGAAGTTACCATAAATCATAACACCGACGTCACGACCGCCAGAGTATGTTGAAACGCCAGAAATATCAGTATAACCTGAGAGTTTGCTGATAACTTGTGCGTATTCAATACCTTCGAGAGTAAGAGGAGATTGAGGATTTTCAAATGTGAAAGGAATCTTGAACTGACCAACTTGAATGTTAAAGCTTTTGTGCAATTTCACTTTAACGAAACCATCGACTAATTTTGGAGTGCCAGCCAAATCACCTTGAACGCGGAATTCTAAGTTTTTGGTAATGTTGCCTTTGAAGTCGAGACGAGCGCGACGTACATTGAAAGTGTTGATTTGGTCCAATGTCATTCCGTCGTTTGACAACTGACTTTCATAGTCATATTGGATGTTCATCCAACCGCTGATTGACAAATGCTCACCGATTAAAGACTTCTTTTCCTGTGCATTGATTGTTGTCAATGATGCCAATGCGAACACCATCACGATTAAAAGTAAAGATTTTCTTTTCATCATCTTATTTTTTAAAAGATTTGCAAATATACGAAA
>JAEIGA010016375.1_pt1 | contig 11285 bp, 11 predicted proteins | sample 9270691 | NCBI WGS metagenome assembly JAEIGA01 (sample SAMN17057246, study PRJNA624740) | gut metagenome | biome: biome; isolation source: fecal sample | host: Bos grunniens | place: China: Xizang | collected 2019
AGTTATCTTTCTTAACACACGTATGCAAAGTTGTCGCTGTTACCGCAAGTTCGCCTTTTTCATTGTATATTTCATATCCATACACTGTTCTAATACCGGTATATTCTTCAATCCATGTATGTACAATCGCTTTTTGTCCATATGTAAAAGGTCTTTTATACTCTATTTTCACTTCCATAACAGGCGAAACAATTCCGTCCTTCTCCATATCAGCATAATTGAATCCTAAGTCTTTTACAATTTGTGTCCGACCCAGCTCGAGCCAAACAAGATAATTCGCATGATAGACGACCCCCATCTGATCAGTCTCAGCATACCGCACTTCTATTTCACTTTTTGCAATGTGCATGTATTTCTTCCCTCCTAATTCTTCTAAGACTATTTTAACATAAGAAATTAAGAAAAACCGTTACCGATCCTAATTAGCTATTATCTTAAGTCGATTCGCTTCCTAAATGTTGTTGCAATAAATAAGGCCTCTATCAGTTATTTCTAACTTTAAAGAGGCCTTATTTCAAATAAGTATAAAATTCAGTTATTTACACAAGTAATAAACCGAACATTTTCATTACTCACCCTTTGTTTGTATAACTTCCGGGTGCTGTCCGGATTTGTCTTGCATTTGTTTGCCTTTATTGTTCCCCGCTGAACGAGATTGTGTACCAATATGACTTGGAACAAATGGCTTTGAATTCTTTTTAGGATTTCCCATGAAACTCCCTCCTTTTCACTTATTGTCAACAAAAGGAGAAAATTTATGTATTTCATCACTCAGCTTTTTGCATATGCTTTTTCTCTAATTTCGCTTCAATTCTTTCCATAGCCACTATATCTTTCAGTAACTCATTTTTATTTTCAAGCACCAAATCTGCAAATGAAAGCTTTCTTCTTCTTTTCATCATTTCACCCACTTAACATTTTCTTATTATATAGCTTTACCATATTGGCATCACTTTATGTCACTATTAGTGCAAATATTATTATTATGCATATTCGAACTAAAAAGAAAATTCGGGTGATAAAAGCATCTTTAAATTAATGAATCCTCAAACCGTTGGATTGAAAAAAACTTGTTATTTTTCTACCAAATCTTCATTATATTTTCTGTAATATTTCTTCTAGTTGCTCATACGTTATTTGTCCGAGATGCTTTTGAACAATTGTTCCATCCTCGTCTATGAAATATGTTGTCGGTAAGCTTATAATTTGATACATATCAGAAACTTGATCATTTTCATCTAATAAAACCGGAAATGTGACGGAATATGAATCAATAAAGCCTTCAACATCGTTATGAGCATCCATATTAATTGCTAAAATGACGACATCATCATCTCTTTCTTCATAAATAGATTGTAGATCAGGCATTTCCTCTCTGCACGGCTTACACCAAGTAGCCCAAAAGTTCAAAATGACCTTTTCCCCTTCAAAGTCCGATAGTTTTACCCTCTCACCATCAAGGGTTTGTAAGCTAAAATCAGGAGCCTCTCCACCGGTTTTTAATCCAGGAAGATTATCATCCTGCTTAGCCTCCAAAGCCTGTACCATTGCTATCCCAATAAGAAGCACTAGCACAAGACCCGCTGCGACCTTCTTAATCATATGTATCCCCCTTAAAATCCCATTCTTTCTTTATTTTAGCTTACAAAATCTTGATGGACAATCGAAAAAATAATAACTGTGAAAATATGAAAGAAAACTAAAATGACCCACCATGTCGAGTCTTCCACTTCGTTGCCAATTTATATACTTTCCAATAGTAAAAAAGTTGTAACATATCGTCACAACTTTATAGTCATTATTTAGATAGAGGTTTCAGTATTAGCTCCTGCCCTTCGACTTGCTCTATATTAGTTACATGATAGGTGCCATTTACCCAATCTTCCATTTGATCGTTATACCAATCGCTTTTCACATGACCAGATTGGCCGGGTCCTACTAAATGATAGGCTTTTGTTAAATCTGACAAATCGGCAACAAACCTCCATGAGCCTCCATGATTCACCGTTCCACTGTCAGTAAATGCTGCTGCTTGTACAGTTACTCCGCTTCCGCCGACAGAAAGGGAGCCTTTGCTGTTAAACAAATAGCTAAGTGGACCTACTGAAGACAGAGGGTGCTTGAATATCACTTGATGGTATTTTCCCCATTGCCATTTATCCATATTTTCTCCTTGCATCTTTTCAATATCATTTAATGCTAACTGTAAGGAATCTCCCAGGAGTTTGTTGATTCCTCCGTATTCCTGAATCCACAGTCCCGGCTCGCCTTTTAAAGCGGAACGGAGAAGCTCATCAACAACAGGTTTACTCCCTCTGAACAATGAATAAGTTTCTGTAGGAATGTGTTCTTCAAACAACACTTGTGGAATTTTCATCATCCATAAATTAAATATGAGCGGGGCTACTCCCTCAGCTTGATCCATATAATCCCATGAATTTAATATATTTAGCGCTGATTTTAGTTCTTCATTATCAAGGTCAGATAATACTTTTACGAATTGTGATGTAAACTCTTCAGCTTGTAAGTTCTTTTGATCCATTTGCAGGGCTTTCATATCTTTAATCGTCAAATCCTCTTTCGTACGCAACACTTCCTGTATTCTCATTTGACGGTATGGCTGGGCCCAGTGGTTACTAATATGATAAGGGTATTCTTCAGAAATAACCTTATTATTCGCTGTTGAAATAAAACCTTCTTCAGGGTTTACAATACGCGGTAATTCATTAAATGGTATGTAACCTTCCCATTCATATTCATCATTCCAACCTGGAACAGGCAATAAACTATCACCATTTTTCCTAATCGGTATCTTCCCGTTCGCTTTGTAAGCAATTGTTCCATCCGTGTCTGCAAAAACGAAATTTTGTGCAGGTGTATGGAATCTTTCAAGTGCGATCTCAAATTCATCCCAATTTCTCGCTTTATTCATATTCAATACAGCTTCAAGCTCGCTTGAAGGCTCAAGTGCTGTCCACTTAAGGGACAAAACTGTATTTGCTCCTGCTTCTTGCGCAAATTCTGAGATAACTGGTCCATGGCGAGTAACCGTAATTGTATAGTCAATCGATTCTTCATTCTTCACCTTGATTCGTTCATTAAGAATTGTCGCTTGCTCCCATTCCTCTTCATATAAAAATTGTGAGTCATTCTCGGGATTTCTTTTTTCAATATACAAGTCCTGCACATCCGGTCCTGTATTCGTTACTCCCCAAGCAATATTCTCATTATGTCCTAGTATAATTCCAGGAATGCCAGCAAAAATAACACCGCTAACATTAACAGTAGGTGCTTTAAGATGCATTTGATACCACACAGAAGGTGTCGCCAATCCAAGATGCGGATCGTCTGAAAGCAACGGCTTTCCTGATTTTGTTTTTTTTCCGCTAATTACCCAGTTATTGCTACCGTTATATTCATGTGGAATAACAGCAGTAGCAAAGCTACTTTCAATGTCTAATTCCTCTTTACCTATAATGTATGGAGCATTAGTTGGATACGTTGGAAATAAATCATATGCCTTTTCCTCTGGAAATGTTTGCAGTAAATAAGAACGAAACGCTTGATCTTCCCAATTACCTCCTAAGTCATAAGCCATATACTTTCCAATCGTTAACGTATCAATGACGCTCCATTCCTCAGGCTTATATCCTAAAATCGTAAATTCAACAGGCCACCTTCCACTTTGTTCTAATTCTTTGATGTAAGTATTAACCCCTTCAGCAAATGAATGTAGCACATCCTTCGCTTCTTCTGAATATTGCTCATATGACGCTTCCGCTGCCCGCCTCAATCCAAGTGTTCGAAAGTATTTATCATTATTCAAAGTCGCTTCTCCAATCACTTCACTCAGCATACCTGAAGCTTGTCTCCTGCTTAAGTCCATTTGAAATAATCGGTCTTGAGCTTGAGCATAACCTTGAGCAACATATAGATCATGTTCATTTTCAGCAAAAATATGAGGCACACCCTTTTCGTCACGAATTATTTGAACTGGCTGCTGAAGAGTTGCAATTGTTATTTCACCTTCAATTTTCGGTAATGAACGAGATAGGAACAAATTTGCTGCAATTATACTCACAATGATTAATAAAAAAAACACACTTGCTAGCCAAAGTATGAGTTTTTTTCTGTTACGCTTCGGTTTTTGTTGAACTAATACTGTTTCCAAAAAAACACCTCACTTTTTTCATCTCTATAGCTATAGTTAATTTTCACCAAATACATTCCTACTCCGAAATCTATTTCAGAAGATTTATCCCCAACATCTTTCACTGAATAAGAAAAAGAAGCCAAAAATAGCTTCTTAATGCAAGGCATCCTCGTTTAGAAAGTTATTGTCCATCCTTTGGATAGTAAAAAATCATACCTCCTTGCTCCTTCATCATTATCTCTTTCGTTGAAGATAAATAGATTAAATTGGTGATTGTTTGAAGAAAACCCGACATTTTTCGTGCTATTGGTTGGTCAATGCCATATATTTTTTCAGAAATTTGAAACGCCGTTCTCTCGCCAGCTTGAATGGCATCTATTATTTGATTCCATCTTTTCCTATAATGTGCTTTCATATCTTCTATTCTTGCTGTTAAGTTTTTAACCATATCACCATGACCGGGCAAAACATACTTTGTCGGTAATAAGTGTAATTTATCAAGAGCTTGAAAATATAATTCCAATGGATTTTCCTTCATACTTGTTGCCATTACAATAGGGTTTAAAGATTGCAATATGTGATCGCCGACAAACAATATTTGATTATCAGGCTCATAAAAAGAAAAATGATCAGGTGAATGTCCAGGTGTCCAAATACTTTCATAGCTTTTATCACCTATTGTTATAAGTTCATCTGCTTCAAAAAGATAGTTCGGTTCAAATTCATAAGCGGCGTAATTGTAAAAAGTATCATTTTGCTCAGGATGTGACGGTCCTCCGTTTGAATAGAAGAGTGAGGAGAGTGGACTTGAATAAACGGTCCCCTCAAACTTCGAAAGTATATTTTGAATTTCAGTAAACCCTGCTCTTGATATCCATACATCAGCTTTATATTTTTTTTGAAACCATCCTGCTAATCCAATATGATCCGTGTGTGCATGGGTCAGAACCACTTTTTCAATAGGCTTATTCTTTGGAAGCACCTTTTCCCATAATGCGGTTGCCTCTTCAGTATAATCACCTGTATCAACAATCGTATATCCATTACTTCCTTCTATTAAATAGCCATTCACTGATCCTAAATCATAAGGAATTGGAATCTTTAACTGATAAACATTGTCCGCTACTTTTTTGAGCATGTGTAAGCACCTCCTTCATAACTTTAGCGTGCTTTTACAGTTCCTCCATCTACCATTAACGTATGGCCTGTAATGTAATTTGCATCATCACTAGCAAGAAAAACTGCGACTCTTCCAATATCCTCTTCACAATCACCCATTCGGCGAAGCGGTATTAATGAAATCATTTTCTCATATGCACTCGGATGTGTTTCCTGCATTCTCTCCACACCAGGTGAATTAGCCAATGGAGCAATGACATTCACATTAATACCGTATCTCCCCCATTCATTTGCAGCTACACGGGTTATTGCACGAACTGCTTCTTTTGATGCAGCATAAGAAGCCTGTCTAGCTAAGCCGTCCAGCCCTGCCCCTGATGCAAAATTGATCACTTTTCCTTTTGTTTCTTTTAAATAAGGAAGTGCACTTTGCATTAATGTAAAAGTTGCCCATAAACCTGTATTTAAGGATAAATCCATAATTTCTTCGGTCGTTTCTTCAATTGTAGCCATTTTTGATGAATGAGCATTATTCACTAATACATCTAACTGACCGAACTTTCTGATTGCTAGTTCAATCAATTCAGGTAATACTTTCCGATCTGATAGATCCGCTTGAATATAAAGCGCTTCGACCCCTAAGTCTAATAATTCTCGTTCTGTTCTTTTTCCTTTTTCCTCATTTAATCCAATAAAGACAATGGATGCCCCCTCCTTGGCAAATGCATGGCAAATACCGCGTCCAATTCCCGAAGAACCTCCTGTTACGAAAGCAACCTTACCTTGTAATTTCATATATTTTCCTCCTCTTTTAGACTCTCATAAATAATATTGCTGATTTCTTTTACATGCAGACGCTTTCCCACGGAGCTTACACTAAGCTTCTTCGTCACTTCGCTCTAATAACAGAATCTTCAAAAATCAACATCAAAAAATAACACAGTCATTTTTTAATAACTTATAATGTGTTTATATAATTAATCTACAAACTTGTCCATAAATTCCAATTTACTTATTTTATTATAAAAGGAGGTTCTATTAAATGCAGAAACAGCCCGCTGATTTAATCGTTGAGAATGTATGTGTCATTACTATGAATTCGAAACATCCGGAAGCTAAAGGTATTGCCGTTTTTGAGGGGAAGATAATTGGACTGATTGAAAATAATGATTCTCCGTGGCCTTTGACTCCAAATGGAAGAAAAATAAACGGTCAAGGAATGACATTATTACCCGGATTGATTGATGCTCATTGCCATCTTCGAGCTCAAATCAACCATTACCAGGCCGTCCAATGCGGTCATCATGATGTACAAAGCATTGACGAAATTATTCACTTACTTCGCTCCAAAGCAAGTCAATTAGAAAACGGAACTTGGATTAAAGCTATAGGCTATGACCCTTTCTATCTTAAAGAACGAAGGCATCCTACTAGATGGGATTTAGATTGTGCAACCATACAACATCCCATCAGACTTCGCCACATTACTCGCCATGCTTGTGTATTAAACAGTAAAGCACTATCAATTGCTGGAATTGGCCCTGATACAATCGACCCTCCAGGAGTGACTATAGAACGCGAACCTCACAGTGGTATTCCAACAGGTGTAATTTATGGCGGAGATTCGTGGCTCTCTCAACATTTTGTCACATCAATCACTTCAGCTGAACTTCGAGCCGGTGCACATAAATTACATCGACTACTATTGAGCAAAGGGATTACTTCCGTACATGATGCAACTCCTTCAAATACATTATTTGATTTGCGTTTTTGGATGAACAGTATGAAAGATTTTTGGAGCATTTCTATTTTGTTAATGTCAAACATAGAAAATCATCGTATTCTTGAAGAGTATTATGACAAGGAAGCAACGATAGAATTGTTAGAAAAGCTAAAAATTGGTCCAATCAAAGTTGTAATGGAAAACATCCCAGACTTAATACCTACTCCGGATGAATTGAAAAAGATTGCATTAGAAGCTGCCAAACGCAACATACCTTTAGCCATCCATGTTGTAACACCTGAAATGGTCTGGGCTGCTATAGATGCTATTCACTATGCGAAAGATAGCCTTCCAAATGATTTAATCAATCGATTGGAGCATTTGAGCTTATGTCCGGAAGGCCTTTTATCTGATATAGCTACATTAAAAATGATGGTTGTTACAAACCCAAGCTTTATATATGATCACGGAGACCGATACTTACACGATGTAGATCCAACAGAACATAGTTGGCTTTACCGAATGGAAAGCTTGCAAAAACACAACATACTTCTAGCAGCCGGATCAGATGCACCAGTAGCGTCAATTGACCCATGGATTGCTATTGCTACAGCATGTTCACGAAATACTAAAACAGGACAAGTTCTTTCACTCGATGAAAAGCTAAATCGTTGGGATGCATTAAAATTGTACACGACTAACGCTGCTCATGCCGCCGGTTGGGAGATAAAACGCGGAATGATACATCCCGACTTTAAGGCTGACTTTATTTTAGTCAATCATCACCCACTTTCATGCTCGCTAGAAAATCTATATCAAATGCAGGTTCAACAAACGTGGATTGAAGGAAATCTTGTATACGAAAAGCAGCCTATATAGTGAACCAACAAGGTTTGTTATTTACCCGCATGTAAAGTATAATGAATGAAAATAAACAAAAGTCAGACTTATCAAGAATGGAGGATAGCATGTCTTCGAAACAAACAGCACAACGATTAAGTACAGTAGATAATGCCATGTCATTATTAGCTTTATTTCTGAAATATGAATCTGTGGGACTTATTGATATTGAGCGCGAAACAGGAGTCAGTAAAACGGCTGCATTCCGTTTAGCAGCCACAATGGCAGACCGTGGATTTTTAGTGAAGGACGTTAGAACAAAACGCTATTATCCCGGAACCATCCTGTTTCAATTAGTTCATAAATTTCAAATGAATGATATTGTTAAAGTTTCAGAACCTTATATTAAAGAGTTAGCTAATTTAACAAATGAATCTGTTTATTTATCGATTCGCTCTGGCAACCATTATATACAATTAACTGGCATTGATAGTTCTTATCCGGTTAAAGTAACTAGTACTATTGGCGATGAAATCGAATTGCATTTAGGTGCTGCCGGAAAAATACATATGGCTCACATTTCCTCTTCAGATTTTGATAATTATATAAGAAGAACCGAATTAAAAACGTACACTCCGGAAACCATTACTGACCCGCATCTCTTAAGTCAAGAGTTAGAGCGAGTAAAACAAAAAGGTTACGCACTTAGCTTAGGTGAAGGATTCCCTGATTCCGGGGGAATATCGGCACCTATATGGGGACTAGGAGAAGAACCAGCCGCAGCACTTAATATATTAATTCCATTAGTACGACTAACAAATGATAAACAGCAAGAATTAATTAATCTTATTCTTAAATACTCTAATCAAATAACGAAAGAATTTATCCAAAAAGATCGCCCTAAACTACTATAATACATATCAAAGCGGCTTTTCCTTAACTTACTGAGAATCACCTAACCCTAAGGCTAAGTCGCTATTTCCTATTTTTTTCTTTCTCACCTGCCAAGATTTTTCCACAAGTATCTTTTCCCTCAAGATACCTTGCTGTAAAGGAACATCCATATTGTCAGCTACTAATGATTTAATCATGCTCGCCGATTTTGCACTGTTTGAAACAACCTTTTTCATATAATTGATGGCCGTATCCAATAATGCTTCTCTAACTACTACTTTACTTATTAGTTTCTTCTTATAGCCCTCCTCAGCAGTTATACGATTCCCGTTAAAAGTGAATTCTAACGATACTCCCTGTGAAACTAGCCTAGGTAAACTTTGCGTTCCCCCAGCTGCCGGTAGCATACCTAGTTTAGCCTCAGGAAGCGATAGAACCGTATCCGGGGCTGCAAATCGAAAGTCACAAAGCATAGACATCTCTAAACCGGAACCAACTGCAAAACCGTGAAGAGCTGCAGTTATTGGCTTTGGTAATCTGCGTATTTCTTCCCATAAATCCCGTTGCAGTCTTATTCTTCGCTTTTCAATTACAGTTGGATTTGTGCCAAACTCCGATAAATCTGCACCTGCACAGAAACCTCTTCCAGCTCCGCAAAGAACAGCAGCATGAATCGTCGGATCCTCTTTAATTATCTGAATGATTTCATATAATTGATCTCTCATTTCAATATTAAAAGCATTCAACTTCTCGGGACGATTCAATGTAATAACAGCAATTTGATCATCCTTTTCAAGTTTAACCACTGGTTCTGTAATACCCATTATTCCCCCTCCCTTCTTATATAGTATCCTAACTCCCTTTAAACTGCGGCGAACGCTTCTCCAAAAAAGCTTGAACACCCTCAATCCGATCCTCACTTGTTTGCAACAGCATATAAACATCCAATTCTAAGCGCAGCGCTTGTTCAAATGTCAATTCACTTCCTTTTAGAATACACTCTTTCGTATATTGCATTGATAGTGTTGACATTTCTGCCAAATGATTAGCCTGTATACATGCCTTTTCCCATAAACAGCTATTATCTACCATCTTGTTTATTAGTCCAAGTTCCAGTGCCTCTTTTGCATTTATAACTTCTCCACCTAACAACATATTCATTGCAGGACCTTTACCTATCAGCTTAGGCAAACGCTGTGTTACACCACCAGCAGGTACAACTCCCCACATTATTTCCGGAACAAAAAAGGTAGAATCAGATGAAGCATAACGAATATCGCCCACACATGCTAAACTAACTCCTAATGAGCCGCAATCACCATTAATGGCTACTACAATCGGATATGGTATTCGACTCCACTGCTCAATTGCAGAACTAGCTATAGCAATTGATGAATATGACTCCTCATTATAATCATCCTGTAGGAAATCTCGAGCCAAACCTAATGAAAAATGAGAGCCATTTGCGCCTAAAACAACTACTTTAATATTTTCACGATTTATTAATTCATTTGCCATATACAATAACTCTTGTGATAATTCAGGAAGAAAGATATTATCTTGTTCAGGATTGTTTAGCCTGACAAATGCAATTTGCCTTTCATACCATACCTCAAGATAGTGATATTTCATAAGTCCCCCCATTTCTTCTGCTTATAGCAGAATAAGACTATGTAAAAACGACAATCTATTAAAGAAAACGTGCTTTGGGCAAGCCTATTAAGACATATATAAAGGTCTAGTTATACCATCAACCAAATTGAATGTTCCGCCCCGTTGCCTATTTTATATTTTCTACAGTGTAAGCAACCCTTGTAAATCTTTTGTATGCTGTCCCAATTCAGGCGGAGCTTTCATAGAAATCTCCCATTCTTCACTCTCCCAAGGCATACCAATCAAAGGTACTTCACCCATTATTGCTTTGTGAACACGGTTTTCATCTGCAATATTTTTCAGATTCCTAGTCTGCTCTGCTTTATTAAATGGTTTACCGGTACTATCTGCAAAAAAATAATCACCAATAAACTGACAAGCAACCTCATACTGGGATAAATCAATCCTAATCCCCACTCTATTGCGTTTACGATAGATTAAGCTTGCAGCTAATATAAAAGCACCATGTATACCAGCTCCAATATCACTTACAGAAAAACCCGGAAGCCAAGGCTTTCCATCACCATAATCCGTTAACGCTGCAATACCCGACATGGCTTCCAAGGTCGGGCCATAGCCAATAAAGTTGCTATAAGGACCCGTTTGCCCAAATGCAGATAAAGATAAAAAAACAAGCTCGGGCTGATGCTTCCACAGCTGATCGTATTGCAATCCAAAATTCGGCATAACGCGAGGACTGAAATTCTCTACAACTGCATCACTTGTTTCTACTAATTTAAGAAATAGTTGTCGGTCCTCCATTATATTCAAATCCAATGAAACTCCAGATTTGTTTCGATTAAGCTCTCGAAAAAAAGGAGCAGCTGATCCTTTATTTGAGCGAATGCCGTCAGGACGGTTAGGAGCTTCAACCTTTATAACTTCTATACCTAAATCTGCAAA